>Ga0256841_1003573_pt1 | contig 11561 bp, 17 predicted proteins | sample 356308metaG_FD_185971 | JGI IMG/M metagenome (GOLD analysis project Ga0256841, IMG submission 185971) | Hydrothermal vent microbial communities from Mid Atlantic Ridge, Atlantic Ocean - 356-308 | ecosystem: Environmental > Aquatic > Marine > Hydrothermal vents | place: Atlantic Ocean: Mid...
TTCCTATTGGTTTGTTTATCTTTTCTTGTTTTATCTGGTCTTTGTTTATATAACAGGTCAAATATATGTAGTATCCGTCTGGTTTTTTAATAATTTCTGCTTTTGCTGTATCACAGTTTTCTGGTATTTGTTTTAGACCTAATACTCTAACAGGCTTTTTTAATCCCTGTAGTTTTATCCTATTTTTGTCTTTTAATACTTTGAATGTTATCCCTGACTGCTTTAATGGTATGCTTCTAACCTGTGATTTAAACTTTAGTTTTCCTACTTTTATGCCTTTTTGTTTTGCTTTTGATAGGTCTGATAGGTTTTTCTTTATTCTATCTAATATCCCCTGTTTCATTTGTGATGATAAACATTTTATTTCTCTTTCTTCAAATCTATCTGGTGTTTTTACTTCTAATGCTAAAGTTTTTTCTGTTTGTGGGTTTAATCTGTTTTCTATATCTGCTATACAGTAGTTATAAAGCCATTTCGCTTCTAAAAATACTTTTTCAAGCCATTGTTTTTGTTTTTGGTTTAAGTTGGAATATGAGATTTTAAGCTGATAAACTTTAGCTATCTGGTTTTTTCTTTTCTCTCTGGTCTTTTTTAAACTTTCTTTTATTTTTTGTCTTTTTTCAAGTGTTGCAGTCATTTTGAGAACCTCTATAATAATTATAGCAAAAAGGATTTTTGAGAGTTTCGTTAGAAACTCTCTGCCATTTATCACCTGTTTAAAAAACAGGTGCATTCTGGCAATTTTTTCGTAAATTTAAAATAAAATATTTAATAAAAATAATGCCTAAAAATCATAAATCAAGGTGAAATTGTCATAATGAAAATTAAAAATTTTGTTATTTTAGTACTTGCATTTATACTATTAATGCTGTTAATACAGAACATACAGTATGTTTCTATAAACTTTCTTGTCTGGAAATTTAGACTTCCAAAAATTATTTTGTTGATAATTGCTGCTACTATTGGATTTGTATTTGGGTATTTTGTTGGCAGTTCCTCTGTCAAAAAAGTTAAGCAAAAGCTAAAAAACAAATATAAGAAAAAATAAAAAAACTCCCCCTTCTGCCTATTGTTATTTTTATGTTTAAAGGGGGATTTTAGTTTTTTAGTCTGATAGGAGGGCAAGTGGTAAAGCTATGATAAATAGTATTACTGTAATTGCTATTAGTATTGTCATTTTAACCACCTCCGCTATAACCTTTTTCATTTTTTTATAATGAAAGAACCGTGCCAATTTTATATTTTTGTAAGTTATTGAAATTACTTTATTGTAGAAAAATGGGAAAATTTAACTATTTTGCATTTTTGCAAAAATGCAAAAAATAAATGTGAAATTAACAAAAAATTTGCAAATTTGCCAAAGAATCTAATTTAAAAATTGATGTTTTCGCTTAAAGCTTTTGTAGCTTTTAAAAGCTGTTTTTGTCCTACTTTTGCATATCTTGCTGTTGTTAGAGGGGAAGCGTGCCCTAATAGTTCCTGTATAACCCTTAATTCTGCTCCTGATTGTAAAGCCATTGTTGCAGCTGTATGTCTTAATTTGTGGGGATGTAAATCAATAGCACATTTTTTGCCTATTTTTATTATTTTCCTTCTAAGCATGTGATAAGAAATAGGGAAAACTTTTTCAAAATTGTGGGTTTTTAAATACTCAATAAATACCTCAAGAGGTCTTCCAATGATGGGAACTTCCCTCTCTTTATCCCCTTTACCTTTAACCCTTATATAAGCTATATCCTCTGGATGTATTCCATTTTCTAAGATAAAATTCAGGCTGTAAGTTTTTTCATCTCTTTCTATAAGAATGTTTTTTCTTTCTATACCCAGTATTTCTGAAGACCTTAAACCTGTTGTGAGCATTATTATAAGTATAGTTTTTTCCTGAAGTGTTTCAGCAGCATTTAATATTTTCTGTACTTCTTCGTTTGATAGAGAAGAAGGTATTTTCTGGGAAATTTTTGGTCTGTGGGATTTTGTTATAGGAGATGCTGATACAAGTTCTAAATCAATCAGGTATTCATAAAAAGAGTTTATACATGCTAATTTTCTTGCAATCGTGGAAGATTTTTTCCTTTTTGATTGTAAAACCATTCTAAATTTGGCAATATCTGCTTTTGTTACATTTTCAACATCTTTATCACCTACTATTTCAATGAACTGTTTCAAATCGGATTTGTAGTTTTTTATTGTGTTTTCTGATTTGTCAGCAATGTAAGAAAGGTATAATTCTGAACATTCAGAAATCTTCATTTTCTCTCCATTTTTTGTATAAAGAATGTTTTACACCAAAATTGTCAAGGATTTTACCTACAACAAAATTAACTAAATCTTCTATACTTTTCGGAAAATGGTAAAATCCCGGTGAAGCAGAAGCTATTATTCCACCACTTTCGGTTATTTTTTTCATATTATTTATATGAATTAATGAGTAAGGCATTTCCCTGATTAGTAAAAACAACTTTTTTCTTTCTTTTAATGCAACATCAGAAACCCTGTGAATTAGATTAGAGGCAGTTCCATTTGCAATAGAAGCCATTGTACCCATTGAACAGGGAGCAATAATTACCCCTTCTGTTTCTACCACCCTTGAACCACTCGCTATTGAAGCAGCAATATCTTTATTTGAAAAAAGTTTTACATTTTTGTTTAGTTTCTCTTTAAACTGGCTTTTTTTTAAGTTCATCTCCCTTTCCATTACAATATAGCCGTTTTCAGATACTATTAAAAAAACTTTATTTTCTTTTGATAGCTCTTCTACAAGTCTTATTCCATATATTGAACCACTTGCTCCAGTTATGCAAACTATATATTTTTTCATTATTTTTCCTGTATACTTTCTTTATGAAGTTGGAAATAATCCTATATACCATTTTAATCTTTTTTGCAGTTTTAACAAAAGTGAGTGGTTATTTCTTTTACGGAATTTATATAATTCTACTTTTTCCACTTGCATTTTCAGATTTAAAAAAATTAGGTTTATATGAATTCAAAAAGGGGATTTTATGGGGTTTTTTATCTTCAATTATTTATTTTCCATTTATTTTAAAAGAATTTTCTTTTACTCTTTTAAATCAGCTTCCTTATGTTTTTTCAGAGGAGATATTTTTTAGAGGTTTTATCCTTCAAAATTTAAACGAAAGGTATAGCAACGTACACCTAAATAATATTTTTGTTTCAGTTCTTTTTACAATTCCCCATGTTATTATTCACCCTTCTTTGATTTCTGTAATGGTTTTCTTTCCATCAATAATTTTTGGATATCTTTTTATATACACTAAAAGTATTTACGCCCCTACTATTTTCCATTTTTTCTCAAATATGTTCTTCCAGCTTTATTTAACAAAGTCAGGTTTGCTTAAAATGTTTATAAGTTTTCAATAATTTCATAAATAATTTCTGTTTTGTTTTTATTCTTTTTTATGTCAACAGTTTTCATATTTTCAAACTTTAAATTTAAAATTTCTTTTTCAGTTTCAGGTTGAATTTCAGATAAATATTTAACAATTAGACCTCTATAAGCTTTAGCCCAGTGGCTTACTGTTTTACCGTTTTTTAAAAATTTCATTGTTATAAATGGTTTTTTTATTGTGTAGAATTTTTCATAAAATCCAGCCCTTAAGTCTAAAATTAGTTCATCTCCAATAAAATTATCTAACGCTTCTGAAAAATGCTGTTTATAAAATTTTTCAGGTTTAAACTCTCCAATACTTTCACCTTGTTTTAGTTTATAAAAAGGTATTAAATCCTTTCCAAGAATTGCACCAAATAAATTGGAAAATATAATAAGATTATTCTCTATAAATTCTTTTTGTTTTTCTGGTAATCTGCTATAATCCATATACTGGTAGGCAACTCCGTTATACCTTTCTACTGCTTTTAGTGTTTTTTCTTCAAAAATATTTACTTTAAACCTGTTTAGCTGTTTTTCATCTTTTACGCCAAATAATTTTTTTAATTGTTCAACTGGAGCATTATCAATAAAATCCTGATATTTCTTTAAAACTTCTAACCTTTTTTCATAAAGCTCTGGACAGCAGAATGAATTTTTATTAATTGGTGGAAATTTTCCTCCATACTCTTTTGATTCACTTGGAGCAAATAAAATTTTCATTTAACCACCTCAATAATTTTTCTAAAATTATAACTGAAAGCCACTACAAAATTTATAAAATTGTTATATTTTTAGCTATTTAGAATATTATCCTAAGTTATAATAGTTTATGAAAAATTTAAAAAGGAGTGGAATTTATGTCTGAAAAAAAGTTATGGGGTGGAAGGTTTTCTGAAGGAACAGATGAGTTTGTTGAGGAGTTTACAGAAAGTATCTCCTTTGACAAAGAATTAGCCCTTTACGATATAAAAGGAAGTATAGCCCATGCAAAAATGTTAGGAAAACAGGGAATAATCCCTGAAAAAGATGCTGAAAAAATAATTGAAGGTTTAAAGGAAATTGAAAAAGAGATAAAAGAAGGAAAATTTCAATGGAAAAAAGAGCTTGAAGATGTTCATATGAATATAGAAAAAGCCCTAATTGAAAAAATTGGAGATGTAGGAGGAAAACTCCATACTGGAAGGAGTAGAAATGACCAGGTAATAACAGCTTTTAGGCTTTACTTAAAAACAGAAACTCAAAACATAATAAACCTGATTGAAGAGTTAAAAAAAGCATTACTGGAAAAAGCTGAAGAAACTGTTGATATAGTTATGCCTGCCTATACACATCTTCAAAGGGCACAGCCTATTAGATTAGCCCACTACTTTTTAGCATATTTAGAAATGTATAACAGGGACCAGGAAAGATTTAAAGATAATTTAGGAAGAATAGACCAGCTTCCCCTTGGCAGTGGAGCTTTGGCAGGGGTTGATTTTCCGATAGACAGGGAATTTGTTGCTAAAGAGCTTGGATTTTCTTTTGTTATGAGGAACTCTTTAGATGCCACTGCTTCAAGGGATTCAATAATAGAATTTTTATCTAATGCATCAATCTGTATGGCTAACCTTTCAAGGCAGTCTGAAGATTTAATTATATGGAATTCAACAGAATTTTCTTTTGTGGAACTTCCAGACAAGCTAACTACTGGTTCTTCAATAATGCCCCAGAAAAAAAATCCTGATGTTTTAGAGCTAATTAGAGGTAAAGTAGGTAGAGTTTATGGAGATTTAGTTGCACTTTTAACAATAGTAAAAGGTCTTCCAATGGCTTACAACAGGGATTTACAGGAAGATAAAGAACCTGTTTTTGATGCTGTAAAAACATTAAAAGGTTCAATTATTGGAATGACAAAAATAATTGAGGGTTTAAAACCTATAAAAGAAAATATGGAAAAAGCAGCTGGTGGATTTGCCCTTGCAACAGATTTGGCCAATTACCTTGTCAGAAAAGGAATGCCTTTTAGACAGGCACACCACGTTGTAGGTTCTATTGTTGGTTATTTAACAAAGGAAACAAAGGAAAATAGAGAATTAGAAAGTATAACCCTTGAAGAACTAAAAAAATTCAGCGATTTATTTGATGAGGATGCTTTGGAAATACTTTCTCCTTATGCAGTTGCAGATGCAAGAAATTCTTTTGGTGGAACAGCTAAAAATCAAATTTTAGAACAGATTGAATACTGGAAGAAAAGGATTAATGTTTGATAGATTTGAAGAAATTTTAAAGGTAAATGAAAGCCTGTTAGATGTTCAGAAGAAACAGGCAATATTTTTTATACTCTTCGTATTATCTTTAAAATTTTTACTTGATTTGCCTTCAGGTTTTACTGTGTCCAAAGATGATTTAAAAGTTGATATTAATAAAGCAACATTTATTGAACTTCAAAAAGTTCCTTATATAGGAGAAAAAACAGCGTTAAAAATCATAGAATTACGTGAAAACTACGGGTATATTGAAAATATAAACCAGTTGAAAAGCATTAGAAACTTTAAAAAATTTAAATACTACATAAAAGTTAAGTAGGAGAAAAAATGTTATTAGAAAATATGTCTTATGTGGAAGTTGAAGCTTACCTTTTAGAAAAGGATACTGTTTTAATACCGATTGGTTCTGTAGAACAGCACAGTCCTTATGGACTTATTGGAACAGATTTTATAACAGCAGAAGCTATTGCAAGGGAAGTAGGGAAAAGGATGGATTTAATTGTAGCCCCTACTTTGCCTTATGGAATGTCCCAACATCACATGGCTTTTGCAGGTTCTGTAACATTTTCACCTGAAACAATGGTAAATGTTGTAAAAGACATAACAAAATCTTTTTTAGAGCACGGTTTTAAAAGAATTATTTTTATAAATGGACATGGAGGAAATATAAATCCAGTAAAGACAGCTTTTGACCAGTTAAAATATGAAAATTACAAAGGATTATTTGAAATTATATCGTGGTTTTTACTTCCTGAAGTTCAAGATATTGAAAAGGGACTTTTTGGTGATAAAAATGGACATCATGCAACTCCAGGAGAAATATCTATTACAAAATTTTTACGCCCAGAAGTTTTTTCAAATAAAGCTCATATTGAAGGTAATGTAGAAAAAATAGAAGCTTACTGGCCTTTATCAAAGGAAGAATTTAAATCTGTTTATCCAGATGGAAGAATGGAATCTGCCCCATGGCTTGCAAAAGAAAGTTATGGAAAATTAATTATGGAAGAAGCAGTAAGGGTCATTTCAAATAAAATAAGGCACATTTTAAAATTAGAAATTTTATGAAGAGGAGGAAAAAATGACAGATAGAATAGATATGTTAAAGAGAGCTTTAGAAAAAGACCCTAACAACCCTTTAGGTTTATACGGTCTGGCATCTGAGTATTTTAAAAATCAGATGTACACAGAAGCAATAGAAATTTTAGAAAAATACCTTGAGCTTCACGAAGACGAAGGTTCAGCTTATAGAATGTTAGCCCAGTGTTATTCAAATATAGGTGAAATTGAGAAAGCAATAGAAACTTACGAAAAAGGTATGGAAAAAGCTGCAAAATTCAACCATCCAACTATGGTTGAAGAATTTAGGCAGGAAATAGAACAACTAAAAACAATGATTTAAGGAAAAAATTGAAAAAAAGAGTTTTAGTAATCAGACTGTCTTCACTTGGAGATGTTATTTTATCTTCTGTTGTGTTAGACCCGTTATTTGAAAATGGTTATGAAGTTGATTTTTTAACTTTCAGACCTTTTGACCAGCTTTTTAAATACGATTACAGGATAAAAAATTTAATTGCTTTAGAAAAAAAAGATTTAAAATCAATTAAAGATATATATAAATTTTCAAAAAGCTTGAAAGGTTATGACTACATTATTGATTTACACGCAAATTTACGTTCAACATTAATTTCTCTATTCTCTGGAATAAAAACGATAAAATATAACAAAGAAGGATTAAAAAGAAGACTGGGAATTTTAAATCCTGAATTTAATGTTGTAAAAGCATACCTTGAACCTTTAAAAAAATTAGGAATAGAAAATTTAGATAAGTACAGACCAAGGTTAATCTTAAAAGAAGAAGAAATAGAAGCTGTTAAACCTTTAATCCCAGAAAAATTTATATCTTTAGGTACAGGAGCGAGGTACGTTCCAAAAATCTATCCATATTACGATAAAGTTGCAGAGCTTCTTTTAGAAAAAGGATTTAATGTTGTCCTTGTAGGTTCAAAAGAAGACAAAGAAAAAGATAAAAAAAGTTATCCAGAAAAAGTTATTGATTTAAGAGGGAAACTTTCTTTAAGGGAATCTTTAGCTGTTATATCTCAGGGAATTTTAACTATAAGCAACGATTCTGCAATTGCCCATATGTCAAGAGCAGTAAAAGTTCCAGTTCTTGTAATTTATGGAGCTACACATCCTTATTTTGGGTTTGCCCCTCTTATAGATGAAGGTGATTTTATTTTTAAAGGTTTAAAATGTCAGCCGTGTGATGTACACGGAAAAAAAGAGTGTAAAAGGAAAGATTTAGCCTGTCTTACAACTGTTTCTCCTGAAGAGGTTGTAGAGAAAGCAATGGATTTGATAGAGAGATTTTCAAAAGTTAAAACCTGAATTTTCTTTGTTTTAGGTTATAATATTTTATCATTTGCCCGAGTGGCGGAATTGGCAGACGCAGGGGACTCAAAATCCCCCGCCCGCAAGGGCGTGTGGGTTCGACTCCCACCTCGGGCATTTGTTAAAAGGATTTGTAATTATTTATAACAAAGACATTTCATTATTTTATAGTAATCTTTCCATAATCCTTTTCTTTTCTCTTTTGCCTGTTCTAATAAATTATCTAAATATTTTGGATATTTTGCTTTTTTGTATATGCAGGCATATCCATCTTTTATAATTTCTTCATTATAAAGTTCATCCTTTTTATTCCAGATAAGTGCAAGATATCTTTTGAACTGCCCTTGTCCTTCTATTTTAACTTTGACTACATCTTTTACATGAAAATTTCTTTTTGCATAAGCTGTTGCTTTCTGACCCATTTGCTTCATTTTTCTTTTAGATGTATTACATTTATCTACATCTTTTAAAAGTTTGTATCCTTCATTTTTTTCAGGTGTGTCAATCCATAAGAGCCTGAGTTTGGCTTTTGTTCCATCTTCTGTTCTGACAGTTATAGTATCGCCATCTACTACTTTAACTACTTTGGCTTGATATTCTCCTACTGGAAGTGTATTTTCTTGTTTTTTTGCTGTTTGTGTTGATGTTTCTTTTTGAAGAATTTTATTTAATTCTGGGAACTTTTTTTCTAAAAAAAGTCCTATTATAGAAATAATTATAACTACTATTGTTGAAATTGTGGTTTTTTTCTTCAAATTAATAACCTCCTTTTTAATTTAATTCTAAAGATTTTTTAGAAATCTATCAATGGACTTACTATTAAATAGTTTTTTATTTTTTTAAACTTTTCAATTGTATATACAGAGATTTTAATAATTTTTGGAACATTATTTTCTGAAAAAATTATGGGAAAAATTTTATTAGTTTTTATTCTCATAATTTAAATTTTCCAAATTTCTCCCCTCCTTCATCTATTTTCTGGACTGTGCAAGTTATTGGAAAGCCCTGTTGTTAGGGTTTTAGCAAATGATTTTTATTAGAATGAAGTGTCCGTAATATCCTTTTTGTGAAATTTGTGGTCTGGATTTAATTTGGATAGATAAATTTTCCCTTTATTCAACAATATCCTCACTTAACATTTCGTATTCTTTAATTTCTTTCAGGTAGCTTTTGTCTTTTCTAAGCTGTTTTGCAAGTTTTTCCATTTTTTGATGAATTTTTTCTTTTTTTATTTTTTCTCCATACTCAATAACAGCTTCTCTAATTATTTGAGACTTTAGTTTACCTAAGCTTTTGCTAAGATTATTTAAATATTCAAAAAACTTTTCTTCAGTTTTTAATGTTATAGTCTTCATTGGTCTATTCCTTAAAATTTTAATTAATTTATTACTTAAATATATAAACCTCTGAGTTTCTGTGTGCAAACTTTTCAAAAAATTTCTTGTATATGGAACATTTTATTCTAAAAAAATTTATAAACTAAATTTAAAACAGCTTCAGGAGGGTTAAAATGAATATCTTAAAAGGTTTAATTTTATCAATTGTCATTTTTTCTATTATTGCTTGCTCATCAAAAACTCCAAAATGTAGTGATAGTGAAACAAAAGATTTAGTTATTGAAATTGTAAAACAGCAATTATCAAAGATAGGTGCTGGTAGTGATTTAGATGGAATTGAAATAAAAGTTGATAATATAAGAACAATTGAATATCAGAAAAATATTGATAAATATACCTGCAAAGCAGAACTTATCATGAAAAATAAAAAAACAATCAGCAGCAGAGCTTTCCAATAACTTACACAGTCCAGAAAACAGATGACGGTAAGAAGTTTTATGTTGAGGTTTTTGGGTTATAATATAAGCTAAAGTATTCAAGAGGAGGGAAAAAATTATGACTAAATACTTATTTTACAGAATGACTCACGACTCTGGATTTGCACCAAATCCGTTTTGGGGTTATTTAACTTTATCAGCGTGTACTCCTAATCATTCAGACCAAGCCAAAGGTTTGAAGATAGGAGACTGGATAATAGGAGTTGAAGCTAAATCGTTAGCTGAACAAAGAAGAAAAAAGGGACTTAATCCCAATGTTGAACAATCTTTAATCTATGTGGCAAAAATTGATGAAATTCTAAACTTAAATGAATATTTTCAAGACAAAAGATTTGAAAAGAAAAAATTCAGAAAAAGTTATGATTATAAAGAAGGACGAGGAGATAATATTTACTATATTGAAGATGGTAAATGGAAATGGTTAAGAGGACATAACCATGAACCAAATGATTTGTGTAATTTACCAGATGAAGAAGTTTTTTTTAAAGTGGAAGATTTAGAGAATTTGCTAAAAAATGAGGAGGTTAAAAGAAAATACGGAGAAATATTAAAAGATTTAAAAGGAAATAGAGTTTATATTTCAAAAGACTTCTTATATTTTGGTGATAAGGGAGTAGAATTTGACAAACGCTTTTTAGAATGCTTACATCCTAACCAAGGAATAAAATACTGTCCTAAAAATCTAATTAATCTTCTTAAAGAATATATAGATAAACTTATAGAAAAATACGGCTATGGGGTTCATGGAAATCCAATAAATTACAGTATAAAAAATAAATGTGGACAAAAAGATGAAAGTTGTTTTTAGTAGAAAAGGTTTTGACAGTTCCTATGGTGGTTTCCCAAGCCCTATTTTTCCTGATGGGACATTGTTTTCAGTGCCAATACCTGATAAAAAAACGTCTGTTTCTTATGGGGATTTAAATTTTCATTATCAAGGTGAACCTATTCAAAAAATCTTAAATGATTTGACTAATCAGACAATAAATTCAGGAAAAATACGAAGTTGTGATTATTTTTCAAATAAATTTAAGTGTCATCTTGATCCCATGATTATAGAAAACAAAAACTTTAAAGGAATTATTTTTGGACAAGAGGGCAAGGCAGCATCACATTTAATAAAAAAGAACATACAACAGGGAGATATTTTCCTATTTTTTTGGTTGGTTCAAAGAAATAGAGAAAGTAAATGGAAAATGGCAATATAAGAAAGATTCACCAGATATTCATTTAATTTGGAGTTTTATGGAAGTTGATAAAGTTATCCACTTAGAAAATGATAAAAATCTTAATAGTTTATTAAAAAGATATTCGTTTTTAGAAAAGCATCCCCATGTAGAAACAGAAAGAAAAAAACCCAATATAATGTTTCTTTCAAAAAAATACAAAAAATTTAAGTTAAAAAAAGAACTGATATTAACTAATATTGATAATTACAGAGGTAGAAGTTTTTGGAAATTACCAAAATTTTTCTATCAGCCTCATGCCTTTTCTTACTTAAAGGAAAACAATTTTATAATTTATGAAAACTCGGTATTAATAGAATCACCTAAAATAGGACAAGAGTTTATATTAGATTTGGAATTGGTAAATAAGGAAGATAAAAAACGAATATTGGAATATTTACTTCTCATCTGATTTTATGTGAAAAAATTGTAAAGTTTTAAGTTTTTTTTCACAAACGAAATTTTTAACTTAA
>Ga0256841_1003574_pt1 | contig 11559 bp, 10 predicted proteins | sample 356308metaG_FD_185971 | JGI IMG/M metagenome (GOLD analysis project Ga0256841, IMG submission 185971) | Hydrothermal vent microbial communities from Mid Atlantic Ridge, Atlantic Ocean - 356-308 | ecosystem: Environmental > Aquatic > Marine > Hydrothermal vents | place: Atlantic Ocean: Mid...
CCTGCTCGGGGACCGGTGCAAGATGAACTACGTTCTCACCGGTTCCTGGGGCAAGAAGGCCGCCGCCGAGGCGAAGAAGTACGGCGAGGTGCACATCGCCGCCAGCAGCGAGGATGATGGTTTTACCACCATTCCCGATCCTTCCGGGTGGACGGTGGACCCGGAGGCGGCCTATCTTCACTACACCAGCAACGAGACCATCGGCGGGGTCGAGTTTCCCTTCGTGCCCGAAGTGGGCGTGCCCGTGGTGTGCGACATGTCCTCCGACATCCTGTCGCGGCCGGTGGAGGTGAACCGTTTCGGGGTCATCTACGCCGGGGCCCAGAAGAACATGGGGCCGGCGGGGATCACCGTGGTGATCGTGCGCAAGGACCTGCTCCGGGAGCCCTTGCCCGGCACCCCTCAGGTGTTCGATTACGCCAGGCAGGCCGAGGCCGGTTCCATGCTCAACACGCCGCCCACCTACAACTGGTATCTGCTGGGGCTGGTGCTGGAATGGCTCCGGGATCAGGGCGGCGTCGCCGGCATCGAAAAGCGCAACGTCGAGAAGGCCGAGCTGCTCTACGGCGCCATCGACGCCTCCGATTTCTACCGCAATCCGGTCGACCCCCGCTACCGCTCGCGCATGAACGTGCCCTTCACCCTGGCCGACCCGTCCCTGGACGGGCTGTTTCTGCAACAGGCCGAGGCCGAGGGGCTGGTCAATCTCAAGGGCCACCGTTCCGTCGGCGGCATGCGGGCGAGCCTCTACAACGCCATGCCCCTGGAGGGGGTGAAGGCACTGGTGGATTTCATGCAGGAGTTCGAACGACGTCATGGCTGAATTCAAGATCCGCACCTACAACAACATCGCCATCGCCGGTCTGGAGCGTTTTCCCCGCGACCGCTACGAAGTGGCTTCGGAGATCCAGCATCCCGACGCCATCATCCTGCGCTCCCACAACCTTCACGACGAGCCGCTGCCGGAGACGGTCAAGGCCGTCGGCCGCGCCGGGGCCGGGGTCAATAACATCCCGGTGGCCGAATGCAGCCGGCGCGGCATCGTGGTGTTCAACACCCCGGGCGCCAACGCCAACGCGGTCAAGGAACTGGTGCTGGCGGGCATGCTGCTGGCGGCGCGCAACATCTGCCAGGGCTGGGACTACGTGCGCCGGCTCGAGGGTGACGACCATGAGATCCATAAGCAGGTGGAAGCCGGCAAGAAGCGCTTCGCCGGTTTCGAGCTCGCCGGCAAGATGCTCGGCGTCGTCGGCCTGGGGGCCATCGGGGTGCGGGTGGCCAACAAGGCTTTGGCCTTGGGGATGAACGTCAGCGGCTACGATCCCTACGTCACCGTGGAGCGGGCCTGGCAACTGTCGTCGTCGGTGATCCAGGCCTCCAGCCTCGACGAACTGCTGGGGATCTGTGACTTCGTCACCCTGCACATGCCCCTGACCGATCAGACCCGCGGCTGCATCGACGCCGGCCGACTGGCGTCGATGAAGGACGGCGCAGTGCTGCTCAACTTCTCCCGCGGCGAGCTGGTGGACGAGGCTGCGGTGCTCGAGGCCCTCGACACCGGCAAGCTCCACGCCTACGTCACCGATTTCCCCTCCAACGCCCTCAAGCGCCATCCCCGGGCCATCTGTCTGCCCCATCTGGGGGCCTCGACCCGCGAGGCGGAAGAAAACTGCGCCGTGATGGTGGCCGACCAGATCCGCGATTTCCTCGAAAACGGCAACATCCGCCATTCGGTCAACTTCCCCGAAGTGGTGATGTCACGGGCGCCCGACACCTGCCGCATCGCCATTCCCCACGCCAACGTGCCGGCCATGGTGAGCCAGATTTCCGCCTGCCTGGGTGAGAAGGGCATCAACATCGTTGAACTGCTCAACAAGTCGCGCGGGGAGGTGGCCTACACCCTGATCGACGCCGAGGGCGAGGTGGCCGAGGAAGTCGTCGATCATATCCGCGCCATCGACGGTGTGCTGGCGGCCCGCCTGATTCCCTGAGGGGGCGGATTCATGGCCGGGGAAGACAAGCTGGAGCCGCTGCGGGAGCGTATCGACGCCATCGACGGGGAAATCCTGCGTCTGGTCTGTGAGCGGGCCCGCATCGCCCAGGAGGTCGGCCGGGTCAAGCAGGCGGCCGGGGAGAACGACAACTTCTACCGCCCGGAGCGGGAAGCGCAGATCCTGCGCCGGGTGCGCGATGCCAACCCCGGCCCCCTGGACGACGAGACCGTGGTGCGGATCTTCCGCGAGATCATGTCCGCCTGCCTGGCCTTGGAAAAACCGCTGCGGGTTGCCTTCCTTGGGCCGGAAGGCACCTTCACCCAGCAAGCGGCCCTGAAGCACTTCGGTCAGGCGGTCCAGACCCAGCCCTTTCCCGCCATCGACGAGGTCTTCCGCGCCGTGGCTTCCGGCGCCTGCCATTTCGGGGTGGTGCCGGTGGAAAATTCCACCGAGGGGGTGGTGACCCACACCCTCGACAGTTTCCTCCAGTCGTCGCTGCTGATTTCCGGCGAGGTGGTGCTGCGTATCCACCACAACCTGCTCAGCCGTTGCCGCGCCCTCGACGAGGTGCAGGAGGTGCTGGCCCACAGCCAGGCCCTGGCCCAGTGCCGGGAGTGGCTCGACCGTTTCCTGCCCGGCGTCAAGCGCACCCCGGTGAGCAGCAACGCCGAGGCGGCCCGGCTAGCGGCGATCGTTCCCGGCAGTGCCGCCATCGCCGGCGAGGTGGCGGCCCGGCTGTACCGGCTCGAGGTGCTCGAACGCAACATCGAGGACGATCCCGACAACACCACCCGTTTCCTGGTGGTCGGCCGCCAGGCGGTGGGGCCTACCGGCGACGACAAGACCTCGCTGCTGGTGTCCACCGGCAACCGCCCCGGCGCTCTGTACCGGGTCCTGAAGCCCTTCGCCGATCACGGCATCAGCATGACCAAGATCGAATCGCGTCCGAGTCGGCGTGGGATGTGGGATTACGTCTTCTTCATCGACATCGAGGGCCACCGGGACGATCCGGCGGTGACCCGGGCCTTGGAGGATCTGGAGGCGAAAGCACAGATGGTGAAATGGTTGGGTTCCTATCCCAAAGCGGTGGTTTGAATTGGTGGCGATCAAAGTCCGAGATCTGATTCGATGGCTGGAAGCGGATGGTTGGGTCCAGGTCAGAACGAAAGGCAGTCACCGGCAGTTTCGGCATCCCGTCAAGCCGGGTACGGTGACCGTGTCCGGCAAGCTCGGGTGCGATGTGCCGCCGGGAACGTTGAACAGCGTATTGCGTCAAGCGGGGTTGAAGCCATGAAATACACGGTGGTGATCGAGAAAACGGATTCCGGTTACGGGGCGTTCGTACCGGACCTGCCGGGCTGTGTCGCGGTGGCGGAGAGTCGAGTGGAGGTGGAAAGGCTCATCAAGGAGGCGATCGGGTTTCATCTCGAAGGGCTGAAAGCGGAAGGTGAGACCGTTCCTCCGCCGTGCTGTGAAGTGGTGCAAGTGGACGTGGAGGCGGCATGATCGATTTTTCCATGCTCGCGGTGCAACCGGTGTTGGGTCTGACCCCTTACCAGCCTGGCAAGCCCATCGAGGCGTTGGCTCGGGAACTGGGTCTGGACCCGGCCAAGATCGTCAAACTGGCTTCCAACGAAAACCCCCTGGGCCCGTCGCCCAGGGCATTGGCGGCGATGGATGCGGCGCTGGGAGAGACCGCCCGCTATCCCGACGGCAGCGGCTTCGCCCTCAAGGGCGAACTGGCGCGGCGGCTGGGAACGGCGCCGGAGCGGATCACCCTGGGCAACGGTTCCAACGACGTGCTCGACCTCGTCGCCCGGGTGTTTCTGGGGCCGGGACGCAGCGCGGTATTCTCCGAGCACGCCTTCGCCGTCTATCCCATCGCCACCCAGGCGGTGGGGGCCGAGGCGCGGGTCGCCCCGGCCCACGACGGTCGCCGCGGACCCCGCTACGGCCACGACCTGGGGGCGATGCTCGACCGGGTCGCCGACGATACCACAGTGGTGTTCGTCGCCAACCCCAACAATCCCACCGGCACCTACGTCACCGCCAAGGAACTGGAGGATTTTCTCGTCGCCCTGCCGGAGCGGGTGATCGCGGTGGTGGACGAGGCCTACTTCGAATACGTCGAGCGCGACGACTATCCCGACGCCGTGGCCTGGCTCGACCGTTTCCCCAACCTGATCGTCACCCGCACCTTCTCCAAAGCCTACGGCCTGGCGGGGCTGCGGGTCGGTTACGCCGTCTCCCACCCTCAGGTGGCCGAACTGCTCAACCGGGTGCGCCAGCCCTTCAACGTCAACCATCTCGCCCTGGCTGCGGCGGTGGCGGCGCTGGACGACGGCGAACATCTGGAAAGGACCCGGCGGCTGAACCGGGAGGGTCTGCGGCAACTGGAATCCGCCTTCCAGCGCCTGGGACTGGACTACATTCCCTCCATCGGCAACTTCGTCACCGTGGACGTGGGCCGCGAAGCCGGGCCGGTGTTCGACGCCCTGCTGCGCCAGGGGGTGATCGTGCGCCCTGTGGCCAACTACGGCCTTCCCAATCATCTTCGGGTTTCGGTGGGCACGAAAGCGGAGAACGACGCTTTCATCGCCGCCTTGGAGCGGGTGTTAGGGGGACTGTGAACATCAGGCGCCTTTGCCACAGGTAATCGGCGGATGCCTGAAGATAGTGTCATGAATGATACTGCTCGTTTAGATGTCCCTCGCGGGGTTGTTCGAATTCAGGCCCTTGGTTACCGCAGTTTGCGCTATGTGGATCAACGGCTCTTGCCGTTCGAAATCCTGGTGGGACCTAACGCTAGTGGCAAGTCATCCTTCCTCGATGTGGTGGGTTTCCTAGGTGATTTGTTGCAGACCGACCTGGACACCGCGGTTCGCGGTGACCTCCGGTTGGATATTCCCCATCGGGCGCCGGATCCAAGGCAGTTGACTTGGATGCGTCGAGGTGATCGTTTCGAGCTGGCTGTAGAACTGGCGATTCCGCCCGGGCTTCAGCAGAAAAAAGACATCGAGTATCAGCGTATTCGTTACGAAATCGCCGTTGGCACGGGTGACTCCCCGGGTATAGAGACCGAGAACGTCTGGCTTGTCTCTTCCTCCGGCGATGGAGTACGAAGTGCCCGCCAGATCGAGCTTTTTCCTGCCCCTCCTACTCCTCCGCCTCATATCGTCCGCCGCCCCGGCAAGCGTAAACCGACCGGCTGGAAAAAGGTGATCTCCCGAGGAGAGGCTGGCAAAGCTTATTTCATCGCCGAGACCACCGGCTGGAACGCGCCATTCGCACTTTCCTCCCAAAAGGCGGCACTGGCGATTCTGCCCGAGGATCGGGACCGTTTCCCGGTTGCCTTGTGGTTGCGGGACGTGCTTCGGGAGGGCGTACGCCGCCTCATGCTCTCCAGTGAGGCCATGCGTCGACCGGCTCCGCCCACTCGAAAAGCCGGTTATCTTCCCGACGGTTCGAATCTTCCGTACGTGGTGGATCGGCTCGAGCGTTCGGAACCTGAACGTTTTGCCCGCTGGGTCGAGCACCTGCGGGAGGCCTTGCCGGGTGTCGAGAACATCACCACAGACGAGCGTCCCGAAGATCGTCACCGCTATCTCGTGATCCGATACCGGAACGGGTTGGAAGCTCCCTCGTGGTTGGTCTCCGACGGTACTCTGCGTATGCTTGCCTTGACTTTGCTCGCTTATACCCCGGACGCGAGCGATGGAATCTATTTGGTTGAAGAACCGGAGAACGGTATCCATCCGCGGGCTGTGGAAACGGTGTTCCAATCCTTGTCATCGACATACGAAGCCCAGGTATTGCTTGCCACCCACTCTCCGGTGATCTTGGGCATGGCGGATCTTGATACCATTCTCTGTTTCGCCACCGACGAGGAGGGGGCCACCGATGTGGTGGCCGGCAATGAGCATCCCCGCTTACGCAGTTGGCGGGGTGCGTTGGATCTGGCAAGCCTGTTCGCCGGAGGGGTGTTGGGGTGAGCGCTTTGGTGTGTCTGGTGGCGGATAAAAACATGGAAGCGGTGTTTTCCGCTCTCCTTGATAAACGTCGCCGTCCGGCGTTGGGTATTGGAGATTTTCAGGTCGAGATCCAGGTTCACCCGCAGCGCGATCCCGGCTGTTATCATACGGGGCCTGAATGGCTTCAGGGGATATTGGACGAACGTGATGCCCGGGGGTTGTTGGTGTTCGATCAAGCTTGGGATGGCAATCCCCATTCGTCGGCGCTCGAGACCGAAGGGGTCGTTCGCCAACGTTTCGATTCCCTGGGAATCGGTGGGCGGGCTGAGGTGGTTGTGATCGAGCCAGAATTGGAGGTTTGGGTTTGGAGCGCTTCGCCCCATGTGGATGAAGTGTTCGGTTGGGGCGGCGTCGATCCTCCCCTCAGGCAATGGTTACGACAACAAGGTCTGTGGCCGCCTGGCTATCCCAAACCGCCGGATCCGAAAGCCGCGGTCGAGAGTGTATTGCGACGGCGAAGGATCCCCCGATCATCGTCACTGTATCGCCGTCTTGCCGCGCGCGTGAGTCTCCAGGGTTGTCGGGATCCAGCCTTCAACCGGCTGCGTCGCTTGTTGATCGGTTGGTTTGCGAGTCAGGGAATCGATGCCGGCTGAACGGATGGAGATCCACCGCCTCTGCATCGTCGGCATCGGCCTGATCGGCGGTTCCGTGGCCCTGGCGGCTCGCGCCCGCGGGCTGTGCCGTGAGGTCGTCGCCGCCGACCGTGATCCCGAGGCCTTGGCCCGGGCCGAGGCACTGGGGGTCGTCGACCGCGGTTATCTGGAAATCGCCGAGGCGGCCGAAGGCGCAGACGCGGTCGTGATCGCCGTCCCGGTGGGGAAGATGGCGGCGGTGTTCGCGGCCCTGAAGCCGGTGTGGTCGCCCGCGGCGTTCTACACCGACGTGGGCAGCACCAAGGCCAGCGTGGTGCAGGCGGCGGAGCGGGTGCTGGGGCAGGTGCCGGCCAATTTCGTGCCCGCCCATCCCATCGCCGGGCGGGAGCTGAGCGGGGTGGAAGCGGCGCTGCCCGATCTGTTCGCCGGCAAGCGGGTGATCCTGACCCCGCTGCCTCAGACCGACGTCCGGGTGCTGGAACGGGTGCGCGCCTTCTGGCGGGGATTGGGAGCCGAGGTCCACGACATGAGCGTGACCCATCACGATCACGTGCTCGCCGCCACCAGCCATCTGCCCCACGTGATCGCCTACTGCCTGACCCATCTGCTCGGCCGCCGCGACGAGAAGGACGAGATCTTCCAGTACGCCGCCGGCGGTTTCAAGGATTTTTCCCGCATCGCCGGCAGCGACCCGGTGATGTGGGCCGACATCTGCCTGGCCAACCGCGACGAGATCCTTTCTCTGCTGCGCCGCTTCGAAGCAGAACTGTCTGCCTTCGACAAGCTTCTCGCCGACGGGGACCGCCAGGCCATTCACGATTATTTCGCCGCGGCCCGGGCGGCCCGGCAACGTTTCCTGGACCGATACAGCGGAGAGACATGAGCCAACGCATCGACTTCATCGTCAGCCCCGGCGGGCGCCTACAGGGACAGGCGCGGGTGCCGGGGGACAAGTCCATTTCCCACCGTGCCATCATGCTCGGCGCCATCGCCGAGGGTAGCACCCGGATCCAGGGGTTCCTCGAGGCCGAGGATGCCCTGGCGACCCTGGCGGCGTTCCGACGCATGGGGGTGCGGATCGATGGCCCCGACCGGGGCCGCGTGACCGTTCACGGCGTCGGCATGGATGGTCTGCAGGCGCCGGACGGACCCCTCTATCTGGGCAATTCCGGCACCTCCATGCGCCTTTTGTGCGGCCTGCTCGCCGGCCAGCCTTTCGACAGCGTCCTCACCGGCGACGAATCCCTGTCACGCCGGCCCATGCGTCGGGTCACCGAGCCGCTCGAACGGATGGGGGCGAAAATCGACACCACCCCCGACGGCACCGCCCCGCTCCACATTCACGGCGGCCGCCGGCTGCACGGCATCCACTACGACATGCCGGTGGCCAGCGCCCAGGTCAAGTCGGCCCTGCTGCTGGCCGGCCTGTATGCCGAGGGGGAGACCTGCGTCGCCGAACCGGCGCCGACCCGCGACCACACCGAGCGCATGCTGCAGGGTCTGGGGTACGAGGTGCGCCGTGCCGGCAACCACATCTGCCTGCGCGGCGGCGGCCGTCTGACCGCCGCCGATCTGGACGTGCCCGCCGACATCTCCTCGGCGGCCTTCTTCCTGGTGGGGGCCAGTATCGCCCCCGGTTCGGAGCTGGTGCTGGAGCACGTGGGCATCAATCCCACCCGCACCGGGGTCATCGACATCCTGCGCCTGATGGGGGCCAAGATCGAGGTGTACAACCCCCGCATGGTGGGCGGCGAGCCGGTGGCCGATCTGCGGGTGGTGTCCCGGCCCCTCAAGGGCGTCCATATCCCGGAGAAGCTGGTGCCGCTGGCTATCGACGAGTTTCCGGTGTTGTTCGTCGCCGCCGCCTGTGCCGAGGGGGAAACGGTGCTGACCGGCGCGGCGGAACTCAGGGTCAAGGAGAGCGACCGCATCCAGTCGATGGCCGACGGGCTTCGAATTCTCGGCATCGACGCCCGTCCCACCCCCGACGGCATGATTGTCCGGGGCGGCAGGATCGGCAGCGGACGGGTACTCTCCCACGGCGATCACCGCATTGCCATGGCCTTCTCCATCGCCGCCCTTCGTGCCGAAGGGCCGATCGAGATCGAGGACTGCGCCAACGTCAACACTTCGTTTCCGGGATTCGCCGACCTGGCCGCTCGTCTGGGACTGGGCATCGAGGTGATCTCCCATGACTGAGGCGCCGGTGTTGACCATCGACGGGCCCAGCGGCGCGGGGAAGGGGACCGTCAGCCGTATCGTCGCCCGCCGCCTGGGTTGGCGTTTTCTCGACAGCGGGGCCATCTACCGCGCTTTGGCGTGGGCGGCCCGTCGGCGTGGCGTCGATCTGAACGACCCGGACGCCGTGGCCCGGGTCGCCGGGGAGATGGAACTGGAATTTATCTGCGACGACGACGTCAAAGTCTTGGTGGACGGCGAGGACGTCACCGATCGTCTCCATACCGAGGAATGCGGCCGGATCGCATCGAAGATCGCCGCCTATCCCCAGGTCCGCCGCGCCCTGCTCGACAAGCAACGCGCTTTCCGCCGCCCGCCGGGGCTGGTGGCCGACGGCCGCGACATGGGCACGGTGGTGTTTCCCGACGCGCCCTACAAGGTGTTTCTCACCGCCAGCGCCGAGGAACGGGCCCGGCGCCGGTATTTGCAGTTGAAAGCCCAGGGATTGGATGTTAACCTTGATCAAATAATCAAGGACTTGGAGGAGCGGGACCGGCGCGACCGGGAGCGCGAGGAGTCGCCGTTGGTGCCGGCCAAGGACGCCGTCGTCATTGATTCCTCGGACCTGTCGATCGACGAGGTGGTCGACAGGGTGCTGGCGTTGTTGCCGGCGACGGTAAAAAATCCATCGGGTGCCACTGTTTCGTCGGGAAGCGGTGGTGAAGATCAACCTTAGACGAAACTGATCGTTGTTTTGAATTGTCCCGGCTCGGCCGGGCGTGGAAGTTATCAACATGAGCGAAAGCTTTGCGGAATTATTCGAAGAGAGTCTAGCCAAAACCGAAATGCGTCCGGGGACCCTGGTCAAGGCCAAGGTGGTGGACATCACCCCGGATGCGGTCATCGTCGATGCCGGCCTCAAATCCGAAGGCATCATCCCTAAGTGGCAGTTCCAGAACGAGAACGGCGAGCTGGAAGTCCAGGTCGGCGACGAGGTGGAAGTGGCCCTCGACCTGGTCGAGGACGGTCTGGGCGCCACCTTGCTGTCGCGCGAGAAGGCCAAGCGCATGCGGGCCTGGGAGAAGCTGGAGGAAGCCTACGAGAAGGGCGAGATTGTCAAGGGGCGCATCACCGGCAAGGTGCGCGGCGGTTTCACCGTCGAGATCGGCCCGCTCAGGGCGTTCCTGCCGGGTTCGCTGGTGGACGTGCGTCCGGTGCGCGACACCAGCCATCTGGAAGGCCACGAGCTGGAGTTCAAGGTCATCAAGCTCGATCCCAAGCGCAACAACATCGTTCTGTCGCGCCGTGCCGTGGTGGAGCAGGAATACAGCGCCGAGCGCGAGGAGCTGCTCAAGAAACTCAAGGAAGGCGGGGTGGTCAAGGGGATCGTCAAGAACATCACCGACTACGGGGCCTTCATCGACCTTGGCGGCATCGACGGCCTGCTGCACATCACCGACATGGCTTGGAAGCGGGTGCGGCATCCCTCGGAAGTGGTGCAGCTGGGCCAGGAGATCGAGGTCAAGGTGCTGCGTTTCGACGAGGAGAAGCAGCGCGTCTCCCTGGGCCTCAAACAGCTGAGCGAGGATCCCTGGAAGGACATCGCCCGCCGCTATCCGCCAGGAACCCGCCTGATCGGTCGGGTCACCAACCTGACCGACTACGGTTGTTTCGTGGAACTGGAGGACGGCGTCGAAGGTCTGGTGCACGTCTCCGAGATGGACTGGACCAACAAGAACGTCAATCCGGCCAAAGTGGTCCAGGTGGGTGACGAGGTCGAGGTCATGGTGCTCGACATCGACGAGGAGCGCCGCCGCATCTCCCTCGGCATGAAGCAGTGCAAGCCCAATCCGTGGGAGGAGTTCGCCGCCACCCACAAGAAAGGGGAGAAGATCAAGGGGGGCATCAAGTCGATCACCGACTTCGGCATCTTCGTCGGTCTCGAAGGCGGCATCGACGGTCTGGTGCACCTGTCCGACATTTCCTGGAACGAACCGGGCGAGGAGGCCATCCGCAAGTACCGCAAGGGGCAGGAGATCGAGGCGGTCATCCTGGCCATCGATCCGGAGCGGGAGCGCATTTCCCTCGGCATCAAGCAGCTGGAACAGGATCCGTTCCAGAACTACCTGGCCGAGCACGAACGCGGCAGCGTCGTCAAGGGCGTGGTTCGGGAAGTCGACGCCAAGGGCGCCGTGGTCGAACTGGCCGAAGGGGTGCTGGGTTACCTGCGGGCCTCCGAGATCAAGCGTGACAAGGTGGAGGACGCCCGTACCCTGCTCAAGGAAGGGGATGAGATCGAGGCCAAGTTCATCGGGGTGGACAAGAAGAACAAGATGATTCTGCTGTCCATCAAGGCCAAGGAGGAAGAGGAGGAACGGGCGGCCATCAAGGATTACACCCAGCAGCCCGTGGGTGCCCCCACCTTGGGTGATCTGTTCAAGGAACAGATGGAAGACAAGGGTTAGTGACCGGTGAAACCGGTCGGCGAGGGGGCGGCAGCGCCCCCTCTTTGCTTTGTGGGGCAAGAGTCGTGAACAAATCCGCTTTGATCGAAAACATCGTGGAACGCCTCTCCAAGGAAAAAGGCATCGAGCTCAATGCCAAGGACGTCGAGTTGGCGGTCAAGAAGATCATCGACTATCTCGGCGAGGCGCTGTCCCAGGGGCAGCGCATCGAGATCCGGGGATTCGGCAGTTTTACCCTGCGCTACCGGCCGCCGCGGATGGGGCGTAATCCCCGTACCGGTGAGCCGGTGCCGTT
>Ga0256841_1003575_pt1 | contig 11556 bp, 9 predicted proteins | sample 356308metaG_FD_185971 | JGI IMG/M metagenome (GOLD analysis project Ga0256841, IMG submission 185971) | Hydrothermal vent microbial communities from Mid Atlantic Ridge, Atlantic Ocean - 356-308 | ecosystem: Environmental > Aquatic > Marine > Hydrothermal vents | place: Atlantic Ocean: Mid...
ATTTTGGTTTAGTATTCCTTCTATAACTTTTTCTACATCTTCATCTTTTACATCTTTTTTCACTATTTCAACTTCTAAACCTTCATAATTTTTTAGTTCAAACTCTGGTGCTACTTCAAAGCTAACCTTTAGTTTTAAATGGTCTTCTCCGTTTAGTTCTATATCTCCAAAGAATATTTGAGATACTGGAGTTAGGTTTTCTTTTTCTAAAATCTGCTGAAGGTTTTCTTCTATAAATTTTTTTGCTACTTCTTCTTTTATATAATCTTTGTACTTTGCCATTACTATTGATTTAGGTACATGACCTTTCCTAAAACCTTTTACTGTTACATTTTTTGATACTTGTTTTAAAATTTGTTCTACAAGCTGTTTTATTTTTTCTCCTTTTTCTTCTATTGTAATAGTTCTTACAAGCTGATTTTCTTCTACTACAACACTCATTTAATTTCTCCTTTAGATTTTGTTAAAATCAGACAATTATTATAACATTATATCTTTTACTTTGATTATACCGTGTAATGCATTTGTTATGAATATGTAGTGTGCAGATTTTAAATCTTTTATAAAAAATCTTCCTTCTACTACTGTAAAGCCCTCTTTTTTTGCTTCCTGTAGTATAATTTTTCTGGTTATTCCATCTAATAGTCCACAATCTATAGATGGTGTGTATAGGTATTTTCCTTTTACCCAGAATATGTTCGCTGTTGTTGTTTCTGTAATTTCATTATTTTCATTGAGAAAAATCGCATCATCACATCCTTTTTCTTCTGCAAATCTTTTTGCTAAAACGTTTAATGCGTAATTTGTAGATTTTATTTTTACAAGGGGATTGGAACTATGTCTTTTAAATGGGGCAACAGTTAAGATGATTTCTTTTTTTTCTAAGGGGATGTAGTCTTTAGCTATTACAAGTAAGTGGCTTTTTTCTGGTTTTGAGGCAAAGTACAAATTTCCTGCTGATACTAGGATTGTTTTTATGTAAAGGTCTTTGTTTTTGTGTTTAAGTACAGTGTTATTTATATAGTTTATATATGTATCAAAATCAATAGGAGGAATATTTAAAACTTTAGCTCCATTTATCAGTCTTTTATGGTGTTCTTTTATGTATTTAGGAAGTTTTTTGTTGTATCTGAAGGTTTCAAAAACACCTTCGCCGTACATAAGTGTTCTTAAAATTTTCTTATTTAGGAATTGTTTTCCGTCAAGGGTTATAATTTCCTCCATCTTTTTCTCCTTTTTTATATACTACACACATTCTATCGAAACCTGACATATCACCTTTTTCAGCTTTTATTACATATTTTAATAATGTTAATATACGAGAATCTCCTCGTTTTTTGTATATATACCCGCACCATAAAATTTTTGATTTTTCTATTTCTTTTAAGTTTTTTTCGTAAATTACTGCTATATATGGAATTTTATATTTTTTTATTTCGTCTATATTCATTTTTCCATATAATTTTTTTCCTGTATAAAAGATTAGATTATTTAAGGATTTATCTTCAACAAAAATAGGTATACTTTCGTCTGGTACTGCGGTTTTTATTATTGTACCAATTTCTTTGTAAGGTCTATATTTTTCAATTATAGGTGCTACAGAAACTACTAAGTACATATAAAAGGAGATTACGAAAACGAAAGGAATATATACAGTTTCTTTTTTGAATATAAGAAAACCAGCTATTAACAAACTTATTATAAGTATGTATATACCTGTACCTAAATTTACAACACCGTATAGCAGATATATACCTATATAAATAGATGGTAAGATTAAAGCTAAGATATATAATACTTTCCATAAATTTTTAAGCTGGCTTTCGCTACATAAAAGATATGCAGAGAATATAGCCAGCGGTGGAAAAGCCTGTAAAAAGTAGTTTGGTATTTTACCAGCTGAAAGGGTAAATATGATATACATACCAAAAATCCATGAAAAAAAGAATAAAAAATTTTTTTGTTTATGTTTTACAGCATATGCTATTGCTAAGAAACTAATCCACACAAAAGGTAAAAAAGCCCAGAATAAAACCTTTATGTAATAAAATGGTTTTAACTGTTCTAAAATATTCTTATAATCTGTAGCTCTATGAACTGTTTCCTTTTCTATAACTTTTAAAAAGTATATTCCCTGGTCTAAAAATGTATATAAATACCACCATCCACCTATTACTATGGATATAACTATTCCAAGTGGAAGGTGTAGAGATTTTATCTTTTGTCCCAAGGTTTTAAGAGAACATTTTGTATCAAAACATAAAAATATAAAAACTATAAAGCCAATTATAATGTAATATGGATATCCCTTTGTTAGAACTGTAAGTCCGAGGAATATGTAAAATAGTATGAAATGTTTTGTATCTTTTAAGATATACCCTTTTAGAAAAAAATATAAAGTTGCAGTAAAGAAAAATAAAAGGGGCATCTCAGGTGATGAATATCTTATGTTTCCAATAAACATTGGAGTGAAAGCTACAGCAAGGACACTGAAAAATGCAACTTTTTTGTCAAAATAAATTCGTGCTAATTTATATGTAAACAATAAAGACAGTAGACCAAATAAAAACATAGGAAACCTTATTGCAAATTCGTTCAATCCAAATAGTTTTACACTGGCTATTATTGACCAGTATGTGATAGGGGGTTTGTGAAGTCTTGGTTCGTAATTATAATAAGGGACTATGTAAGAGTCTAATTCAATCATCTCTCTGACACTTTCTGCATATAAAGCTTCATTCTTCATCCAGATGTCATTTATTCCTAAATTCCATAAAGATATAAAACAGAAAATTAATAAAAATAAAGGCCAGTGTATTTTAGAAATCTGCATCCTCCTTAAAATTTTTCTTTTAAAATTACTGATTATAAATTTAATATCAACATTATTTCGGAGTAGAAAAATGGAAAATATAGCTTTGACTATCGCTGGAAGTGATCCAAGTGGTGGAGCTGGTCTGCAAGTTGATTTAAAAGTTTTCAAAGAGATAGGAGTTTTTGGAATGGGCGTATTAACATCTTTAACAGTACAAAATTCAAAAGGCGTTTATCAAACATATCCATTGGAAAAAGGAGCGGTTTTTAATCAATTACAGGTTTTATTTGATGATTTTGATATAAAGGCTGCAAAAACAGGAATGCTTCTAAAAGAATATGTAATAGAGGAGATTTATGAAGTTTTTAAAGATAAATATACTATGTTAGTTGTAGACCCTGTTTTAGTTTCAAGTTCTGGTAAAGTACTTCTTGAAAAACAAGGAATAAAACTTTTGAAAGAAAAATTATTTCCTATAACAGATATACTTACTCCTAATATTTATGAAGCAGAGATTTTATCAGGTTTAAAAATATACACAGAAAAAGATATAAAAAAAGCAGGTGAGATACTTAAGTCCTTTGGAGTCAAGGTTGTTGTTATAAAAGGTGGACATTTTAAAAGTGGTAATAAAGTAATTGATTATATTTTTTTTGATAAATCCTTTATACCTATAGAGTATCCTCGTATTAATATCAACGATGTTCATGGAACTGGTTGTGTTCTATCTTCTGCAATAACTGCTTATCTTGCTTTAGGATATGATTTTTTAAAAGCTATAGAAACAGCAAGAGCTTTCTTTCAGCATAAAATACAGCTTGTAAAAATGTTTGGGAAAGGAAGTTTTTATTTTAGTTTATAGGATAAAAGTACACCATCTCTAATTGGTATCAAAACAGAAAAAAAATCTGGATTAGAGAACATATATTCATTGAATTCCTTTATTCCTTTTGTTTGCCTGTCTGGATGTTCTTCTAAGACCTTGCCCTGCCATAGAGTGTTATCTGCTATAACAAGTCCGCCTGTAGATATATTATCTTTTAAAGTTTCAATAGCCTTTTTATATTTTGCTTTTTGAATATCAATAAAAAGAATATCTATATTTTTATATGTTGAAGCTATTTCAATAGCGTCTCCTGCTTTAAATTCAGCTTTTTTTAACAAACCTCCTGTTTCAAAGAATTTTTCTGCAAGGTTTAAATTTTCCAAGCTAAAATCAGTAAGCACAACTTTTCCATTGTCTAAAGCCTTTGCAAACCAATATCCTGAATATCCAAAACCTGACCCAAGTTCAACAATCAGCTTTGGTTTTTTTATTTTGGTGATTATGTATAAAAATCTGCCGACAATTCTGTCTACTATAGGAAATCCTGTTTTATGCCCTAATTTTTCCATTTCCAGTAAAATGGGGTCTTCAGGTATTGACAGGTTATATATGTAATTTTCTATATCTGGATTTGTTATCATTTTTCTTTAAATATTTCCTTTATAAAAGGAATAATAATTTTATTATACTCATCTGGGTTTTCAAAAGGCGGAAGATGAGCTGAGTTCTCAATTTCATAAAACTTAGCACCATCAATACCATCAGCTATATGTTTAACAATAGACGGTGGTGTAACTTTTTCATCATCTTTACCTGCAATTACAAGGGTTGGAACATATATAGTATCTAATATTTTTGTGTTATCTTCTCTTTCTGCTAGAGCTTTTAGTGCTTTTACTATACCTTTTTCTGTAGCTTTTTCCATTATACATCTTAATGTTCTTATTTTTTTCTCATCCTGTTTTGTTTTTGGGGAAGTTTGTGCTTCTATCATCGCGTCTATAAGGAAATCTTTTCCATTTTCTTCTACTCTTTTTATAAGAGCATATCTGGCTTTTTTTGCTTCCTCTGTATCTGCCTCAGCTCTTGTAGCTGTAAATATAAGGCCTTTTATATACTCTTTGTATTTTTTCCACATCTGAAACATTATATATCCCCCCATACTATCTCCAATTAATATAAGCTCTTTAACTCCTATTTGATGTGCTTGCCAGAATATACTGTCTGTCAATGTTTCTATAGTATAATCAACTTCTGGAGGGGGATTATCTCCAAAGCCTGGATAATCTACTGCTATAAATGGTATATTTTCTTTTTGGAATGCCTGTATTTGAAAGTGATACATATCTTTGTTTAATGGGAAAGCGTGTAAAAGAATAACAGCTTTTTGTAATCCTATTTTTATCATTTTCTGTTGCCTCATTTAAAGGTTTTATTAATTGATTTTATGTTATGTAATATGAAAAAATCAATTTATAATTTCTGGTTTTGTATATAATAATTTTCACAATAATTTTCTAAATTTTGAAAATTTTTCTGTTTTAGATAATTTTTTATATTCTATGAATTATATATGAGGGAAAAAATGGGAAAACAGATACTTATATATGATACTACCTTAAGAGATGGAACACAGGCAGAAGGTGTTAGTGTATCCGTAGAAGATAAGCTTAGAATTGCAGAAAAACTGGCAGATTTTGGTATTCATTATATAGAGGGTGGATGGCCTGGTTCAAATCCAAAAGATAAGCAGTTTTTTAAAGAAGTAAAAAAGTTAAACCTGAAAAATACAAAAATTGCTGCTTTTGGTTCTACAAGAAGAGCTTACTTAAAAGTTGACGAAGACAAACAGATACAGGATTTAATAAAAGTAGAAACTCCAGCTATAACTATTTTTGGAAAAAGCTGGGATTTGCATGTGACTGTAGCATTAAAAACAACTCTTGAGAAAAATCTTGAAATGATTTTTGATAGTATAAGTTTTTTGAAAAAGTATACAGATGAAGTGATATTTGATGCAGAGCATTTTTTTGATGGTTTTAAAAGTAATAAAGAGTATGCATTAGAAGTTTTAAAGGTGGCTCAACAGGCAGGAGCAGATTTTCTGGTGCTGTGCGATACTAATGGAGGTACTCTTCCACATGAAATAGAAGAAATATATAAGGCTGTAAACAATGCAGGTATTACTACAAAATTGGGAATTCATGCTCATAATGATTCAGATACTGCTGTATGGAACTCTATAGTAGCTGTTATAAAGGGTGGTGCAGTACAGATACATGGGACAATAAACGGTTTTGGAGAAAGATGTGGAAATGCAAATCTGTGCACTATTATCCCAAATTTATCTTTAAAGCTTGGATATGAAACTATTCCAAAAGAAAATTTAAGGAAACTAAAAGAAATATCTAACTTTGTAGCAGATATTGTTAATCTTCCTGTTCCAAAAAATATGCCTTATGTTGGAGATAGTGCTTTTGCACATAAAGGAGGTGTTCATGCATCTGCTGTACTAAAAAATCCTAAACTCTATGAGCATATAAATCCTGAAGATGTTGGGAATAGAAGAAAAATTCTTGTTTCAGACCTTGCTGGTAAAAGTAATATCATCTATAAAGCAAGGGAACTTGGTATAGAATTAGATGAAAAAGACCCTGTTGTAAACAACATAATACAGGAAATAAAAGAACTTGAAAATTATGGATACCATTTTGAAGCTGCAGAAGCATCTTTAGAGCTACTAATAAGGAAACATTTAGGTAAATTACCAAAATATTTTGATTTAGATGCTTACAGAGTTCTTATAGCAAGAAGGTATACTGACAAAACTCCTATATCTGAGGCTACTGTTAGAATTAAAATGAACAACTCATATGAACATACAGCATCTTTAGGATATGGTCCAGTTAATGCTCTGGATAAAGCCTTGAAAAAAGCTCTTGTATCTAAATATCCATCCCTGAAAGAAGTAGAACTTATAGATTATAAAGTGAGAATAGTAAATGAAAGTGGTGGAACAGCTGCAAAAATAAGAGTTTTAATTGAAAGTAAGGATAAGGATAAAAAATGGGGTACTGTAGGAGTATCAGACAATATCATTGAGGCATCCTGGCAGGCAGTAGTTGACAGCTTTATATATAAACTTTTAAAAGATAACGTAAAACCTGTGGAGGATTGATGAAAAATAACCATTGTTTTATAACTGTTTTACATTATCCAGCATTAAATAAAGAAGGTAAATGGATAGTAACATCTTTTACTACTTTAGATTTCCATGATATTGCCAGACCTGCAAGAACTTATGAACTTGGAGCTTATTATATAGTACAGCCTTTAGAAGCCCAGCAATTTATTATAAAAGAGCAAAAAAAATACTGGACAGAAGGTTTTGGAAAAAATTTTAATCCAAGAAGGTATGAAGCAGCGAAGATTGTAGAACTTAAATCTTCTTTGCAGGAAGTTATAGAGGACATAAAGAAAAAAACAGGTAAAGAGCCAAAATTAGTTGCAACGTCTGCAAAAAGATATCCTCAAACAGTTTCTTTTAGAGAATTAAAACAAAAAATAGATAAAAAAGAAGATGTATTTCTTATTATTCTTGGCACAGGGTGGGGATTACCTCCAGAGATTGTTGAAGATTGTGATTATATTTTAGAACCTATCTTGGGAGCTGGGGATTATAATCATCTTTCAGTGAGAAATGCTGCTGCAATTATAATGGATAGACTCTTTTCACCAAATAGATAAACTTAATAAAAAAGGGGAGATATGTTATACCATTTACTATATCAGTATTTTGATATAAATCTTTTTAAATACATAACCTTTAGAGGATTTCTTGCCCTTTTAACAGCCTTTTTCCTTTCTTTGGTCGTTTATCCTTACATAATAAAGAAATTAAAAGCTATTCAAAGATTAAAGGGAGGATATAAAAGGGAATTTTTAGATAATCATGCTTCCAAAAAATATACTCCTTCTATGGGAGGTGTGCTAATTGGTATAACTGTATTTATTTCTTCTATTTTGTGGTGTAGATTTGATAATTTTTTTATATGGGTAGTTCTTTTTGTTCTTATTTCTTTTGGTTTACTTGGATTTGTAGATGACTGGAAAAAATTAAATAAAAAAACAGGTATATCAGGTAAAGTTAAGTTTGCTTTTCAGATTTTTTTTGCTTCTATAACCGCAGTTTCTTTATATCTTTATCCAAAGTTTAATTCGATTTTGTACTTTCCATTTTTTAAAAATCTATATATTGACTTAGGAATTTTATATATATTTTTTATGGTTTTTGTTATTGTGGGGACATCAAATGCTGTTAATCTCACAGATGGTTTAGATGGTCTTGCAATTGGACCTGCTTTAACATCTATCTCTGCATTTTCTATATTTTCATATATTGCTGGAAATGCTGTTCTATCAAACTACTTATTCTTACCTTATATAGAAGGAAGTGGGGAGATAGCAGTATTTTTGATGGCACTACTTGGGGCAGGTCTTGGGTTTTTATGGTTTAACTCCTTTCCTGCTGATATTTTTATGGGAGATTCAGGGTCTTTATCTATAGGAGCTGTACTCGGAACTGTTGCTATTATAACAAAACAGGAATTAACACTTGTTATTGTTGGTGGGATTTTTGTAGTGGAAACTCTTTCTGTAATTATACAGGTAGCATATTTTAAGTTAACTGGAAGAAGAATTTTTTTAATGGCACCTATTCACCATCATTTTGAAAGGTTAGGAATTCCAGAAAACAAAATAGTTGTAAGAGTATGGATTATATCTATTATTCTTGCAATAATAGCTCTTTCTACTTTAAAAATCAGATAAAACTCAAGTTTTAATTCTATTTGTACGAAATCTGGTTAAACCTTCTTTTTCTGGAAAATTACAGATTGGAGGTTTTTTGATGAAAAAGAAAGTGTATCCCAAAGATGTAGAATCTTTATTTGATAATACTGAAATGTTTTTCTCTACTACAGATTTAAAAGGTAGAATCCTATCTGGTAATGATATTTTTGCGAGAGTAAGTAAATATGACCTTCAGGATATGATAGGGAAACCTCACAATATCGTAAGGCATCCAGATATGCCTAAGGTGATTTTTAAACTTCTTTGGGAATATATACAGTCAGGAAAACCTATTGTAGCATACGTAAAAAATATGGCTAAAGATGGTAGTTATTACTGGGTTTTGGCTGTAGTTTCTCCACTGTTTGACAAAGAAGGAAACATATCTAAGTACATATCAATTAGAATAAAACCTATGTCTTATTTATTTGATGAAATTCAAAAAATATATAAGCAGTTATTAAAGGTTGAACAGCTTGAAGGTGTAGAAGAAAGTCAGCGTTTGTTATATCAGAAACTAAAAGAATTAGGATTTGATACATATGATGATTTTATGAAAAAGGCTGTTGAAGAAGAGTTGAAGTTAAAAGGAAATTCTTTGGAAAAGAATATAGAGGTATCAAATATAGATAAGGACTTTTTAGAACTTTTTCACATATATAAAGTGTTTAAAGAAATAGAGCAAGCATATGAGAATATTTATAACTTTCTTCATTCTTTTTCCAGAGTAAATAAAATTTTGAGGGAAAATGCAAGTGATATTTTAACAATATCAGAAGACGTAAGACTTATATCTCTAAATTCATCTGTAGAGTCTTATAAGTTAGGTTCTCAAGGTAATTCATTCTTTGTACTTTCTACAGAAATGAGAAAGACTGCTGAGCAAAGTGGAAGATTAACAAAAAAAATGGAACAGATTTTAAATAATACACTTATTGATATTAATCAGATGATTTTTTATATGAATATTTCTAAGCTTGGTATATATATGATGAGCAATTTTCTTGTGGAAATACTTACAAAAGATTTAGTGCTAAGATTGGCAAATATCTTGACTGATATATATGATAATTTTGAGTTTGTAGTTTATTATCTAAAGTTATTAAACTCAATATCTACTAAACTTAACGAGAACCTTTCTGAGATACTTTCTATTATTAACAATGTTAACATTCTTATCAAAAGACTTCACTTTTTATATCTAACAGGTATGGTTGAATCGGCTCATCAGGTTCAAACAAGTTTTTCTCTTATTTTTACCCAAGTTAATAATTTAGTAGAGAAAACAAAAGGAAGTATATTTCAGCTGTCATCGGAACTAAAAAATGTTATAAGTACAAATAGAAAATTAAATACAGAGTTAAAGTATATAATAGATATACTTTCTCAATTAGAAAATAACTTTAGTCGCTATGAGTTTGTTTAATACTCTACAATTTGAAATTTCTTTAGAAAGCTTTCATCAACATCTATAATTTTTTTCTTTAATAGATTGTAAATAATATCTTTATCACAATGAACATCTTCAGGCCATTTCCTTTTATAATTATCTATCTTTGTTTTTGCAGTAGCATCAATACCTATAATTTCATCTATCCATATATCATAAAGAGCATCTATATTATTTGTTATTCTCCACACTAACATATAAGGGTTATTTAGGTCATTTTGGTAATCGTCTAAAAATATAACTATTCTTATATGCTTTTTTAAAGATTTTAGCTTTTCAAAAAGTTTTTTCATTGGTTTTTGTTTTTTTACTTTTATTAATGTTATTGGATTTGGTGTGTCTACAAAGTATTGTTTTAGCTCAACTACTGAATTATCTAACTGTTTTACTTTTTGTTTTAAAGTTTCGTCATCTAATATAGATACTTTTTTTTCTACAACTTTATCATCTGTTATATCTATACCTAATTTACCTCCTACCAATTCCTGATAACTTGCATGGTCTAATTGGTCTACTATACCTTCTGTTATAAGAACATTTTCCGACTTAAATCTTTCTAATATATATCTGGCTAAATTTTCATAATCTGTTAACTCAGGTGCTTTTTCATTAAGAAAAACTGCATGTTTGACAAAACTCATCTGTCCAACACCCCAAAAAGCATGCATTATCTGTTTAGCATGGCCTTTATATAGAGGTTTTATCTTTGCTAAAATTAGATTATGAAAAACACCATTTTCAGGCATATGGTAATCAACTAAATCAGGTGTTGTGGTTTTAAGTAATGGTAAAAATATCCTTTCTGTTGCCCAGCCCATATATTTATCTTCACACGGAGGTTTGCCTACTACTGTGGCATAATACAGAGGATTTTTTTTCATTGTAATTGCTTTTACTTCAATTACAGGAAAATTTTCTATAGGAGTGTAATATCCAGTATGGTCTCCAAATGGTCCTTCTGGTGCTAAAACCTCAGGATTAACCTCACCTTCTATTACAATGTCTGCATCTTCAGGTACATATAAATCATTTGTAATACATTTTACAAGTTTTGCTGGTTTTTTCCTGATAAATCCGTATAAAAATAGTTCAAAAATACCGTATGGTAATGGAGCCTGCCCACACCATGTATAAAGCGGGTCTCCTCCTATAGCTATAGCTACAGGCATTTTTTTATTGTTTTCTTTATATTGATGGAAAAAATGATTTCCATCTTTATGTATTTGCCAGTGGGCTATTAGTTTATTTTTTGATAATTTTTGAAGTCTGTACATACCAACATTATTTATTGAACCATCTAAACTTTTAGTGTATATCTGTCCTGCTGTAATAAATTTTCCTGCATCTTTAGGCCATGTTTTCAAAATTGGTAAAATATCAAGGTTTACATCTTTTCCTACAAGTTTTATTTCTTGACATTTACCTTTCTTTTTTGTCCTTTTAGGAAAAACATTTTTCAGTTCAAATAATTTTTTGAGAGATGATACTTTCTCTTTTATATTTTCTGGTTGTTTTAAATGTAGTATTTCTTCTATTTCCTCTGCAATCTTATCTGGATGTTTTCCAAAGATTTTCTCTGTTAAGTCAAAACCACCAAAAAGGTTCATAACTACT
>Ga0256841_1003576_pt1 | contig 11554 bp, 5 predicted proteins | sample 356308metaG_FD_185971 | JGI IMG/M metagenome (GOLD analysis project Ga0256841, IMG submission 185971) | Hydrothermal vent microbial communities from Mid Atlantic Ridge, Atlantic Ocean - 356-308 | ecosystem: Environmental > Aquatic > Marine > Hydrothermal vents | place: Atlantic Ocean: Mid...
GAAAATTACCGCACCGGAATGTTCACTTCGCTTAAAAAGGGAATCCAAAATTGCAGCGGCACCGGTTGGGTTTTATATCATTTCATCGATCAGCCCACTTTGCCGTTTGGGTTTTATGAGGAATTTGTAAAACAGATAGAAGACGGATACGATTGGATTCAACCGGCGAAAGAAGGCAAAAACGGTCACCCCGTTTTGTTTGGCAAAAAAGTAATAGAGAAAATCGTAGCTGCTCCGGATGATTCCAGCCTGCGGGAAATCTCGCGAGCGGGAATTACAAAAAAATATTGGGAATGCGGTTACTCACAAATCTTCGATGATCTGGACGACATCGAAGATTATAATAAAATAATTTGTTAATGTAGAACATATTCCATTAATTTAATAAATCAAGAGTGGCGTTTGCCCCAAGAATTCCGGCTGTTCGATTTGCTTTAAAATAAAATGCGCAACATCCGCCCTCGAAATTTTTCCGCCGTTAATTCCGGTTAAGTCCGTAAGAGCTCTATATTTTCCGGTTAACTTTCCGTTTGTCAGCATGCCGGGTCTTACGATAATCCAATTATCGTATTCTTCCTTCAACATCTGTTCTTGTTTGTCTTTATCTTCGTAAATTGTTTTGAGTAAAAGCGGTTGGAAAATTTTATTGTAGAAAAATCCGCCGTGACCTTTACTGTCTCCGGCTCCGATTCCCGTAACGGCAACTATCAACGGCTTGATATTATTGGCTTTTATAGCATTCAATAAATTTCGCGTGCCCTCGGAAAATAACGTTACCGGTTTTCTTGCCGGCATTGCCCCAACACTAACCACAACCGCACCGGCATTTTTTACGGATCCGGCCACGGAAGAATAATCGAGGAAATCGCCTTTTACGATTTTAAGGTTTTCATTTTTCAGCTCAATCTTTTCCGGATTGCGGGCAAGCACCGTCACTTTATATCCAACATTCAGTGCTTGTTTTAATACTTCCTTGCCGATTCCTTTTGTTGCACCGATAATGGTGATGTTCATTTTAGCTCCTTTTCCATTTAACAATTGATACAGTTCCGAATTATAAAATTATTTTTCCCATACCGGAAAACGTCCCGGAGTATAAGGAACACCGGCTTCGTCAAAAGTTTTCTCAATCGATTTAACCTCGGAATCTATTTGCTTCAAATTACTGATTATATCGCCCAGCTTGTTTTTGGCAAGCGTGTATGAATCCTCCAGCATTTTAGTCGGCTTTTCCGTTGTGCTCCACAATGAAGAGGTAATCAGTTCAACGCGTTGCTTCAACGGTGTTGGAATAACGCTTTCAAATTTTCTTTTTAAATTATCACCGTTCAGTTTTTTATCCAGTTCTTTAAGTTCCTGCTCAATCCGGTTTAATTCACCGTATGTGTCCCGGGGTATAGCCGGAAAGTCAAGCGCAGCTTTTTTGAGATATTTCAATTTCTTCGACAAATCTTTTCTGTAAGCATCGGCACTTGTTACGGCAACCGTAAGGAGCGCAACTTTTCCGTTAAATTGTTTGAGTGCAATCTTGTCGCTTTCCTTTATTTTATCTTCATAAAGTAATTTGCATCTGAATTTTTCCGGTGGAACCAGTTGGGTGAATTTACCGTTTTCAAATTTACTGAGGGAAACAAAATAATTTCCCGGCAAAGCCATATAACCTTGATCCGGTTCCTCCCACGGAACGTCCGATTTCTTTTCATTTAAAGAAACCGGTGTAAATTTATCGTAACGGAAATCCCACACAATTCTGTTAACACCTTTTTTTGCATTTGTTTTCAGTCTGCGAATTGTATTCCCGTTTTCATCAGTTATAGTAAAAAGCAAAAATGGTTCCGGCTCTCCGGCTTCTTTTTTCAGTTCTTCATACGAGGGGAATTTTATATCCTTACCTTCTTTAAGTTTTTTCTTTTCAAGTTCATGTCTTTTTTGTTTTAACGTTTTCAAATCGTTTTTCAAATAATATGTAAACACAGCGCCCACTTCGGGGTTTGGCGCAGAATAAAAGCCGGCACCCATAAAACCAATGCCGCCGAAACCGAACGGGGTTGATTCGACAAACATCAAGGCATCTTTAACGGGAAAAATAAACGCTTCTTTTTGCAAAGTTTCTCCGGTTAAATACCGCAATGGTGAATAATCATCGAGGATATAAATACCCCTTCCGAAAGTGGCAACAACCAAATCGTTTTCCCTTCTTTGGATTTCAATATCTTTAACCGCTGTATTCGGAATACCGTTTTTCAATTTAATCCATTCTTTTCCACCGTTAATGGTAAAGTAAACGCCGTAATGGGTCCCGGCAAAAAGCAGAGCGGGTTTTTCATGATCTTCGGCAATTGTGTACGTGCAGCCATTATCCGGCAAATTCCCGTTGATTGATTTCCATGTACGCCCGCCATCTTTTGTTACGTAAAGATACGGACGGTAATCACCACCGGTATAATTTTCACATGCTGCATACGCAATACGTTTATCAAATTGTGATGCAATGATTTGGTGAATTCTCGCATACTTTGGTAAATCCGGAATTTTCTCCGCCTTGTTCCAAGTTTTTCCACCGTCGGTTGTGTAATGAATAAGACCGTCGCCCGAGCCCACATATAAAATATTCTCATCCAGCGGTGATTCCGCAATAGTTGATATTTGCGCCATCGAGCCTTTACGGACAAGATCATCGATGCTCCAGCTTCTGTCCATTAATTTTTGCAATTCTTCCGGAACGCCCCGGGTTAAGTCGGGACTAATTTCCTCCCAAGAATTTCCTTGATCGTTGGTTCGCAACAATACATTTGCCCCGAAATACAAACGTTGATTATCGAACCGTGATATTAACAAAGGTGAATCCCAATCGAACCGGTATCCGTATTCACCAAAATCGACCGGTTTAATGTAAAACTTCTCCATGGTTTTACGGTTGAATTTTGCCAAACCGCCATACTGCGATTGAGCAAAAACTATTTCCGGATTTTTCCAATCGACTTGTGTTTCAAATCCGTCGCCACTCCATGTAAAAAACCAATCTTGATTTGTTATTCCACCCGAACTGATAGTACGTGAAGGACCTCCGAAACTGTTATTATCTTGAGAGCCGGCGTACACATAATAGAAAGGCTCCGAGTTATCGGCGGTAACTTTATAAATTTCGGCAATTGGAATGTTGTTTTTAAAATCCCAATTTTTGCCCTGGTCGTATGTCTCATACAATCCGCCGTCGCAACCGGCAAGCAAATGTTTGTTATCATCAGGATCAATCCACAAATAGTGGTTATCTACATGCTTATGTTTTTCACCAAGGTTTTTCCATGTTTTTCCGCCGTCTCTGCTTACTTGTAAAAATACATCCATGCTGTAAACGGTGTTTACGTCTTTGGTATCGCAAAACAATTTTTGAAAATAAAAAGGGTAAGATGAAATGTAACTGCTTTGCTTCTGCCAGCTTACGCCTCTGTCAACGCTTTTGTAAACGCCTTTATCTTTTTTCTTTGCTTCAACAATTGCATACAGAACATCGGGATTAACCGGTGAAATTGCAAGACCAATTCTGCCAACGGCTTCAGTGGGTAAACCTGAAGTCATTTTCTGCCAAGACTTACCGGCATCCAAACTTCTGTAAATTCCGCTTTCCGGTCCGCCGTAAATTCCGGTATACAATTTTCTCATTCTTTGATGTGCAACGGCATAGAGAATATTCGAATATCTCGGATCCATGTGAATTTCATAAACTCCGGTGTAATCGCTTATATGAAGAACATTTTGCCAGGTTTTTCCGCCGTCGGTAGTTTTGAACACACCGCGATCTCCGCCCTTATTTCTAAGCGAACCGTAAGCAGCAACGTAAACTATATTGGAATTTTCCGGATCAACAATAATACCGCCAATGTGCGCGGAATTTTTAAGACCCATATTTTTCCAGCTTTTTCCGCCGTCTTCCGATTTGTAAATTCCGTCTCCGTAAATCACATTGTTTTGATTGTTGTTTTCACCCGTTCCAACCCAAACAATATTAGGATTTGAAGGATCGACCGCAACCGAGCCGATGGCATACGCGTTTTGGTTATCGAAAACAGGTTTAAATGTTATTCCGTTGTTTGTCGTTTTCCAAAGCGAACCGTGTCCGGCCGCAACATAATATTCACTATGGTTAACCGGATTAACCGCTATTGCTACAATTCTGCCACCGGTAATTGCCGGTCCGATACTACGGAATTTTAATCCCGGAAGGGCAATGTTTTTAAGTGAACCGGAAGAAGAAGTTTTGTCTTTTGCTATTGCGGGAAAAGTATTTGCCAAAAGTAAAATAACAAATAATGCTACTATTTTTTTCATGATGTGCCTTGAGATTTATAGTCAATAACTTTTCGATTCAAAATCGAATTAAAATGCAAATTAGAAGTTTATGAATTATTTTGCAAGGTAAAGTTAAGTTATGTTAAAATTTCAGAAGGATATACAGATACGGGAAACGGGGACATAAATAAAAACGCAAGGGATAAAAATTTTATCCCCTGCATTTAATTTTACTCAAGTTGACCGCTGAACTTTATAAACCGTTAAAACGGTTATGAAGTTTGGGTTTCCGGTGTCCATAACCCATGACTTAAGTCGTGGGTTAACAAACAAAACTAATAAACAACAACCGTTTCAACGGTTTATTTAATAACTACGAAATCAACTTTGCATTTAATGATACATCGGTACCGCAGGCAAGCAATCTTGAAATAGGGCATTTCTCTTTTGCTGCCGCTGCAAGCTCTTGGAACTTCTCTTCACTTAGTCCGGGCACCTTCGCTTCGCAATCCAAAGTTATTGAAGTAACTTTCGGACCGTCATCTTGACCCAAAACAACTGTAGCTTTTGTTTCTATGTTTATATCGGTAAAATTTTCTTTCGAAAGCAAGGCCGAAAGAAACATTGAGTAACAACCGGCATGGGCAGCACCAATTAATTCCTCGGGATTTGTTTCCGGTCCGTCTTCAAAACGTGATTTATAGTTAAACGGTCCTTCATAACCGGTAAAATTCAATTTTCCTTCCCCTTCTTTGAGGGTGCCTGTCCATTTTGCTTTTGCATAATTGGTTGGCATAAATATCGCTCCTTTCTTTTTGATTGTGAATTAACGGATTTTCTTGTAATGCAAGTTAATCAATTTTTATAATTTAAATGCATCCAAACCGTTAATAATTTTATCTTTTTTATTTTTATCCAAAAAACTTGCCTCGAATGAATTTTTAACGAGTGTAACAATATCATTTTCATTTAAGTTTAAAGCACCGGCTACAGCTTCAAAATTTTCATTTACATATCCTCCGAAGTAAGCCGGGTCGTCCGAATTTACCGTTGCTTTCAAACCCTTGTCCAACATTTTCTTAATCGGATGATTTTCTATTTTATCTACGTTTCTCAATTTTACATTGGACAACGGACAAACGGTTAACGGAATTTTTTTATCGGCAAGAACCTCAACAAGTTTTTCGTCTTCAAGCGACCTGTTACCGTGATCGATTCTATCGACACTCAATATTTCCAATGCTTCCCAAACATATTCGGGCGGTCCTTCCTCGCCGGCGTGAGCACAAATTTTGAATCCTTCTTTTTTGGATTCGGCAAAAACATTTTTAAATTTTGAAGGCGGATGACCAACTTCAGACGAATCAAGTCCAACAGCGGTAATCCATTCTTTATAATCTTTCGACATTTCAAGTGTTTCGAAAGCCGATCGCTCGTCGAGATGCCGCAGAAAACTCATAATTAAATTAGAGGTTATTCCGAATTCTTTAGCGGCATCATCCAACGCTTCTTTTATTCCTTCAATCACCGTCGAAAACGGAATTCCCCTTCCGGTATGCGCCTGCGGATCGAACATGATTTCTGTGTGTATAATATTCTGCCCGTTGGCTTTTTTCAAATAAGACCAGGTCAAGTCGTAAAAATCTTGTTTTGTTTGCAATGAGTTGGTTCCGGCATAGTAAATATCGAGAAAGTCTTGGAGGTTACCGAATTTATAGGCTTCCCTCAATTCATCAACAGAATTGTATTTTAATTTAACCCCGTTCCGCTTAGCAATTTCGAACATTAATTCCGGTTCGAATGTTCCCTCGATGTGCAAGTGCAGTTCGGCTTTCGGTATTTTCCGGATAAAATCTTTCAGCTCCATAATTATAACTAATTCCTTTCACTTTGGTTTGTATATCACTCCATTTTCTTGAGTAAATTTACTCAATTTATTTAATCTTTTATTCTTCGCTTTATGGGTAATTTGTAATACCTTTTTTTATCGAATTGGTAGAAGGCATTTGCCACTGCTGCAGCGGTAGGTACCAACCCGATTTCGCCTACTCCTTTGGCTCCGTAAGGTCCGTGCGGATCTTCAACTTCCACACCAATTACTTTAATTTCCGGTGTTTCCTTTGCACGCAACACGCCCATTTTTCTAAGCCTGGTTGATTTAGGTTTGCCGTTCTCCATTTCTATTTCTTCGGAGATAGCATAACCGAGACCCATGTGAATCGAACCTTCAATTTGCCCTTCGAACAAATTACGGTTTACAATTTTTCCGGCATCATGTGCGGCATATATCGTATCAATGTTACCGTTATCATCCAAAGTTACAACTTGTGTTGCGTAACTGTACGAATAATGAGTAATCACTTCATCTACATCCGCACCGGGTTTTGTCGTCCAGTCACAGACCCATTCGCCCTCGTAAATTTTTCCGGAGAGTTCGTCCAACTTGTGGTTTTGAAGATCTTCTTTCAATTGTTTGGCAGCATTAATAATTGCGTTACCAATAATTGATGTAGCCCGCGATGCCGTTGTCATTCCCGCAGTTGCACCGGATTTTGTATCAACAACAACTTCAATGATTTCCGGGTCAATTCCCGTCTCACTTGAAAGAAATTGAACGGCAACGGTATTAACACCTTGACCCATTTCCGTCCATCCGTGGTGGAGAACAACCTTTTTATCCGAAATAATTTGAATTTTAACCTTTCCTTCGTCTGGCATGCCGTTACCGATACCGGTATTTTTAATTCCGCAAGCAATACCGGCATATTTGGCATTTTGAAAAACATCTTTAAGTTTTAATAATGTTTCCCGTACACCGGCGCCACCGCGGATAATTTGACCGGTGGAGACAACATCACCGTTTTTAATTGCATTGTTGTAACGGAATTCCCATCTGTCGAATCCTCCTTGTTCGCACAAATCATCAATACATTGCTCAATTGCAAATGTGACTTGATTTACACCGAAACCACGCATTGCCCCGCATGGAAGGTTATTTGTATATACCGCTTTGCTTTCAATAAGTGCATTCGGAATATTGTAAGCTCCGGTTGCATGCCCGGCGGCACGCTCCAGTACTTTCATTCCAACCGAAGCGTAAGCACCGGTATCCCCAACTATATCGGCTTTAATAGCTGTCAATTTGCCGTTCTCATCACAAGCCACTTGGTAATTCATATACAACGGATGACGTTTTGGATGCATTAAAATGGATTCATCCCTTGTTAAAACTATTTTAACCGGTTTGCGCGTTAACAAAGAACAAAGTGCAGCATGATGTTGAACGGATAAATCTTCCTTGCCCCCGAAACCACCACCGTTCGGCACCAATATAACCCTGACTTTTTCTTTGGGTAAACCGAGCACTTGTGCTATTTGGCGTTGATCTTCATAAACGCCTTGCCCTTGCGACAAAACCTCAACGCTACCGTCATCATTAATTCGCGCAACCGAAGCTTCCGGTTCCATGTATGCATGCTCAATCATCTGTGTTTGGTAAAAACCTTTCGATACATATTTCGATTTTGCAAACGCCTCTTCAACATTTCCCCTTTTAATAAAAGTGGTTGATAATAAATTTCCACTCCCGTGAATTTTCGGGGCGTTTTCCTTCAAAGCTTCGTAAGGATCGGTTAAAGGTTCTAATATTTCATATTCAACTTTTATTTTTTGAACCGCTTTCCTCGCTATTTCTTCCGTTCCGGCCACCACGGAAGCCAAAACATCTCCAACGTATCTTGTCTCTTCACCTATGTCCGTCATCACCGGCCAATCGTTAACAATCAAACCGACATGCCTTTCCCCGGGAATATCTTTTGCCGTAATTACACGGATAACACCAGGAGTTTTAGCTGCTTCAGAAATATCGATACTTAAAACTTTGGCTCTTGGATGATCACTGAATTTCAATGCGGCATAAACCATTCCATCGAGTTTAACATCGGCAACAAAAGGACTTTGCCCGAGAACTAACTTATCCGCAGAATATTTCGGATGTTTGCCACCGATTGATGGATCCGGTTTGGGTTTAGGAATTTCTTTTACTTCACGGACAGCTCCGGCAGCATATAAAATTGAATCGATTATTTTTTTGTATCCCGTACACCGGCAAAGATTCGGTTGCAATGCTTTTTCAACATCGTTCCAAGTCGGTTCCGGATTTTTTTCAATCAATACATTCGCTTGCATTACAATTCCCGGAATGCAAAAGCCACACTGCACTCCGCTTTTTTCTACAAATGCATTAGTGAAAACCCTTTGTTTGTACTCCGAAAGACCTTCGGGTGTAATAACCGATTTGTCTCCAACTTTTTTCATAGGAGTAACACAAGAAAGAACCGCACGGTCATCAACTTGGACTGTACAAGCACCACATGCAGCCTGGGGTGAGCAACCGTCTTTTACCGATGTTATTCCTTCAATCTCGCGTAAATATTTCAGCAGTGAGAGTTCCGGATCACCCGTATATTCTTTTTCTATTCCGTTTAGAAAAAATTTCATAATAAATTCCCGATTGTTATTAATTCTTTGCAAAAAGGGGATTGTCTTTCAAATTCTTAAAGAGCAACACCATTTCAATTGCGTGGGCCAAATCAACTTCGATATTTCGCTCTTTAATTTCGTACCCGGTTACGGAATAATCGTTCTTATCCAAATCCACTTTCACAAAATCCGATTTATAAATATACTTTGAATCCGTTAAAGTTAAAGTTTCCGTTCTATTATTTTTTTTGAAATACAGTTTATTTTCCAGCAATAAATAGCAATTGTCTTCTTTATCGAAACTTTCTTTTGTCAAATAGAACTTCGGTTTGATTTTATAAGGCGCTCCGCTCGTGGGACAAAAAGTATAACAGTTGCCGCACTCATTGCAAAAATCACCGATATTAATTATTTGATATTTTTGCGATATCCTGAATGTCCGGGGTTCTATATCAAAAGTATTATTTAAGTTTGGTATTTTTATATCTTCAATATTAAAGTTAACTCCGATATTTGAAATATTCGGACATACGGAAACACAGATGTTGCAAACATCATTACAATAGAGGCAACGGTCGGCTTCTTCAATTGCTTGATTTTCACTTAACAGAGGATGAACAAGTTCAAAACTCAGCCGTTCTTCCACCGGAATTACGGGCAGCTCCGGTCCGGATTTTCTTTCTGCAAGTTTTGCTTGAATTTCCGGCAATGAAATATCTTTTTCAACATTTGTCGGGTAAAAACCGAAATCGCTTTTTGCCCTTTTAATTATTTCTCCTGCAGCGTATTTACCATCGGCCATTGCATTTATTAAAGAATCTGCGCCTCTAACCAAATCACCCCCGGCAAACACATTTTTCAGTTGTGTTTCTCTTGTTGTTTGGTCAATTAATATTTTTTCTTCCGGGAAAAAATCCACTTCAATATCCTGTCCGATAGCGGTAATTATCGAATTGGTTTCTATACTGAACACGGAGCCTTCGACCGGAACAGGTTTGGGTCTTCCCGAATTATCAATACCATTCAACTCCATTTTAATACATCGCAGAAGCCTTTTCCCGTTTTCTTCAATAATTTCCAGAGGTGAAACCAATTCCATCAATTCTATACCTTCCCCGATTAAGGCTTCAACTTCCTCCTTATCCGCAGGCATCTCTTTTCTCGTTCTTCTGTAAACCACGGTAACCTTACCGTTTTCGCCTACTATCCTTTTAGCTGTGCGGGCTGCGTCCATCGCGGAATTTCCACCTCCGATTATCAATACTTTTTCACCCAAACCGATTTTGTTGCCGGTTCTGGTTTCAGCAAGAAATTCCAACTGGTCGAACACCCAAGGGAAGTTTTCACCTTTAATATTTAGTTTTTTACCTTTTTTGGCCCCAACCCCAACAAAAACATAGCTGTGTTCTTTTCTGATTTCATCAAATTTGCTTTTACTTATTTTATAATTGTAAATAAATTTTACGCCGAGCTTTTCCAAACGTTTGATATCGTCTTCCATTCTTTGTTCATCAATACGGAACACGGGAATCGCAGCCGATACCATGCCTCCGGCTTTCTTCTTTTCTTCAAAAACATTTACCTCGAAACCTTCAAGGGCAAGAAAATACGCAGCCGAAAGCCCGGACGGTCCGGCACCTATTACAGCAACCTTAATTCCGTTTGGAGCTTTTCCGTTTAACTGTACCGTACCGTTTCCTTTTTCCGCATTGAATCTTTTGATTTCCCTTATCAGCAACGGATTGTCAAGATTAATTCTGGTGCACTTCGATTGGCATAAGTGGTCGCAAACCATTCCGGTAATATTGGGAAGAGGGTTTGCAGATAAAATCACTTCCAAAGCTTTATCAAATTCACCTTTAGAAGTGTAATACATATAATCCGGAACGTCTTGCTCAATTGCACATGCTTCCATACACGGGGCATGGATGCAATCGTATGGTGTTAATTTACGTTCGGTTTTAATATTTTCATATTTGAAGAAATTTTTCTTATATCTTTCTTCGCGCAATACTTCTTCTGCATATTCATTCAAGTTTTTTACAGATGCTTTTTCCATGTTGCTTTCTGAAGCCGAATTGAGGATAAATTCCTCAATTGTTGCAGCACGGACATTTTTAAATTCTCTTCTTAAATTTTTTAAGTATTGAAGAGTACGCGTATATCCGCCGGGTTTTAATAAATCCGAACAAACCGTAACCGGTTTCAGATTACATTTTAAGGTCCGGGATATATTAAAAGCATCAACACCGGCGGAAAAGGAAATATCAAGTTTTCCGTTAAACTCGTTTTGGAGAAGTGCGGCAAGATTAATACTGATAGGATGAAGAGCCCTTCCACTCATATAAACCATTTTTTCATTTTCCGGAAGTTCTTTCGTGTTGTTTTTCGATTCCAGCGTATTCGTAAGTTTCAATCCGAACTCAACATTGTTTTGAGCGGCAACTTCCAAAAGGTTATTGATAATTCTAATTGCATCATTGTATTTCAAATCGTGCTCAAACGCTTCACCGGGAACAACGGTTTTATAGCCGAGTTTTTCATTAAGTATGGTTCTTAATTTTTCAGGCCCAAGCAAAGTAGGATTTAATTTAACAGCCGTATGTAGTTTTCTTTCACTCATCAAATAAGTTGCGATGCTTTCAATTTCAGCGGGAGGACAGCCGTGCATTGTGGAAAGGGTGACATTGTCTGAAATTTTTGAAGGAATTCCCAGCTCCTTTACCCGGGGATATAGATTGGATATTTCATCCAATTTCCGTTGTAGTTCATCTTCACAATT
>Ga0256841_1003577_pt1 | contig 11554 bp, 12 predicted proteins | sample 356308metaG_FD_185971 | JGI IMG/M metagenome (GOLD analysis project Ga0256841, IMG submission 185971) | Hydrothermal vent microbial communities from Mid Atlantic Ridge, Atlantic Ocean - 356-308 | ecosystem: Environmental > Aquatic > Marine > Hydrothermal vents | place: Atlantic Ocean: Mid...
GGCGACGAGCCGGTCGAGCCGTTCCACATGGGCCCGGGCCGCGATCTCGGGGACGACCCCGCCGTAGCGGGCATGGGCCTCGAGCTGCGAGAACAGCGTCTCGGCCAGCACGCGGCGATCCGCGCGCACGATCGCGGCCGCGGTCTCGTCGCAGCTCGTCTCGAGGCCGAGCACAACCGTCGCTTGAGATCTCGCCACCCTTCTCCAACCCTGCTACAGAAAGCGGGCATGATATGGCGCGGGAGTAGACGGCCGTGAAGTCCGGGGCCCGTCTCGTCATCGGCAGCCGGGGCTCGCCGCTGGCCCTGGCGCAGACGGAGCTCGTGCGCCGGGCGCTCGCCACGGCCGATCCCGAACTCCGTGATCCGGCCGCGGTCGAGGTGCGGATCATACGCACCTCCGGCGACCGCTTCCTCGAGCGGCCGCTTGCCGAGCTCGGCGGCAAGGGGCTCTTCGTCAAGGAGATCGAGGAGGCGCTTCTCGACCGGGCGATCGATCTCGCCGTCCATTCCATGAAGGACATGCCGACCCGGCTGCCGGACGGCCTCACGATCGGCGCCTATCTGCCGCGCGCCGATGTGCGCGATCTGCTCCTCAGTCCGCATGGCGCGAGCCTCGATGCCCTGCCCGCGGGTGCGGTGGTGGGAACCTCCTCGCTCCGGCGTCAGGCCCAGCTCCTCGCCCGGCGGCCGGATCTGCGCGTGGTGCCCCTGCGCGGCAACGTCCAGACCCGCCTCGCCAAGCTGGAGCGGGGCGAGGTGGCTGCGACCTTTCTCGCCGCCGCCGGTCTCGCGCGGCTCGGAATCGAAACCGCCATGGCGCGACCGCTCGCGGTCGAAGAGATGCTGCCGGCGGTGGGCCAGGGCGCCATCGGCGTGGAATGCCGCGCGAACGATTGGCGAACTCTGGATATCCTGCATCGTCTCGACCATTTGATGACTCGCCTGTGCGTCGAAGCCGAGCGGTCGTTCCTCGCTCAGCTCGACGGCTCCTGTCGGACGCCGATCGCCGCACTGTGCGAGAGCGAGGATGAGCAGGTGATTTTCCGCGGGCTCGTGGCGGCACCGGACGGCAGCTTCGTCCAGACCATCCAGCGGCGTGGCGCGCGGAGCCAGGCGGTGGAGCTCGCCACCGAGGCCGGCGTCATTCTTGCGCGATCGAAGCCGTTCTTTGGCCCTGCGGACGAAGGCACACCTCTCAGGGATGCGTGAAATTCGATGGCAGCGCAGAGACCACGCAAACGCTGGGTGCTTGTCACCCGGGCCCGCGAGCAGGCCGAAGAGACGGCGCGCGAGCTTCGCGCGCGGGGCTTTCTGACGCTCGTCGACCCGCTCTTCGAGACCCGTCGCGTACCCTTCTCGCTACCGGAGGGGCGGGAAATTCAGGCGGTCGTGCTCACCAGTGCGAACGCCGCCTATGCGCTGACCCGCGAGCTCGTTCAGCTTCCCGTCTATGCGGTCGGCGAGGCCACCGCGCGGGCGGCGCGTGCCCAGGGCGCCTTCGATGTGCGCGTCGCAGAGGGCGACTGGCGCTCGCTCGTCGCCCGCATCCGGGACGAGCTCGCGCCCGGTGGAGGGCTGGTCCTGCATCTCGCCGGCCGCGAGGTGCGCGGCGAATGGGAGGAGGAGCTCGCGCGCGCCGGCTTCGCCTACGAGCGGATCACCGTCTACGAGACGGTGCCGCGCGCCGAGCTCGGCTCGAGGACCCGCCATGCGTTGCAGCGGCGCGCAATCGGGGCCGTGCTGCTGTATTCGCCGCGCACGGCGGCGACCTTCGCCCGCCTCATCCGCGAGGCCGGGCTGGAGGCCGCACTCGAGGGCGTGCTCTGCGTCTGCCTGAGCGAGGCCGTGGCCGAGGAGGTGCGCGAACTCACACCGGGCATGGAGATCGTCGTCGCCGAGCGCCGCGACCAAACGGCCCTCCTCGAATGCCTTGAAGCGCGCTTCTGAGCTTGGTAGCCCGCCGCTGCGGCAGACACAGCTCCCGAAGCCGCCGAGCGGCAGACGCGGAAGGACAGATGACGGGACCGTCCCGGCACAGTGGTGATGCGCCTCTTTCCGGCGATTTCCCCGAAGCGACCGGAGAATCCCCCGGGGCGTCGCCCACCGGGGCGGTGCTCGAAGAGGACAGTTCGCATACGCGTCGGCGCATTCCCCCCTCGGCGCTGCTGTTCGCGGCCGTCCTCGGGGTCGGAGCGCTCGTCATCGCGGCTGCGCTCTATCTGCGGGGTTCCAATGCCATCGAAAACTGGATGCGCGCCCGCATCGCGGCCATCGAGACGCGGCTCGAACAGGTCGATGCGCTGAAGCCCAGGCTCGGGGATCTCGAGAAGCGGCTCGCGGCACTGGAACGGGAGCTGGGCGAGCAGAAGGCCCGCCTCGGGCGCCTCGACGAGCTCGAGCGTGCACGCGAGGATCTCGCTGCGGCCGTGGCCCGGGTCGCGGAGCGGCTGGACGGACTCGAGGAACGCATCCCCGAACCGTTCGATCCCGCCCCGCTCGAGGCCGCGATCGAACGGCGTCTCCACGCGCTCGAGTCCGAGATCGCGGCCCTCCGCCGCACGCCGGCGGCAGCACCTGCTGCCGCGCCACAGCTCGGTACGCGGATCGCAGAGCTCGAGGCCCGCCTCGGCAGGCTCGAGACCCGGCTCGCGGCCGCCCGCGGAGGTGCGGCGGAAGCGGCCGGGAAGACGCCGGAGGTGGGCGAGGAGCGTATGCGGGGGCTGGAAGCGAAGCTCGATGCGCTCGCTGCCGACCTCGAGACGCTGCGGCAGACGGCGGCGAAGGAATCCGCCGTTCTCGCCCTCGACGCCCGCATCAGGGCGCTCGAGGCCGCGGCAGGACCGGGCCCGCAGGCACCTTCTGCCGGGCTCCAGCAGGAGCTGCGCGCACTCGGCGAGCGGATCGCCGCGCTCGAGAAGATGCGCGCGCCGCAGGTGGCGGGCGATCACGCGCTGATCGCGATCTCGGCGGCCGCGCTCGAGCTCGCGCGCGCCATCGACAGCGGCCGACCGTTCGCCCGGATGCTCGAGATGCTGCAGCTCGTGGCTGCCGGGGACCCCGCGCTTCGGGAAGCGGCATCCGCCCTGGCGCCTCATGCGGAAAGCGGAATCCCCACCATGGCGGAGCTGCGGGCGCTGTTTCTGCGGCAGAAGGCGGCGATGCGGCAGGAAGCCCGGGAGGAGGGTGGAGGTGATCTGCTCGCGGCGGTGCGGCGCAATGTCCTCGGCCTCGTGCGCATCCGCCGCCAGGGCAGGGAGCTCGCCGCCGCGGAGGACCCCGTTGCCGCTGCGCAAGCAGCTCTCGAGCGGAACGATCTCGAAGGAGCGGTGGCGGCGCTCGCGCCGCTTGCCGATGCGGGCAGTCGGACGGCCCGGGCGTGGATCTCGCAGGCACGGGCGCGCATCCTCGCTGCGGCCGCCCTGGCGCGACTGGAGGATCTGCTGCGCGAACGGCTCGCGCAGGCCGCAGGGAATGCGAGCTGACCGGCGATGACGAGAATTCTCCTCTTTCTCGTTTTCTCGACCGCGGCGGCGCTGCTCGCCGCCTGGTTCGCCGACCACCCGGGCCGCGTCCTCGTGGAGTGGATGGGCGTCGAGATCGAGACGAGCTTCGCGCTCCTTTTCCTCGCGGTGCTGCTGCTCGTGCTCCTCGGCGTGGTCGCCTTCGAGATTGTCCACGGCTTCGTCACCCTGCCGCGCAGGCTTCGCGAGCGTCGCGCCCGCAAGCGCCTCGAGCGGGGCTATCAGGCGCTCACCACCGGGCTGGTCGCGGCTGCCGCGGGCGATCTCGCGAACGCCCGCTACTATGCGCGCCAGGCGGCCCGCCTTCTCGACGGCGAGCGGGCCGGGCTGCTCCTGCTCACCGCCCAGACCGCCCAGCTCGAAGGCAACGACGAGGAAGCCCTGCGGCGCTTTCGCGCCATGCTCAAGGAGCCCGAGACGCACCTTCTCGGGCTTCGCGGTCTGCTCGCCCATGCCATGAAGGACGGCGACCTCGATCGCGCCCTCGAGCTTGCCCGCGAGGCCTATCGACGCAGCCCGAGCACCCCCTGGGTGCTCACGACCCTGTTCGATCTCCTCACCCGCGCCGAGCGCTGGGAGGAAGCCCTCGCCCATCTCGGCGAACTCGTCGATGCCAAGCTGCTCACGCCGTCGGACGCGCGTCGCAAGCGGGCGATCATGCTGTCGATGATGGCGCGTGCGGCGGAGCGCGCCGAGCGGCTCGGGGAAGCCTTCGAACTCGCGCGCCGGGCCTTTCGCACCGCACCCGGCTTTGCCCCCCTCGCCGTCCACGCGGCGAAGCTCGCGACCCGCCTCGGCCGCGACCGCCTCGCCCGCCGCATCCTCGAGCGGGCCTGGCGGGCCGAGCCGCATCCGGACCTTGCGCGCGCCTATGCCGCGCTCGTCCCCGACGAACCTCCGCTGGCGCGCGCGAAGCGGCTCGAGCGGCTGCGCTCGCTGCGCCCCTACGATGCGCTGAGCTACCTCGTCCTCGGTGAGGCGTATCTGGTCGCGGGTGAATTCCGCGAGGCCCGGCATCTCCTCGGCAGGGCCCGCGAGCTCGGGCCTACGGTGCGTCTCTACCAGCTTCTCGCCGATCTCGAACTTCTCGAGACGGGCGACGAGGCGCGCGCGCAGGAATGGCTCGAGAAGGCGCTCGATGCTCCGCTCGACAGGGCCTGGATGTGCCGCGAGACGGGAGAGATCCTGCCGGAGTGGAAACCCTTCGGCGGCAACGGTGGCTTCGATGCCGTCCACTGGGTCGAGCCGCCGCGGGTCTCGAGACTGCCGGCGGAACTGCGGCCGACGCGCTATCTGGTGGGTGAGCGGCCATCGCCGGCGCGGGAGATGGTACCGCGCGAGGCGGCGGCACCCCCGGTCGCGGCGTCTTCGAAGGAGGAGAGCCGGCTTCCGGCGAAAGGGGAGTCGCCGGGAGGGCGCGCCCCCGCTGCCGATGCGGCCTGAGACAGGAGGTCGACCGGACCCGCTCTTGGAACGACGGGCGGTCACGCTATCTCGGAGCGCGGATGGGTGCGCGACCGTCCCGGGGTTTACCCGCGCAGGTGCTACGGGTAACCTCGCTGGAGCATTCGTGCACGATCTCGCGGCAGCATCGGACAGATCCAAGAGCCTACGATAATGTACGAGCCTGTTTCGATGGCGGAGCGCAAGGCGGGGGGATGGCGCGAGACGCTCCGTACGGCGATCTATGCCGTCGCCATCGCCCTGGTGATACGCACGCTCGCATTCGAGCCCTTCAATATCCCCTCGGGTTCCATGAAACCCACGTTGCTCGTGGGCGACTATCTCTTCGTTTCCAAGTACAGTTACGGCTACAGCCGGCATTCCCTGCCTTTCAGCCTTCCTCTCTTCAGTGGGCGGCTGTTCGGCCGTCTGCCCGAGCGGGGCGACGTCGTGGTCTTCAAGCTGCCCGCCGATAACCGCACCGACTACATCAAGCGGGTGATAGGACTTCCCGGCGACCGCATCCAGGTCAGGAACGGAGTCCTCCACATCAACGGCAAACCGGTGCGGCTCGAGCCCGCGGGCACCTTCATCGAGCGGGATGGCAGCCGCACGATCGAGGTCAAGCGCCTGCGCGAAACCCTCCCCGGCGGGCGCAGCCACTACATTCTGGACATCACGCCGTTCAGCCGCTTCGACAACACGCAGGTCTACGAGGTGCCGCCGGGCCACATCTTCGTGATGGGCGACAACCGCGACAACTCGCTCGACAGCCGGGCCGCGCACGTCGGCTTCGTTCCGCTCGAGAACCTCATCGGTCGGGCCGAGATCCTGTTCTTCTCGATCAACGGCAACGCGCACTGGTGGGAATTCTGGAAGTGGCCCTGGGCGATCCGCTATGATCGCCTGCTCAAGCCCATCGAATGACGCGGGGATGGCCGATCGGGGGAGAATCGGGACCTCTGCGGATGCACGCGAGCTCGAGGAGATCATCGGTTATCGCTTCCGCTCGCCGCGGCTGCTTCAGGAAGCGCTCACCCACGCGAGCGTCGCGGGCGGTCGCGGCCGGCGGCTGCGCAGCAACGAACGGCTGGAGTTTCTGGGCGACCGCGTCCTCGGCCTCGTGATCGCACGGCTCCTCTTCGCGCACTACCCGAGGGATCCGGAGGGTGCTCTGGGACGCCGGCTCGCCCACCTCGCGAGCCGGGACGTGCTCGCCGAGGTGGCGCGCGAGATCGGCCTCGGGCGCTGGATCCACCTCTCGCGGGGCGAGGAGGAGACGGGCGGCCGCGACCATCCGGGCATCCTCGCGGACTGTCTCGAGGCGGTGATCGGAGCCATGTTCCTCGATGGCGGGCTCGAGGCCGCGGAACGCTTCGTGCGGCAGCACTGGGAAGACCGGGTGCGCGCTCTCGCCCGGCCGCCGCGCGATCCCAAGACCGAGCTCCAGGAATGGGCGCAGGGAAGGGGGCTGCCCCTTCCCCAGTACCGGCTCAAGGGGGTCGAGGGGCCGGCGCATGCGCCGCGCTTTCGGATCGAGGTGCAGCTTGCCGGACTGGAGCCTGCCGTCGGCGAGGGACCGAACAAGCGGGCGGCCGAGCAGGCGGCGGCGCGCAGGATGCTCGGGCGCCTGCGAGGCATGGCATGACGAAGGAGGCGGCAAACATCGCCCGGGAAAGCACGAGAGCCGGCTTCGTGGCCATTCTCGGCGCGCCCAATGTCGGCAAGTCGACGCTGCTCAACCGGCTCGTCGGCCACAAGGTGTCGATCGTCTCCCCCAAGGTTCAGACGACGCGCCGCCGCATCATCGGCATCACGATCCGCGGGCCGACGCAGATCATGTTCGTGGACACCCCCGGCATCTTCGCTCCGAGGCCCGGCAAGCGCCTCGAGCGGGCCATGGTGCGCGCCGCCTGGAGCGCCGCCCAGGACTGCGATCTCGTGCTCGTGGTCGTGGACGCGCAGCGGGGAATCGACCGCGCCACCGAGACCGTCTTCGAGGGCCTGCGCAACAGTCGGACGCCCCGCTTTCTCGTGCTCAACAAGATCGACCTCGTCCGACGCCGCCAGGAGCTGCTGCCGCTCATCGCGGAAGCGAACCGGAGGCTCTCCTTCGAGGCCACCTGGCTCGTCTCGGCGCAGACCGGGGACGGCACCGAGGATCTGCTGCGGGCCGTCGCCGAACGCATGCCCGAGGGTCCCTGGCTGTTTCCCGAGGACCAGATCTCGGACCTCTCGGCGCGGGCGCTCGCGGCGGAGATCACCCGCGAGCAGATCTTCCTGCAGCTCCAGCAGGAGCTTCCCTATTCCATCACCGTGGAGACGGAGAACTTCGCCGAGAGCCCGGATCAGCGGGAGATCCGCATCGACCAGACGATCTACGTGCTGCGGGAGAGCCAGAAGGCCATCGTCCTCGGCAAGGGGGGACGGCAGATCCGGGCCATCGGGGAACGGGCGCGCCGGGAGCTCGAGCGCATCTTCGGCAAGCGGGTGCATCTCTTTCTTTTCGTGAAGGTGCGCGGGCGCTGGCAGGAGGAGCCGGAGCGCTATACCGAAATGGGTCTCGAATTTCCGGGCTGAGCGATGGAGTGGCGGGACGAGGGGGTGCTGCTCACGGCGAGGCGCTTCGGTGAGCGGGATGCGGTCGTCACTCTGTTCACCTACGAGCACGGTCGCCATGCCGGCCTCGTCAAGGGCGGTACCGGACGCCGCCGGCGCCCGCTGCTGCAGGTGGGAAACCGTCTCGCCTGCAGCTGGCGGGCGCGTCTTCCGGAACATCTCGGGCTCTATTCCCTTGAGCCGCTGCGCCTGTTTGCGGTCACCGTGCTCGACGATCCGTCCGCACTCAGCGCGGTTGCGGCCGCCTGCGGTCTGATCGAGGCCGGGCTCGCGGAGCGGGATCCCCATCCGCGGCTCTACGCTGCGCTCCTCCATCTGCTCGAGCGGCTCGCCGCGCGCGAGCCCGACTGGCCGGAGCGATACGTGCGCTTCGAGCTCCTGCTGCTGGAAGAGCTCGGATTCGGATTGGATCTCGGGCGCTGCGCCGTGACCGGGCGCAGCGACGAGCTCGCCTATGTATCGCCGAAAAGCGGCCGCGCCGTGTGCCGCGACGCGGCCGGCCCCTGGGCGCCGCGTCTGCTCAAGCTGCCGGCATTCCTGTGCGGCGCCGGCGTCGCCGAGCCGAAGGACATCGTCGAAGGATTGCGGCTCACCGGCTTCTTCCTCCGTCGTCACCTGTTCGATGCGACAGGGCGGGGGCTGCCGCCGGCACGCGAACATCTCCTCCAGCTCTTCCGCCGTCAGGCGGCCGGAGCGGCCTAGAACAAGGGCCCCACGCCTTCCCGCGCTGCACAAACCTACTGGAAGATCACGCAAATTTGTGATAACTTTGCAACGCCGATCGGGAGTGGTCGTCGGCGTCCGGATCGGTTTCGTCCGGAAAACTGCGCAGTGGAGACGTGCGACATTGCGGGCCTGAACGGACCGGCAGCGAATGATGTGCCGGCTGCGGGGTCATTGTGCCCGCTGCAGGAGGACGACCTCAAGGAGCGGACGTTGGAGAACAAGAACATGTCGAACAGACTGACCTTCAGCGCCGGTGATTACGTGGTCTACCCCTCGCACGGGGTCGGGCGGGTCATCGGCGTGGAGCGGGACGTCATCGCGGGCGTCGAGCTCGAGATGTACGTCGTGCGCTTCGAGAGCGAGCGTCTCACCCTTCGGGTGCCGGTGGACAAGGCGCCGCGCTCGGGCATGCGCAAGCTGAGCTCACGCGAGAAGATCCAGTCCGCTCTGGATACCCTGAAGTCGCGCATCCGGCCGCGCCGCAACATCATGTGGAGCCGCCGGGCGCAGGAATACGAGGCCAAGATCAACTCCGGCGACCCGGTGGCGATCGCCCAGGTCGTGCGCGAGCTCTACCGCAAGGACGATACCGAACAGTCCTACAGCGAGCGCATGATGTACAAGGCGGCGCTCGAACGCCTGGCGCGCGAGGTCGCGGCGATCGAGCGGGTCGACGAGGCGGAGGCCACGCGCCGCCTCGAGGAGGTTCTGGCCGACGCGGCCTGATCTCCTGTGAACATCGCGCGGGCGGCCTCAGCTGCCGCCCGCTTTCATCTTCATCTCACGCACCTCATAGCCGGCCTCCCGGATCGCGGCGGCAATACGGTCCGGATCCGTACCATTGTCGACGCGGACCCGACCGCTTGCGAGCTCCACCGTGACCCGGGCGCCCGGCGCTACCGCGGCAACCGCCCGTTCCACCGCGCGCACGCAGTGTTCGCAGCTCATTCCCTCGACCTGAAGTTCGACGTTCATGACATCCCCCACGGGCATGTGAGTCCCGCACTCTATGTGCCTCTTCCCGCGCCGGAAGGTCCAGCGCCGCGGTGCGCTTGCCCCCCATGGCGGACCTTCCTAGGTTGCTCTCGGGGCCGGCGTAGCTCAACCGGCAGAGCACCCGCCTTGTAAGCGGGGGGTTGGGGGTTCGACTCCCTCCGCCGGCACCAGAATGACGCGACCTGCGGCCTTCGGGCGTGCTTGCATTTCGCGGAGAGGTCGCTAAATCTCCGGCAGCAAAGCCGCGCGAGCGGCCGGACGCACTTGCCTCGCCCGGGCGAGGGGTGCGTTTTGTCGTTCGAAGGGGCGGGATGCGATCGGCAGTCACGACCCACACCGGGCCGCGCTGCAAGAGCCCTTAATAAGCCTTCGGGCTCCCGCCCGCGGAACCGCCGGTTCCGGCCCCACGGCCGGCCCTTCACTTCCATTTCCGGTTCAAGGAGGGGAGCGATGGTCGACTCTCTCGTCCAAATCGGGATGGAAGCCGAAGCGGAGGTGCTGGACACCCGAGCCGAGGTTTCTGAAGCGGCCTTCACCACCGAAGGCAGCCGTCCCGAAGAGGAAGCGCGCAAGGACTTCTTCGTCGAGCGCCACGGCCTGCGGTTTGCGGGCACGCATCTCATCCTCGATCTGTGGGAGGCGGAACGCCTGGACGACGCCGCCTACATGGAGGAGGTGCTGCGCCGCTGCGTCGAGGCCGCAGGTGCGACGCTGCTGCACATCCATCTCCACCGCTTCTCGCCCAACGGCGGCATCTCCGGGGTGGCCGTGCTGGCGGAAAGCCACATCTCCGTGCACACCTGGCCCGAGCGCAGCTATGCCGCGTTCGACGTCTTCATGTGCGGGGCGGCAAGGCCGCATGAGACCATCCGGCTGCTGCGCCAGGCCTTCCGGCCGCGGCGCATGACCGTGAACGAGCAGCTGCGCGGGGTGTTCTGATGCTGTGGTACACGGAAACGCTTCACCCGCGCTGGCGGCAGACGATGCTCGTGCGCGAGGTTCTCTACCACGCGAACACGGGCCTGCAGGAGATCGTGGTGTTCGAGCACGAGGACTGGGGACGGGTGCTCGTGCTCGATGGCGCCCTCCAGCTCACCACCGAGGATGAATTCGTCTACCACGAGATGCTCGCCCATGTGCCGATCCGGGCGCACGGCCGGGCGCGCCGGGTGTGCGTCGTGGGCGGCGGCGACGGCGGCACCCTGCGCGAGGTATGCCGGCATCCCTCGGTGGAGCGTGTCACCCAGGTGGAAATCGATCCCCGGGTCATCGAGTTCTGCCGCAAGTACTTTCCGGAGCTGAGCGGCGGCGCCTTCGACGACCCCCGCTACGAGCTCGTGGTCGCCGACGCCGCCCGCTACATGGCCGAGGAGGGGCCGAAGTTCGACGTCATCATCGTCGATTCCACCGACCCCCAGGGGCCCGGCGCCGTGCTGTTCACGGAATCCTTCTACCGCAGCTGCCGGGCCCGTCTGGCACCGGGCGGCATTCTCGTGACCCAGACCGGAAACCCGGCGATCGAGAAGCAGGAGCTCATCGACACCCAGCGCCACAAGCGGCGTGCCGGATTCGCCGATGTCTCCTTCTACCTCTGTGCGGTGCCCACCTACATCGGCGGTTTCATGAGCCTCGGCTGGGCGAGCGACGAACCGTCCTATCGCCACCTCGATCTCGAGACCCTCCGCAGCCGCCCCATGCCGGAAGGGCTTCGTTACTACACGCCGGAAATCCACTGGGCGAGCTTCCAGCACCCGCCCTGGCTCGCGGAACTCGCCCGCCGGGCCGAGGACTGAAGCGGAGCGAAAGGGGGTCATGGCGCGCATCGCGATCGGCGGTCTCCACCACGAGACGAACAGCTTCGCGCCTCAGCCCGCCAGCTTCGCCCGCTTCGAGGAGGCGGACGGATGGCCGCCCCTCTCCCTGGGGGAGGCCATCTTCACCCATACCGCCGGCGCGAACCTCGCGGTGGCAGGCTTCATCGATGCCGCGCAGGCGGCCGGCCACGAGCTGTTTCCCCTGCTGTGGGCCAACGCCTGTCCCTCGGGGCCGGTCACTGCGGATGCCTACGAGCGTCTCGCCGCGATGATGCTCGACGCGCTTGCGCGGGCCATGCCCGTGGATGCGCTGTTCCTCGACCTTCACGGGGCGATGGTGACCGAGCACCTCGACGACGGCGAGGGCGAGCTGCTCGCACGCATCCGCGCCCGGTATCCGCAACTGCCGATCGTCTGCGCGCTCGACCTCCAC
>Ga0256841_1003578_pt1 | contig 11553 bp, 10 predicted proteins | sample 356308metaG_FD_185971 | JGI IMG/M metagenome (GOLD analysis project Ga0256841, IMG submission 185971) | Hydrothermal vent microbial communities from Mid Atlantic Ridge, Atlantic Ocean - 356-308 | ecosystem: Environmental > Aquatic > Marine > Hydrothermal vents | place: Atlantic Ocean: Mid...
AGCTGCCATGAGCTTCACCCATAAATCCATTTTTTTAAAGGAGATTTTTTCTCTATAGATAAGCATCACAGCCAAAATAGCGGCAAACTGTATGATAACTTCATAGGCCTTCATCGCCGTATCTTGGGGAAGCCCCATAAACTTGGAAGCGACGATCATATGCCCGGTAGAAGAGATGGGCAAAAACTCTGTAAAACCCTCAATAATTCCTATAATGACTGCTTGAAAAATATCCACACTTATTCCTTATATCATTGAGCTAAAATAGCTCTTATCTTTGGCAAGCAGCTCTTGGGGAGTGCCGCTGTCTGCCACCTTGCCATCTTCCAACACATAAATAAACGCTGCACTTTTGATAGTGCTAAGCCTGTGTGCGATGGTAATCACTGTCTTGTCAGCCAAAAACTCATCCAGTGCCTCAAAAAGTTTGAGCTCTGTATGTACATCCAACGCCGAAGTGGATTCATCAAAAATCACCACTTTTGGATCAGACAAAATCATTCTGGCAATAGCAACCCTTTGTCTCTGTCCTCCGCTGAGCTTGATACCATCTTTTCCCACAAGCGTATCAAGTCCCAAATCCAAACCTGCAATGACATCATCAAGCTGCGCAATATGCAGTGCCTCTTGCACGCGTTTTGGCGCATAGGTTTTGCCCAAGGTTAGATTAAACAGCATTGTATCATTAAAGAGTTTAGGATGTTGCAAGATGAGATGAATATTTTCACGAATGGTAGAAAGTTTCAAGTGTTGGCTGGAGACACCCCCATAGCGTATCTCACCCTCATCTAAAGGATAAAAGCCCACAAGGATGTTAGAGAGTGTCGTCTTTCCCGAACCACTCGCACCCACGATAGCCACTTTGGAACCTTGCTTTATATGCATATTGATATTTTCTAATATATATTTCTCTTTTTGATAGGCAAAGGAGAGATTATCTACCACAATATCTATGGCTTGTTTACCTGCAAAGGGGTTCTGTGTTTCCTCTATCTTTGGCTCTTGTTCCATCTCGTAAATGCTCTCTATCCGCTTACATGCTGCCTTGGCGGTAGAGAGCACATACTGAAAATTGATAATGTCTTGAATGGGATTGACCATCACCCAAAGATAAGAGAACACCGCAAGCATCAGCCCCACAGAGAGGTCTGAATATGCCACAGCCAGGATACTGACTGCTCGAAATATCTCATACCCTGCCAAAAATACCAAATAGGAGTATTTCATCGCGGCTTCAGATTTATAGTTGTATGCAATGGCATGTTTTTTTAAATCTTGCGCTTTTTTTCGACTCTGTTCAAAAAAATACTCCTCTTTATTGGTCGCGCGAATTTGATGCAAAAGCTCCAATGTCTCAGTCAATGAAGATTGAAAAAGCTCTACAGCCCTGTTCTCCTCTTTTTTAAGCCTGCCAATATTTCTGGAGAGTTTTACCGTAAAAAGTATCACTATAGGGTTGGTAATCAAAATAAATATTGCCAATTTCCAATGTATCAAAAGCAACACAAGTGCAGAAAAAGACAACATCAAAACAGCCACAATAAGTTTGGAGATAGTAGAGCTTACAAATCCGTCTATGGTCTCTACATCTGTCACAAGCTTGGAAGTAAGTGCACCCACACGCATCATCTCATACTCTTTGAGTGAAACGTGTTTGAGATGGTTCAGCAATGATGCCCTCATTCTGTAGGTAATATTTTTTGATATGGAAGCAAATATTTTTGTCTGTAGTATCGACAGAAGCGTACTTAGCACACGAAGCACTACAATGATTGCCAAAACAAAAAAGAGATACCCTTTAATATCAGAAGTAAAAAGATTTTGGCTTATCCAAGAGATAAACCCATGCTCTTTACCCAAGAGAAGTTCATCGACCAAAATAGGGATAAAAAGTGGGATAAGCACCACAAGCAGTGTAGCTGCAATGGCTATAATATTTCCTAATATGACTTCTTTTTTATAGCCAAAAAGTTCTTGGACAATAGCTTTTATGGTGCACTGTTTTTGCATATCCATTAGACGATTTGTAGTATTTGGGTTAAATCTTTGACCTCTACACAGTGTGTCGCAGCCTCTTTAAGCACAGGCTTGGCACAAAATGCCACACGGGTATTGGCATGGGCAAACATACTAAGGTCATTGGCACCATCACCCACCACTAAAGTATCGGCTCTATCTACACCAAGGAGTGCCTGAAGTCGCACCAGCATGTCACCTTTGGCATCGGAGTACATCATCTCTCCGCCTACTGCACCTGTAAGTATGCCATCTTGAGCATGTAAGAAGTTGGAGAAGTCTGCGTCTATGCCTAGCTTTTCACAAGCTGGCTTGGTAGCATCTCTAAAGCCACCAGAGAAACAAACCACCGTGTATCCACGCTCTTTTAGCCCCATTACTGTCTCTTTGGCACCAGGCATCATAGGGAGTCTGGCACATATCTCTTCTACTTTCGCTTGAGGCAACCCCTTGAGCAGCGCCACGCGCGCTACAAGTGAGGCATAAAAATCAAGCTCTCCAGCCATCGCACGTTGGGTAATGGCTACCACTTCATCTTTAAAACCCAACACCTCTGCAAAAAAATCAATGGTCTCACCATCCATCAGCGTAGAGTCGAAATCAAATACTGCCAATTTAGCCATATTGCACCTTGTTCATGGTGGGTTGAAAAACCCACCCTACAGAATTATTTTGGTAGAATTATAGCCAATTAACCTATAAAGAGTATATTTATGTTTGAAAAATTTTGTGATGTACTGTGCCTTGAAAAGGAGTTTATTACTGTTGAGATAAACCCACCACATGGGGCATCTATCGATAATCTTATCTCTGATATTAAAAAACATGAACTTCAAAACAAGGTCACAGGCTTCTCCTGTACAGACAACCCACTGGCAAAACTCAAGATGTCAGGCATACTCTCTGCCATTAAAGTGCAGCAGACCTTTGGTAAACCTGTCATCGCCACGATGAGTATGAGAGACAAAAACAAGCTCTCTTTACAATCTACCCTGCTTGGAGCCAATGACTTTGATTTGCGTTGTATCCTTGCACTCACCGGTGACCCTGCAAAACTCTCTGACCAACCAGATGTCAAAGGGGTACTGGAGCGTGACTCTACGCTATTGCTAAGCATTATACACCACCTTAACAAGGGTGTGGACTACTCCAACAAAGCACTCAACCCTGCACCCAAGCCCATCTACCCTTTTGCGGTGAGTAATGCCTATGCAAAAGATATGAACAGCCTCAAAAAACGTATGGTTAAAAAGCTCAATTATGGTGCACGTGCCATCATCACCCAACCCGTGTATGACATAGACAATGCCATAGAACTTCTAGCACTTTTTGAAGAAGCCAAAAAAGAGAGCATCAGAGATACCGCAAAAGAAGCACACTTGGTGTTAGGACAATTCCCTATAGTCTCTGCAAAAACAGCCAATTTCATAGACGACAAAGTCCCAGGCATTAACGTACCCAAAGAGATTATAGACGAGATGAATCTTGCTGCTATGGATGGGGCAGAAAGAGAAAGAGAAGTAGGCTTCGCCCTCTCAAAGAAAATCTTTGATGCAGTCATGGAAGAACATGGTAAAGTGCATCTTATGACACACAATAGGTTTGATTTGTGTGCGGAGTTGATAGGAGACAATAATTAAATTTCTTCTGCTATACTTCCTAAAATTACCTGAACCCTCAAAATAAGGAGACAATATGTCAGAATTAAAAAAATTTAAATTTATCAATAAAATAGAGGGAATTTCATATATCATTTTGCTCTTTATCGCTATGCCGCTTAAGTACCAGTTTGGCTACCCTATCGCTACCAAGATAGCCGGCATGGTACATGGATTACTGGTCTTTGCCTTCATCTACCAAATCATCGAAGCCAAAAAAGAAGCAGGATTTACCCTCAAAGAGACAGCACTCTACTCTATACTCTCACTCATCCCTTTTGGGAGTTTCTATACCGATAAATTACTTGCCAAGAAGATGCGATTAAAATAGGTTTACAATAGTACAAGCAAGAGTGTTCTATAATCGTAAATATAATATGCTAATATAATTCTTAATTAACATAAAAAGAATCAGACATTAAAAAATGATTTAAAATAAAAAATGGGCACGATTTTGGGCATGGTGATTATTTGACACCTCTCAAAAGCCCTCTATTTGGGGATTAGAAGATGAAAATAAGGGTCTATTACGAGGACACAGATGCGGGTGGTATTGTTTATCATACCAACTATATTAAGTACTGTGAAAGGGCACGATCAGAAATTTTTTTTAAACAGGATCAGATACCTTCTCTAAGCCAAAATAGCGGTTTTGTTGTTAGAGATATTAAAGCTTCTTTTTTAGCTACATCTGCCTTGGGAGATATGTTAGAGGTTACAACCAATATTATGAATATCAAAAATTCATCAATTTTACTATTGCAAGAAATTTGGAAAAAAAATATAAAAATTTTTAGTATGGAAATTCTTCTTGTTTATGTTGACAAGGGAAAACCTTGTCCCATCCCAAAGATTTTTAGGGATATCTTTCAATCTTTTTAAGTAGAAAATAAATACGCAACAGCTACAGCAAAACCTGATGCACCTATATAACCAGCACCAAATAAAAATGAAGAGATAAGCTTAATCACTGGTTGAAATTTCCATTTTACAAGTAAGATAATCAATGAACCTATCATGGATGGTAAAAAGACATATGCCATGGCATAGCCAAGTCCAAAACCATTAGGTATTAACAGTGTTTTTGCTACAATAAATCCAATAATAAACACAGCAATCACATACATAATCATGTATTTAATCGTACTGTATTTGGACATACATTCATCAATACTTAATTCTTGTGTGACTAAACATTTCATATCTGAGAAATCTGCATCTTTCAGTGATTTCTCTTCCATCACTACAAAAATAACAAAACTGGCAAAAAAACCTATCCCAATAGCAATCATTAATGTATCCATTTTTAATCCTTTAGATAAATTTAAACTCATTTAATTGTATCATACTAATGATTAAATATTAGTTTTAATTATGTAAATATATTATATATTTTCTAAAGTATCTTTTTATTATGAATTGCTGCTATTTCTTTCAATAGTTATATTTATATCTGGTAAAGTATCTGCTTCTAATGCTTTTTTGGCATTTGTTGCTTTTTTGCAAAAAAGATTAGCTCGATATTCATAAGATGCCAATGTTGCACCTGCTAAAAAATCCTGTCTCATATTTTTTTTATAATCTTCAACTTTTTTAGTAAAAATATTACAAAGTCTTGTATTTTCAAGATATTCTGCCTTGTCTTCCATTCTTGATTCATTAAAAAAACCTGCTAAAACCAGTATATTCAATAAGAAGATTAAAAACATTATTTTCATCATTTGTCCTTTTTGGCAAATTATAATCAATAAGACTTAACCGATAAATACAAGATAATGGAGATAAAATAGTAATATTTAAAAGAGGAGGCACTCGTCTATACAAATGCCCCATGAAATAAAAATAAACTATCCAACCATCGCTTCAAGTTCATCTTGTGAAACCTGGTTGAAGTTTAGGTATCTATAGACATCGTCTGTCATCTCTGGTTTGATTTTGTTTGGTACGATCTCCATGTATTCTGCGGCAGTAGGGATGCGACCCTTGAGTGCAACCACACCAGCAAGCTCCGAAGAACCAAGATAGACTTGCGAATCTTTACCAAGTCTGTTATCGAAGTTACGTGTACTGGTAGAGAATACCCATGCGCCTTGACCCACCGATGCCTGGTTACCCATACAGAGTGAACATCCTGGTATCTCTGTTCTGGCACCTGCCATACCAAAGACGGAGTAGTATCCCTCTTCTTGAAGTGTCTTTTCATCCATTTTTGTCGGAGGACATACCCATAGTTTGGAAGGTACTGCACCTTCACCACGGAGTACCTCACCAAGTGCACGGAAGAGCCCAATATTTGTCATACAAGATCCGACAAAGACCTCGTCAATCTCTGTTCTAAGACCAGATTCATGAATTTCACTCAATGTTTTGACATCATCTGGATCATTTGGACATGCCAAGATAGGTTCTGTGATTTCATTCATATCGATCTCAATCACTGCGGCATACTCTGCATCTTTGTCTGCTTCAAGAAGTACGGGATTTTCTATCCATGCTTTCATCTTGTCTGCACGTCTTTGTAGGGTTGCTTTATCTTCATACCCTTGCTTGATAAGCTCCTCTATCAGTACGATATTGGATTTGAGATATTCGATGATAGGCTCTTTGTTAAGTTTGACTGTACATGCCGCAGCTGAACGTTCAGCAGAAGCATCAGAGAGCTCAAAAGCCTGTTCACACTTAAGGTCTTCAAGTCCTTCAATCTCAAGTACACGTCCTGCGAAGATGTTTTTCTTGCCTTTTTTCTCTACAGTAAGCAAGCCTTGCTTGATAGCATAGTATGGAATGGCATTGACCATATCACGTAGCGTAATACCTGGTTGCATTTCACCTTTAAAGCGTACAAGCACAGACTCAGGCATCGTAAGAGGCATCATCCCTGTAACACCTGCGAAAGCAACAAGCCCAGAACCCGCTGGGAATGAGATACCAATAGGGAATCTGGTATGACTGTCTCCACCTGTACCTACGGTATCTGGAAGACACATACGGTTGAGCCATGAGTGGATAACACCATCACCTGGTCTAAGGATAAACCCTTTTCTCTCTGTCCAGAATTTAGGCAGTGTGTGTTGCAAGTCAATATCGGATGGTTTAGGGTAGGCTGCTGTGTGACAGAAAGACTGAAGCACAAAGTCTGCACCAAAGTTCAGTGCCGCAAGCTCCTTAATCTCATCTCTGGTCATAGGCCCTGTTGTATCTTGAGAACCAACAGTCGTACATACCGGCTCACAATAGACACCTGGTTTTACCCCTTCAAGTCCACACGCTTTACCTACCATTTTTTGTGCAAGTGTAAAGCCTTTGCCATTGTCTGCTGGCTGTGTAGGTGCCAAGAAGGCATCTGATGCGCCGAGCCCCAATGCTTCTCTGGCTTTCGCCGTAAGTCCCTTACCGATAATAAGTGGAATACGCCCTCCGGCTCTCATCTCATCGGTAAGTGTATTTGGCTCCAAGGTAAACTCAGAGACCACTTGGCCCTCTTTTTCAATCACACCATCATAAGGTTTTAGGGTGATCACATCACCTGTCTCAAGTTTGTCAACAGGTGCTTGAATAGGAAGACATCCGCTGTCTTCTGCTGTATTGAAGAATATCGGTGCAATAATGCTTCCAATGACCACACCGCCTGTTCTTTTGCCTGGAATAAATGGAATATCTCTACCCATATGCCACTGCACAGAGTTGATACCTGATTTTCTGGAACTCCCTGTACCTACAACATCACCGACATATGCCAAAGGATGCCCTTTTTTCTTAAGCTCTGCCATCGTCTCAAGAGGTTTTTCCATTCTATTGACAAGGAATGAGTTGGCATGCAATGGAATATCAGCTCTAGTAAATGCCTCTGAAGCTGGAGAGAGATCATCTGTATTTGTCTCACCAGGCACTTTATAGACTGTGAGTGTAATTTCCTTTTCTAACTCTGGTTTGTTGTAGAACCACTCAGCATTTGCCCAAGATTCTACCACTTCTTTCGCCAAGGCATTACCTTCATCCATCAAAGTTTTTACATCATTGAATGAATCATACACAAGCAGTGTGTTTTTGAGTTGATTTGCAGCAGACTGGGCAACTGCCTTGTCTTCTAGCTTGAGTGCCTGTACAAGGGGCTGTACATTAAATCCACCAAGCATCGTACCTAAAATTTCTGTCGCTTTGAGCGCATCTATCGCTTCACATGATGCCTTGCCTTGTACGATATCGTTTAAAAAGGCTGCTTTGACATATGCTGCATCATCCACACCTGCTGGTACATGGTGCATGAAAAGTTCCATGGCATACGCTTGATCTTTGATTGGGTTAGCTTTCAATAGCTCTACAAGCTCTGCTGTCTGCTCTGCGGTAAGCGCAAGTGGTGGCACACCCAGTTCTGCACGTTGGGCTGTGTGTGCTTTATACTCTTCTAATAAGGCCATAATGGTCTCCTGTTAATTATATTTAGTTGTATAAAGATAGTAGCAAAAGTGTAATTTGATTTAGATAGTATAAGCCTTAGGTATAAATAAGATAAATATTATGTATCGGATGGTGACAAAAAAAGAGGAAAACAAGGGATTATAGTATCTCTCTATTTCCTTTGGCATTAGGTGCAGAGAGTACCCCTTTGGCTTCAAGCTGTTCTATGATGTTGGCAGAACGGTTATAGCCTATTTGTAACTTACGCTGCAGGTAAGAGATGGATGTTTTATTGTCTGTAAGGACAACCTGTTTTGCTTCTTCATAAAGTGGATCAAGAGTGATCTCTGCATCTCCGTCTCCATTGGATGATGATGCACCACCCACAACAAGATAACTTTCATCATAATCAGGTACACGTTGTGCCTTCAAATACTCCACAATCTCTTCTATCTCTTCTTCTGTGTTCCATGGTGCATGAATACGTACAAGTCCTGTAGCACCAGGAGGAGTAAAGAGTCCATCACCACGTCCCAGTAAGCTGTCTGCACCTAAAGCATCCAAAATCACTTTAGAATCGATGCGTGAGCCTACGCGGTAAGAGAGTCTGGAAGGCAAGTTGGCTTTGATGAGTCCTGTGACGACATCTACAGATGGTCGCTGGGTTGCCACAACCAAGTGAATACCACAGGCACGAGACTTCTGTGCAAGCCTAGCGATACTAAGCTCCACCTCTTTGCCCCCATTCATCATCAAGTCCGCCAGTTCATCTATAATTACCACAATAAAAGGAAAAGGTTCTGCTCCTGTTTTTTTCACTTTTTCATTGTAGTTTTCTATATTTTTGGTACGCGCCTCAGCCATTAGTTTATAACGCCTCTCCATCTCTCCTACCATATTTGCAAGTGCTGCTATCGCTTTTGCAGGCTCAGTAATAACAGGGGTAATCAGGTGTGGCACATCTTCATAGGCAGCAAATTCAAGCATCTTGGGGTCAATAAGCATAAGTTTTAACTGGTCTGGATCATTGCGATATAGCAGCGATAATATCATCGCGTTTATTCCTACCGATTTACCAGAACCTGTTGTACCTGCTATGAGTAAATGCGGAAGTTTTTTAATGTCGGTAATAAACGGATTCCCCACAATATCTTTACCCAATGCCACAGTCAAAGGAGAACTAGACTCCTTAAAGATGTCACTCTCCAAAATTTCGCGTAGATAAATGGTTTCAATATTCTCATTTGGTATCTCAATCCCTACTACATCACGACCAGGAATGGGTGCTTGTATGCGAATAGTCTCTGCACTTAGTGCCATAGCAAGGTCATCTTGCAGTCCAAGGATTTTAGAGACTTTTACATTCGGTGCAGGCTTAAATTCAAAAGTTGTTACCAAAGGACCTGAGTAGGTACGCACTACATCACCATCAACCCTAAACTGAGACAACTTGGCTAAAAGTTCTTCTATCTTTCTGTCTATCTCTGCTTCATTGACTTTTTTAGTGGTTTTAGGTGCTTTTTGTAAAAAGTCCAATTTTGGAAGTTTGAAATTTTTAGGTTTAGCTACCTTTCCCTTTTCTATGGCATCCATCAGTTTAGAGTTCTCTTCAAGTTCGGAGACTATTTTGACATGAGAGTTTGATGTAGAAGTCTCTTTTGTTTCAAGCGTATCTTCTCTGTTCATCGCATTCACTTCGAGTTTCTGTTTATCATTTGCAACAGCATTTTCAGCTATTTCATCTATGCTTGCTGTGGTACTTAGTTCTACTTCGGGGGGTCTTGTCTTTACTGTAGTCTTACGCTTGGCAGGTGCTTTTCGCTTTGGTTTGGGTGTTTCATCTAAAATAGGCATCATCTCATCTTCAAGTGCAGGAGAATCAAAAGGGTTGCTAAACATTTTCTTCAATAGCATAGGCATTGTTGCTACCATTTTTCCCATCCATCCAAAAGAGATAGAAGGTTTAGGAACACTTACTTTCAGACTGGGAAATGAAAAATCATCATCAATAATAAACACAATAGCCAAAGCCGAAACCATCAACCAAAAGAGCCATAAACCTGCTTTGCCGATGAGTGGTTGTAAAAATGCTACGATTTGTGTACCTATGAAACCCACATTTTCCGGTTCTAACACTAAAGCACTCAATAATACAAGCGAAATAAACAGTAACATCCACCCCAAATAAAAATCAATATCTTTACGTACTTTCACATCAGAATAAAGTTTGTAAAGAGGATAAAAGAGTATAAAAAGATTTATATATGCCACATACCCAAATAAAAAGAGGTTGGTTCCCCCTATCTTTTTACCTATATCGCCGATAAGTCCCGTATCATGATATATGGTAGAAAATGCTGCATAAATGAAAAGTATCGCTGTGATAATAATAGTAATCTTCAATCTCAATCCTAATTAATATTAAATAATGAAGACATTATAACAAATAAACATAAGTTCATACGTAAAATCTTTCAAATTGACATTAAAATTAATATTTATACTATTCTAAACGATGTTTAAGCTCGCTAGGAGTAAAATCCTTTTCACGTTTCAAGACGTATGCCGCAGTGATGGAACTGGTAGACTTGGTAGACTCAAAATCTTCTGCCTTCGGGCGTGTCGGTTCGAATCCGACCTGCGGTACCACAACCTTTACATTTATATGTAATTTTGCGGGCGTAGCTCAGTGGCTAGAGTTCCTGCCTTCCAAGCAGGCTGTCGAGGGTTCGAATCCCTTCGCCCGCTCCACTCTTTTTTATATATTCATAATAATACTCTCGATTCTAACTTACTTTTGATATAATCTTTTATTAAAAGAATATAAGGTCATAGATTGAGATTAGTAGTAGCCATCACAGGAGCAAGTGGCGTGCAGCTTGGCAAGAAGTTTGTTGACTACCTGCCCTCGGACACAGAAGTACACGTGATAGTCTCTGACAATGCCTTAACGGTGGAAAGTTTCGAGAACAAACAGGTCACCCTACACTCCTCGGACAACATCGCCGCTTCGATATCGAGTGGTTCATTTAGGGTGGATGCAACGGCTATCATACCCTGTAGCATGAATACTCTTGCTAAAATTGCCTGTGGCATATCTGACAACCTTCCTACCCGTGTGGCAGCAGTAGCACTCAAAGAGCAAAAGAAGTTACTTTTAGCCCCTCGTGAGTTGCCTTTTTCTGCTATCGCTTTGGAAAACATGCAAAAACTTGCCTCTTTGGGTGTCATAGTCGCACCTCCTGTGATGGGGTACTACTCTGAATCCTCTTCTTTGGAAGATATGGAGAAGTTTATCATTGGGAAATGGTATGATGTGTTAGGCATACCCAACACGCTTTACAGGCGTTGGGAGTGAGGAGTTAAGAGTGAGGAGTGAGGAATTATGGTATGCTTTCTTTCAAAAGATTTTATTAGGAAATAACATCATGACTTTGTATAAGCACAAGGCTACAGCGCAGTCTGTACGCCTCACTCCTTA
>Ga0256841_1003580_pt1 | contig 11552 bp, 13 predicted proteins | sample 356308metaG_FD_185971 | JGI IMG/M metagenome (GOLD analysis project Ga0256841, IMG submission 185971) | Hydrothermal vent microbial communities from Mid Atlantic Ridge, Atlantic Ocean - 356-308 | ecosystem: Environmental > Aquatic > Marine > Hydrothermal vents | place: Atlantic Ocean: Mid...
AAACAATGGACATCAATATGCTTTTAAAAAATATCGTAGCTCATGGTGCATCTGATTTGCACCTTGTTAGCCGTAGTGAACCACAAATACGTATAGATGGAAAACTTGTACCTCTCAATCTCCCCAGACTTAATGGAAAAGATATCGAAGAGATGTGTTATGCACTCATCACAGATAAACAAAAAATGTATCTTGAAGAAAATAAAGAAGTTGATTTTGCTATAGAAATTCCAAATGTAGGAAGATTCAGGGGAAATTATTATTACACTATCGGTACAGAACTTGCAGCTGCATTTAGGATTATTCCTACAGAAATTCCTTCACTCGATGATCTTAAATCACCTGCTGTTTTCAAAGAGATTATCAAACGTGAAAAAGGCTTGATCTTAGTTACTGGACCTACTGGTAGTGGTAAATCAACCACACTTTCTGCTCTTTTGAATGAAATAAATCTCACTGAACATAAACATATCATCACCGTAGAAGACCCTGTAGAGTTTATACATCAAAACAAAAAATCACTCTTCTCACATCGTAATGTAGGTGAAGATACCAAAAGTTTTTCAAGTGCACTAAAATATGCAATGCGTGAAGATCCAGATATCATTCTAATCGGTGAGATGAGAGATAAAGAGACAATAGAAGCAGCTCTCACAGCAGCAGAAACAGGTCACCTTGTTTTTGGAACACTTCATACCAATTCAGCTGTTCAGACTATAAATAGAATTGTTGATACATTTCAAGGATCAGAACAACTTCAAATCAGAAATATGCTTTCTGTTTCATTGGCTGCTGTTATTTCACAAATGCTTTTACCAAAAAAGAGTAAAGGGCGTGTTGCTGCACAAGAGATCATGATCAACAATCATGCTATAGCTAACTTGATTCGTGAAAATAAAATTCATCAACTATATTCGCAAATGCAACTCAATCAAACACAAACTGGTATGCAGACACAAACACAGGCATTGACAAAACTGGTAAAAGAAAATGTAGTAGATGCAAATGATGCATTACGCATATCAACACAACCAGATGAACTAAAGGGTAAGATAAACTCTATGCTTTAATAATTATAAATATATAAAAATAGTTTAGTAATTTTACCGCTGTAAGATTTACTATCACTATTTTTTTTGTTATAATCAACTTTTATTTAAATAAAACTACAAAGCAATTTGCTGATTTAAAATTTTTGTAGTATAAAAAGGTATAAATTTTATGGAAAATGTCTCTCTTTTAGATTTGGTCTCTATCGCACTTATTCTCTTTCTAGGTATTAAAGGGATTTTTCGAGGATTTATCAAGGAAGTTTTTGGACTTGTTGGTATTATAGGTGGTATTTATATAGCATCAAGATATGCTCAGGCTGCAGGAACATTTGTAGATAATAATTTTTTAGATTTACAAAATAAAGGCTCTGTTTATCTGATAGGTTTTATTGCTGTATTGATAGCATTTTGGTTATTTGCAGTGATGATTGGTTTTTTACTTGGAAAGTTAGTCCAGTCAAGTGGCTTAGGTATTGTAGATAGAATTCTTGGTTTTTTTGTTGGTGGAGCGAAAGTTTTTCTTATCTTTTCTGTTATCGTTTATGTCTTTTCAAATATCGGTGTATTTAAAGCAAGTGTCAATAATCTTTTTGCTGGTTCAAAAATGTATCCTATCTTTCAGGAAGTCGGTGCTAAAATCGTCAAAATTGATCCTTCGCAGATCAATGTTAAAGATAATATAAACGTCAGTGATGGCGATTCTCAAACACAAGAGTAGTATAAAACATGAAAGATATAGAGTCACTTACATACGATGAGCTGTTAGAAACATTTAAAACTATTTTAAAAACAAATGGTCTTAAATTTACAGCACAAAGAGAAGCAATTCTTAAAACATTGTATGAAAACCCTGATCATTTCACACCAGAAAACTTATATTTACTCGTAAAAGAGAAATATCCAAACTTAAATACTGGTATAACTACTGTATATCGCACACTCAACCTATTAGAAGAAAACAAACTTGCAACATCACTCTCCTTTGGAAGTCAAGGGAAAAAGTTTGAACTAGGTAACAAACCACATCATGATCATCTGATATGTGAATCCTGTGGCAAAATCATAGAATTTGAAGATGAGCAAATTGAGATATTGCAAGATAAAATTGCAAAACGTCATGATTTTAAATTAACAGACCATCTTATGCAACTTTATGGTCTATGCAAAAATTGTCAAAATAAAAATTAAACAAATCAAAAGAGAGGAATCCATTGATATTTGAAAATCAATATGAACAACAGCGAATTGAAAAAGCACAACAATTAAAAGAGTTAGGTCACAATCCATATCCCCACAACATCACAAAAGAGACTTCAACGACACAGTTTCAAAAAGAGTATGCATATGTCAAAGATAGTGAAGAAAAAAGGGATGAAAGTAAAGTTACAAAAGTAAGCGGTCGTATCAAGTTTTTAAGACTTATGGGAAAAGCTGCATTTGCAAAGATAGAAGATGAAAAGGGATTACTTCAAATCTATGTTGCAAGAGATAATTTACCAGAAGGTTTTTATAATAGTGTTTTTAAAAAGCTTATAGAAGTTGGTGATATCATTACAGTGGAAGGATTTCCATTTGTAACTAAAACAGGTGAATTATCACTTCATGTTACAAATCTTGAACTTGCGACAAAATCTATCAAACCACTTCCTGAAAAATTTCACGGACTTACAGATAAGGAACTTAGATATAGACAAAGATATCTTGACATGATCATGAATCCTGATGTAAAAGATATCTTTCAGACAAGAAGTAAAATTGTAAGCATAACTAGAAGGTTTTTTGAAGAAAAAGGCTTTTTAGAAGTAGAAACACCGATGATGCACCCAATAGCAGGTGGAGCAAATGCAAAACCTTTCATCACACATCATAATGCACTTGATATAGAAAGATATCTAAGAATTGCACCTGAACTTTACCTAAAGAGATTAGTTGTTGGTGGATTTGAAGCAGTATTTGAGATTAATAGAAACTTTAGAAATGAAGGCATGGATCAAACACATAATCCAGAATTTACAATGCTTGAATTTTACTGGGCTTATCACAATTATGAAGATTTGATGAAACTCACAGAAGATCTTTTTGAGAGACTTTTAACAGAACTTGATCTTCCAACAAAGATGCCTTATGGAGATATGGAGATAGATTATACAACACCTTTTGCAAAGATCAAATGGGAAGATGCATTAGTTGATATTGCGGGTGTAAAAAGAGAAAACCTTAGAGATAAAGAAGCTTTGCTTGACTTTCTGAAAAGTCATGAAATTGAAGTAGATGAAAATTTATCTGTTGCAAAACTACAAGAAGAGATATTTGACGAATTTATAGAAAGCAAACTAATAAATCCAACATTTTTGACACATTATCCAATAGATATCAGTCCATTGGCTAGAAGAAATGATGAAGATCCACAGATTGCGGATAGATTTGAATTTTTTGTTGCTGGACAAGAGATATCAAATGGTTTTAACGAATTAAACGATCCACTTGACCAATATGAGAGATTTCAAAATCAGATGAAAAACAAAGCAAGTGGTGATGATGAAGCTCATGAAATGGATGAAGATTATATTCATGCATTAGGATATGGATTGCCTCCTACAGCAGGTGAAGGTATCGGTATAGACAGACTTACAATGCTTTTGACAAACCAACACTCAATAAGAGATGTCATACTATTTCCAGCGATGAAACCAATCAAAAAAGAAAATACTAATAATGAGGATGGGGAATGAATTTTTTAGAAAAAGAAGATCCAAAAGTTTATGAAATTTTACAAAATGAGCTACAAAGACAAACAGACCACTTAGAGATGATCGCTAGTGAAAACTTTACAAGCCCAGCAGTCATGGAAGCTATGGGAAGTATCTTTACAAACAAATATGCAGAGGGTTATCCATACAAAAGATATTATGGAGGATGTGAATTTGCAGATGCTGTTGAACAGTTAGCAATCGACAGGGCTTGTGAACTGTTTGGATGTAAATTTGCAAATGTCCAGCCACACTCAGGAAGCCAGGCGAACCAGGGAGTCTATCAAGCACTATTAAAACCTTATGACAAGATACTCGGAATGGATTTAAGTCATGGCGGACACTTAACTCACGGTAGTAAAGTTAGTAGCTCTGGTAAGACATATTCAAGCTTTTTTTATGGTGTAGAGTTAGATGGTCGCATCAACTACGATAGAGTAATGGATATAGCCAAGATAGTTCAGCCAAAACTGATAGTTTGTGGTGCAAGTGCTTATCCTAGAGAGATTGATTTTGCAAAATTTAGAGAGATAGCTGACGCGGTTGGAGCATTGCTTTTTGCTGATATTGCACATATCGCAGGATTAGTAGCAGCAGGAGAACACCCTAGCCCATTTCCTCATTGTGATGTTGTGACAACTACTACACATAAAACACTTCGGGGTCCAAGAGGTGGAATGATCATGACAAATGATGAAGATATCGCTAAGAAAGTAAACTCTGCAATCTTTCCTGGAATTCAAGGTGGTCCATTAGTTCATGTTGTTGCAGGTAAAGCTGTAGGATTTGGTGAAAACTTAAAACCTCAGTGGAAAGAGTATGCAAAAGATGTCAAAGCAAATGCAAAAGTATTAGCAGATGTACTTATGCAAAGAGGTTATGATGTAGTAAGTGGTGGAACAGATAATCATCTGGTTCTTGTATCATTTTTAGATAAAGATTTTAGTGGAAAAGATGCAGATGCAGCACTAGGTGATGCGGGAATTACAGTAAATAAAAACACAGTCCCAGGAGAGAAAAGAAGTCCTTTTGTTACAAGTGGTATCCGTATAGGTTCACCTGCTTTAACCGCAAGAGGTATGAAAGTCAAAGAATTTGAACTTATAGCAGGTAAAATTGCGGATGTTTTGGATAATATAACAGATAAAGAACTTCATGCAAAAATCAAAGATGAGATGAAAGATTTAGCAAGAAATTTTATCATATATGATAGAGCAATTTATTAGAATAGGAATACTATGTACAATGTAGATGTTTCGCTTATTAAAATGATCACAAAGCATTATTGGATCAAAAGAGATAAGATTGTCAATAAAATCAATTATAAAGGTAGACTTTTTTTTGATAAATATGAACGTATTGATAAAATGATGACACGATCAATTATGAACGAATATGATGCTGGAAAAAGTATCATCGCACACTCTCTTATAAATGATCGTGACAAAGTAGAAAATATTGTTTTTGATTATAATGGAAGAAACAGAGAAAAGTTTTGGCATCGATTGCAACTTTTGTTGAGAGAAGAAGGATATCTTAACTTTACAGCTTATGAAAGTAAAACACCTGGACATCTACACGTATATGTACATAAAGGACACACTACTTTTAGTGAAGGATGTCAAATCGCAAAAACACTTTCAGCAAAACTTGCACTAAAGTTGCCAAGAGAATGGAAAATGTTTCCAAACGCTGATATTCCAAAAGAATTTAATATACTAAATTTGCCTAAAAAGGTCTATGCTAAAGAGCGTGGTTCTTCTTGGGCTAAACATATGTAAAATAAAGTTAAAAGAGGAGAAAACATATGGAAGACAAACTCAAGGTAAAACAATCAAAATCAAATGATTTAAGCGACATTGTATTAGAAAAAAAGCAAAGTGGTCCACAAAGAACAAAAAAGTTGCTCTTGTTGGCAGCATCCCTTATCTTAATATTTCTAATAGCTCTTGTACTCATGAAGCTATTTAGCGGTTCAAATAACCAAAGTGACAACTCTTTGGCTCAAGTAAGTCAAGATATAACACAAAAAGCAGATAATTCTATAGATAATATTAGTAAAAAAGTTGAAGATACAAATGAACTTTTTAAACAAGAACCTATTGTTGATGAATCTTCTGAAACAGATTTAAAATTTGAAGAGATGGTACGTAAACTTAAAGCACAAGATGCTGCACAAGAGACAGATGATATTGTACAAAATAGTATTGACAACAGTGTAGAGAAGATTAAAAAACAAAAAGATGAAGTTAAACACAAAGTTGATGACTTAACTGCTTCAATTGCAAAAGCAAAAAAAGAAACAGTCAAAAAAACAGAGATTGTAAAAGAAAAAGTCAAAACTATTGCACCTAAAATTTCTATAGAGAGTGCAAAGACAAAAATCTCTAAAATTAAACCAGCAAAAAAAGAGGTGATCATCTCATCTGTGATAGAAAAACACCCAGCAGTGACAAAACTTTCTGTATTGAGTGGTTATTTTGTTCAAGTTGGAGCAACTGCAAATAGCTTTCCTGATAAAAGATTTCTTCAAAAAATCAAAAATGCAGGCTATGACTATGTAGTTCATACAATGTTCATAAAAGGTAGAAAAATTAAAAAAGTACTAATTGGGCCTTATAGTACAAAATCAAAAGCACAGGCAAAATTGCCATCAATTAGAAACACAATAAATCCAAGTGCATATATTTTTAGGATTAAATAGGTGTATGCAAAACAAGTTTTATTTGATCAGCTAACTCCTATTGGTGTTTATAAAAAACTTAAAGAGAGATTTTCTGACGAAATCTCTTTGCTTTTTGAAAGTGCTATTAACTCAGAAAAGGGAAATTATAGTTTTATCTTTATAGGTGCAACACAAAGAGTAACCTATAAAGATGGGCAAACTACCATTTTAAACGAAGATGGTACAAGTGTAACACAGCAAAACAATCCTTTTGAGTATTTAAAATCATACTATAAAGATATCAAAACTGAAAAATATTTAGAGCTTTCACGCAAATTAAATGTAGGTTTTACGGATGGATTTGTAGGCTTTATAGGATATGATAGTGTAAAGATATTTGAACCTGTACTTAAACCATATATGGATCATTTAGAAGATGAGCTAGATACCCCTGATCTTGATCTAATCAGACCAAAACTTACAATCGCCTTTTCTCATAAAACAAACATTCTTACCCTCTTAACACCACATGAAGAGCTGGGAAAAGAGCTAAGTGAGTTAATCAACTACCTCAAAGAACCATATACTTATATTGATATCAAAACTACATCAATTGATCCCCAAAAAGGAAATTTTGCTTTTTCAAAAGAACAATTTTTTGATATGGTTCACAAGTCAAAAGAGATGATAAAAAGCGGTGATGTTTTTCAAATCCTGATGTCAAATCGATTTACACAATATGCCAAAATAGATCCACTAAGTTTTTACAGAGTTTTGCGTAGTCAAAATCCATCACCTTATATGTTTTTATTAGAATTTGAAGACTTTACGATAGCAGGAAGTTCTCCTGAAGTGATGGTGGGACTTCATGATAATCATATCCTTCTAAGACCTATTGCCGGAACTAGACGCAGAGGCAAAACACCTCAAAGAGATTTAGAATTGGCAAAAGAGATGCTCGAAGATGAAAAAGAGTGTGCAGAGCATTTAATGCTTGTAGACCTAGGACGAAATGATGTAGGACGTGTTGCCAAAAGTGGTAGTGTAAAAGTAACTGAGATGATGCGAGTTGAACGTTATTCTCATGTGATGCACATGGTTAGCGATATAGATGCCCTGCTCGATGACAAATATGATATGTTTGATCTTTTTGCTGCAACATTCACAGCAGGGACAATGACAGGTGCACCGAAGATAAGAGCTATGGAATTAATAGCTGAATATGAAAATTTAAAACGAGGATTTTACAGCGGTGCTGTAGGGTATTTTGGATTTGATGGTAACATGGATAGTGCTATTGCTATAAGAACAGCATACCTTGATGATGAAAAGATTGTATTTCAAGCTGGTGCAGGAATCGTTGCTGATAGTCAAGAAGAGTTAGAATATCTTGAAGTTCACAATAAACTTGCTGCTAATCTTAGTTCACTTGAGAAACTGAATGCAACAAAAAAATAAGCTTTTTGCCATATTTGGCAATCCAGTCACACATTCTCTTTCACCACTGATGCACAACTATGCTTTAGAGGGATTAGGTATAAATGGATGCTACACGCGTTATCAGTTAATAGATCCAAAAGCATTAAAAGAAAAATTTTTACAATTAAATCTCGACGCTATAAATATCACAGTACCACACAAAGAAGTGGCATATCAGGCATGTGATGAGATCAGAGGTATTGCAAAAGAGATTGGTGCCATAAATACAATTGTCAAAGAAAATGATAAACTTATCGGTTACAATACTGATGCACCAGGGTTTTTCAAATGTGCTACTTCGCTTGGAAAGATTGAAAACATTTTGATTTTAGGTGCAGGTGGCACGGCTAAAGCTCTTGCTGCTATTTTTAGAGATAAAAAAATTTCTGTTACGATATTAAATAGATCTGCCAGTAGATTAAAGTATTTTAAACAAAAAAACTATTCATGTTATACTTGGGAAGATTTTGAAACTAATACATTTGATCTTGTTGTAAATACCACTTCAGCAGGATTACAAGATGAGTATCTGCCTGTAGATGAAAAACTATTAAATGATATTCTAAATCATGCAAAATATGCAATTGATGTGATATATAATAAAAATACGCCTTTTTTACAAATGGCAAAAGAACATGATCTACCAATTAAAGATGGCTCGGATATGTTATTGTTTCAAGGTGTTTACGCATTTGAACTTTTTTTTAATAAACGATACAAAGAAGAGGAAATTTTGCCATTCATGCAAAAAGCATTTACATGAATGACTTATGAGTAACTATTTTTAAGAGCTACCTTTCGACTCCATTTACTCGGAATCGGAAGGCTTTGCCTCCGCTTTTCGGGACTAAAGTCTCCGCTTCCAACTATAAAATCCTTAAATTTAACGATATTGAGAAATATCGATATCTGTTTTTAGAACTTTTGCAGGTACACCACCTACTATAGTATTATCAGGTACATCTCTTATCACAACAGCATTAGCACCTACTATACAATTGTTTCCTATTTTGACAGGTCCAATCACTTTAGCACCAGGAGCTATTTCACAATTATCCCCAATAACAGGAACTTCATATTTTTTTGAAGTACCTCCGATAACAACACCAGATCCAATCAATACATTTTTACCAATAACTGCACGATCATGAATAACTGTACCCATACCACCATAACCAATCGCCGTTCCTTTACCAAGCTTAGCTCCTAAAGAGATTTGGCAACCAAAAAGCAATCTTACAAATATGATATTTATCAATTTTGGTAAAATTGGAATTTTCAGATTATGTAAAAAAAGTGCAAAGTTATATATATAAACAACTATTTTACTCAAGATTTATCCTTTTTAATATAATGTAATACAAATCGACACAAATATGGTTCTATTTAGAGACTTTACCGATTTTACTTTCAACCGATGCAATTTTGGCTTTTAGGCGATTAGTTTTACCCTGACGTATATCAAACTTCAAGGAAGAATAAATACGAGAGCAATCTTTTTCTAAAACCAAATAAGACTTTTTGATAATTTCCAATGCTTCATCCATCGTATTTGTCTCTACTATTGTACCCATTGGTGTCAACTGATAAGCCACCCCACTCTCATCGATCATTTTAATTATCTTTGAGACATACGCACTTACACTCTCACCCTTATCTGTAGGAAACATACTAAACTCTAACAATATTGACATATTACCATCCTATCACAAGAAACAATGAAGATAAAAAATAATCCATAACAAATACAGTAACAGAACCTAAAACAACCGCACTAGTTGTAGCTTCACCAACACCCCTTGCTCCACCTTTTGCAGTATAACCTATATATGTACCGATAGAACCAACTAAAAAACCAAAAATCAATCCTTTTAATACCCCTGTAAAAATATCACTTAAATCCAAATACATATTTACAGTATTTAAAAACTCCGTCTTGTTTACACCTAAAGCATGAACAGAAATAAGATAAGCACTTACCGCACCTAAAAAATCAAATATAATAATAAGAATAGGCAGAGATATCGTTGTAGCAACAACACGAGGAAAGATTAAATATTTTTTAGAATCAACTGCCAATGTATCTAAAGCATCTATCTGCTCAGTAACACGCATAGTACCAAGTTCTGCTGCCATCGCACTAATAGCACGTGAAGTCAGCATCAATCCTGCAAACACTGGACCCAATTCTCTAAATATTGATATATAGATAGGATACCCCATCAAATTTTCTGCACCAAATTCATGAAAACCTTGAAAAAGCTGTACAGCTTCAACCATACCTGTAAAAGTACCAGTTAAAAATATAACACCAATAGAACCAATACCTACAATTTGCATCTGCTTAAATATTTCAGTAATTCTATATGGTTTTTTAAAATATAATGGAAATAAATTAAGCTCAAAACGCACAAATCTACCCAACGATTCAATAATAGAAGTAGATAAAAATACTAATCTACCAATAAATGCAAAAAAACTTTCTATATAGGACATTTACATATAAACCTTTATGTTTTTCAATAAAATGGAAAATTTATATAACTTTATGAAAAAAAACTAAACTTTTCATCAGAGTGTACGATATTGCATATATCAAATACTTGTTATCTTAGTCGATAATAACAAAAGAAAGGAAAATCATGGCTGAAGTAACCGAAAAAGCAGAAGTGAGTGAGAAAAAAAGCGGTGGTTCAAATATATTGTTGATCATCATTGCAGTAATGCTCTTTTTAGTACTTGCAGGAGGTGGCGTTGGAGCATATTTGTTATTAAATGAAGATGATGCTGTTATTAGTGATGCAAATCAGGCAAAACAATCACAAAGTGTAAAAGAAGCACCTGTTACAAAAAAAACGACTACTACATCTTCATCACAAAGAAAAACAGATTATGCACACATAGGCAAAATGTATCCATTGGATCCATTTATCGTAAATCTATTTAGTGAAAATGGCAGTCGCTATCTAAAAACAGCAATCAACCTAGAGCTTGGAAATGAAGAGCTAGGAGTAGAGCTTGATAGTAAAAAACCACTCATACGTGATATAATCATCAAAGCCCTATCAGCAAAATCATATGAAGAAATAAGTACCATCCAGGGAAAAGAAAATCTAAAAGATGAGATTGTCTCAAATATTAATGAGGTTTTAGAAGATGGTAAAATCAATAATGTATTTTTCACAAACTTCGTAATACAGTAATGATAGGCATAGATATCGTTGAAATTCAACGAATTGAAAAACTCCTTGAAAAGTATCCACAAAAGGCACTAAAACGATTTCTAAGTGATGATGAAATCGTTTTAGCAAAATCTATTCAAAGCATTGCTGGATTTTATGCTGCAAAAGAAGCTATATCTAAAGCTTTGGGTACAGGTATTTGTGAAAAATGCACTTTTAAAGATATCAGGATACATAAAGATACAAAAGGTGCACCCTATTTTACACTCTCTTCACATATTGTTGAAGAATTTCATATCACAGAGTGTTCATTGTCAATCACACACGATGGAGGTTTTGCAATCGCAGTTGCTGTTATAACTTCAACCAATCGGCCAAAACCCAATCCTATATGTCACTAAACTACACACTATTATAGATTTAT
>Ga0256841_1003581_pt1 | contig 11550 bp, 11 predicted proteins | sample 356308metaG_FD_185971 | JGI IMG/M metagenome (GOLD analysis project Ga0256841, IMG submission 185971) | Hydrothermal vent microbial communities from Mid Atlantic Ridge, Atlantic Ocean - 356-308 | ecosystem: Environmental > Aquatic > Marine > Hydrothermal vents | place: Atlantic Ocean: Mid...
CAGCGGCACAGGAAGTCATGTTCGGTGCGGGTGGCGTCCTCGGCCGACCATTCCACGTCCTCCACCAGGTTGCGCGCATGGGTGACCGAGGAGACGATCAGCTCCAGCACCTCTTCGGGCTCCTTCTTGAGCTTGTATTTCATGTGCACCGGCGAGGTGGAGATGAAGGTATGGATGCGCGGTCTGGCGCAATGCTTCACGGCCTGCGCGGCGGCGTCGATGTCGGCGCTGGCGGCGCGCGACAACCCGGCCACGGAGGCCCTCTTGACCAGTTTGGCCACTTCCGAGACGGCCTCGAAGTCGCCCGGCGAGGCGATGGGGAAGCCGGCCTCTATGACATCGACGCCCATTTCGTCGAGCAGGTCCGCCACCTGCAGCTTTTCCTCCAGGGTCATGGTGGCGCCGGGAGACTGTTCGCCGTCGCGCAAGGTGGTGTCGAAGATGATGACGCGATTTTCGTCCGTGCTCATGGGATTGGTCTTTCGCTTGTCTGCTCTGGCGGGCCGGATTCGCATGCTTGCCCTTCGGCCCCGTTCATTCACAAGGTCGTTTGAAATCTTGTATCCCCTGACGGTGAGCCTTCGCCCGCGGGCAAGGTCCCTCTGGCCCCGTCAGGGGGTGATAAGGAGAAGGCCGGACAGAAGGCGCGCGCAAGGCTCCGGGCGGATGCCGGGCCGGGCGGAGATTGCGAGAATGTGGCGCGCGCTGGTCATGTTTTTCGGACAAGTCCGTTTCAGATAAGTCTGGTTCGTGCAGGGATCCTGCATGTCATGAACGACTCTTGAGCAATTCTTATGCAGTCTGGGGGCGAAAAAGTAAAGACCCGGTAAAGAATGAGGCCGCAAGCCCTTGCGCCCCGGATGGCGATGGGGGAAACTCGCCGGATGAACACCCATGACAGCGCACACCTCGCACGACACCTCGTCGTGGCGGCCTGCAAGGCGGGACAGGTTCAGATGCGGCTGTGGCGGCGGCGCATCGCCGTTTCCGCCAAGGCCGATTCCAGCCCCGTGACCGAGGCCGACCGGGCATCGGAAGAGATCATCCTCGAGGCCCTGGACAAGGCGGCTCCGGGCATTCCCGTGCTCGCCGAGGAGGCCGCCAGCAAGGGAATCGAGCCGCGCCTGAAACAACGCTTCTTCCTGGTCGATCCGCTGGATGGCACCCGGGAATACATAGCCGGCAGCGAGGAGTTCACCGTCAACATCGCCCTGGTCGAGAACGGCCTCCCCGTTCTGGGCGTCATACTGGCTCCGGCGATGCGCAGACTCTGGCTCACCACGGGCCGCGACGGGGCGGCGCGCACCGTGATCGATCCGCGCGCCCCCCTGCCCCCATGGGAGGAGATGACCATGGAACCCATCCGGGGCGCCCCCCCGCCAGGGGATGGCTTGCGGGTCGTGGTCAGCAAATCCCACCTGAGCACAAGGACGCAGAACTATCTGCGGCGCTTGCGCGCCTCGTCGGTTCTGCGAGCCGGTTCGTCACTGAAGTTCTGCCTGCTGGCGGAGGGGCGGGCGGACATCTACCCGCGCCTGTCCCCGACGATGGAATGGGACACCGCCGCCGGGCATGCCATTCTGCGCGCCGCCGGCGGATGCCTGCGCGCCCTGGATGGCGCTCCTCTCGCCTACGGGCATGCCCCGGGACATGTCAATCCCGCCTTCATCGCCTTTGCCTCCCGGTCCGCGCGCTATGCGGAATATGGCGCCTGACCCTGCCCGCCATCATGGCTTGTCCTTGCGCCTCTCCCACAGATCCGGCCGCCGCGCGCGGGTGATTCGTTCCGCCTGCGCCTTGCGCCAGCGGGCAATGTCCGCATGATTGCCGGACAACAGAACGGGGGGAATTTCATGCCCCTCCCAAAGACGCGGGCGGGTATACTGGGGATATTCCAGAAGCCCGTCCTCGAAACTTTCGCTGCCGGCCGATTGCATCTTGCCCATGACGCCGGGAATGAGCCGCAAGACGGCATCGAGCAGACACATGGCGGCCACTTCGCCGCCGGAGAGAACGAAGTCGCCGATGGAAACCTCCTCCAGGTCACGGGCCGCGACGATGCGCTCGTCCACCCCCTCGAAACGGCCGCAAACGATCACCACGCCCTCCGCGCCCGCCAGCTCGCGCACCTTCTCCTGGGTCAGCGGCGCCCCTCGCGGACTCATGAGCAGACGCGGGCGCGCATCCCCCGCCGGACTTGCCGCATCGATGGCCCGGGCCAGCACGTCGGCCCTCAGCACCATGCCCACGCCACCCCCCGCCGGTGTGTCATCCACGCTGCGGTGCCGGTCGGTGGCGGCATCACGGATATTGCGCGCCTGAAGGCTCCAGAGCCCCTTTTCCAGGGCCCGCCCGGCAAGGGCATGCCCCAGGGGACCGGGGAACATCTCCGGATAGAGGGTCAGTATGGTGGCGGCATATGGCGCGCGCGCTTCGGACATGATTTCTTCCTTCTCGCATGAACCCGGCTCCAGGAACGCCGGACGCGCACCAGCCTGTTGACATCCGCCGGACTTGTCAAGCAGGCAACCATCCCGTTCCGGTCATTTTCTTCTTGACATTTGTTCTCTTCATGTTCTATCATTGTTCACATGAAGAACGAACGATGCATCCCCACCAATGCTCCGGCGCGCATCAGCTCGCTTGAGGAAACCGGAACCCGCTTCTGGCATTGGACCGGCATATCCGGCACCCGCTACATTGCCAGCATTTATGACCTCTCCACCTGCCCGCCCTTGCCCGGCGCGGTCTATGTCGCGGCCCGCGGAGGTGGCAAGGACCACCGCCAGGCGCTGGCCTGCGGCCTCATCCCGCGCGCCTCCAGTCAGGCCCTGGAACAATGGCGCAAGGACATGAGGGACGCGGGTGCGGAGGAAATTCATCTGCATCTGCTGGCCTCTTCCCCGGCCGAGGCCCTGCGCATCCGCGATGACATTCGCGCCAATCTGGGATTCGGGGACACCCGTGACAGCCTTGCGCGGAGGCCTCGCAAAAGCCCCCGCCCGGGATTGCGCGAGGCGGCTGGCAATTTCGTCTTGTGCGGCTGAAGGGATGGCGGCGGCGGGGCCGCCCCGTCGCTACTTGCGGCCGAAGTTGGGCGCGTCGGTGTCCTGACCGGCGTCGATGATCTCGCGGCGCACCTTGCGCGAGCGGGAAAACAGATCGAAGAGCTTCTCGCCATCGCCCCAGCGGATGGCCCTTTGCAGGGCCGACAGATCCTCCGAGAAGCGCCCCAGCAATTCCAGCACCGCCTCGCGGTTGTTCAGGAAGACATCGCGCCACATGGTCGGATCGGAGGCCGCAAGGCGGGTGAAGTCGCGAAAGCCGCCAGCCGAATACTTGATGATCTCCTTGCCCAGGATCTCTTCCAGGTCGGCCGCCGTGGTGACGATGTTGTAGGCGATCAGGTGCGGCAGGTGCGAGGTGATGCCCAGCACCAGGTCGTGATGCTCCGGATCCATGAAGTCAACGTTGGAACCCACCGCCTTCCAGAAGGCCTCCAGCTTCTTCACCGCCGCTTCGTCCGACCCTTCCAGCGGGGTGAGAATGCACCAGCGGTTCTCGAACAATTCCGCAAATCCCGAATCGGGGCCGGATTGCTCGGTCCCCGCCACCGGGTGGCCGGGGATGAAATGCGCGCCTTCAGGGATATGCGGGGCGACATCGCGAATCACCGCCGCCTTGACCGAGCCCACGTCGGTGACGATCGCGCCTTTCTTCAGGCGCGGGCCAATGGCTTTTGCCACCGCCCCCATGGCCCCCACCGGCACGTTGAGAAAGACCAGATCGGCATCCTCGACGGCCGCACCCGCATCCTGGGTGAGCTCGCCGGCCAGGCCCAGCTCGGCGGCGCGCTTCAAGGTCGCCTGGCTGCGCGCCGCGCCCGATATCGTCCCGGCCAGCCCCTCGCGGCGCATGACATGCGACAGCGAGGAGCCGATCAGGCCAAGCCCGATCAGCGCCACCTTGGAAAACATCGGCTTGTTGTCCGCTTTTTCCATCATGCCCCCAGGAATTCACGCAAGGCGGCCACCAGCTTCTCGTTGGCCTCGGCCGAACCGATGGAGGCGCGCAGGGCATTGGCAAAGCCATAGGCCCCCATGGCGCGCAGGATCAGCCCGCGCTTGCCCAGGTATGCATCGGCATCGGCAGCGCGCCTGCCCTCTTCATCGGGAAAATGCACCAGGATGAAATTGCCGGCGGACGGCGTGACTTCGAGCCCCAGCGCTTGCAGCTCCTTCGTCAGCCAGGGCAGCCACTTGTCGTTGTGGGCCACCGCCCTTTGCAGGTGCTCTTCATCCTCCACCGCCGCCACGCCCGCGGCAATGGCCGCCGCGTTGACGTTGAACGGCCCGCGCACCCGGTTGAGCACATCGACGATCGTTTCGGGCCCATAGAGCCAGCCCAGTCTCAGCCCGGCCAGCCCGTAGGCCTTGGAGAATGTGCGCGTCATGACCACGTTGCCTGCCGCGGACACCAGCTCGATCCCGGCCTCGTAATCGTTGCGCCGCACATATTCGGCATAAGCCGCATCGAGCACCAGGATGCACTCTTCCGGCAGGCCCGCGTGCAGCCTTTTCACCTCGTCGAAGGGCAGGTAGGTACCGGTCGGATTGTTGGGATTGGCCAGAAAGACCATTTTCGTCTTGCCGGTGACCTTGTCCAGGATGGCGTCCACGTCCGCCGTCAGGTTGGTTTCCGGGGCGATGACGGGGGTTGCGCCATTGGCCCTGATGGCGATCGGATAGACCAGGAATCCGTATTGCGTGTGGATGGCCTCGTCTCCCGGCCCCAGATAGGCATGGGCGAGAAGCTCCAGCAATTCATCCGAGCCGCTGCCGCACACGATACGCTCCGGGTTCAGCCCGTGCCGCGCGGCCAGGGCATCGCGCAGATCGTGCGCGCCGCCGTCGGGGTAGACCTCCAGCCTGTCCGCCAGGGCGCGATAGGCCATTCTGGCCCGGGGCGAAGCGCCCAGCGGCGATTCGTTGGACGACAGCTTGTGGACGGGCCCTTCCCCTTCCGCCTCGGAGCGGCCGGGAATGTAGGGGGCTATGTCCAGGATGCCGGGGCGGGGCTTGGGCGCGCGCATGTTGGTCGTGTCCTTGGTCCGAAGTCCGAAACTCACGCCCTCGGATACCCCCCCAGCGCTGTCCGCGCAAGGGCCGAAGGAAGCAGCGCGCGCAATATCCGGCCCCGCGCCCCGGTCACATCGGCCAGATGATGAGGATGAGCGGCGCCGACACCGCCAGGATCAGCAACTCCAGCGGCAGGCCCATGCGCCAGTAGTCGCCGAAGGAATAGCCGCCGGGGCCCATGATGATGGTATTGTTCTTGTGGCCTATGGGGGTGAGAAAGGCGCACGAGGCGGCCACCGCCACCCCCATGAGCATGGAATCGGGATTGACGCCCAAGGCCCTGGCCACCTGCACCGCCACCGGCCCGGCCACCAGCACCGTGGCCACGTTGTTGAGCATGTCCGACAGCGTCATGGTGATGACCATGATGACCAAAAGCACCAGCACCGGCGAAAGCCCATGGGTGAGCCACAGGATGGACCGGGCGATCAGTCCCGTTCCGCCGGAGGTTTCCAGCGCCGCACCTATGGGAATGAGCGAGGCCAGCAGCACGATCACCGGCCATTCCACGGATTCGTAGATCTGCGACAGCGAGATGATGCGCAAGGCCACGAAGGCCACCACCACCGCCGCCAGCGCCACCGGCAGGGGCGCCAATCCGGCCCCCGAGGCCACGATGGCCAGGCCGAACAGCCCCATGGCCAGCCAGGCCTTCTGCCTTTGCGCCACCGCCGCCCCCTTGCGCTCCAGGGGCAGCGCGCCCAGCCAGCGGATGGTCTCCTCCAGGCCGTTTTCCGGCCCCATGAGCAAGAGCAGATCGCCCGGCTGGATCTTCTCCTGCCGCACCCGCCCCCTGACCCTGTGGCCATGCCGCGCGATACCCACCAGGATGACGCCGCGCCGCGCCAGAAGCCGCAGCGATTGCGCCGAGCGGCCGATGATGCGCGCATCCTTGGGCACCACCGCCTCGGCCATGGCCAGGGTATCGGCCAGCAGGGATCCATGCTTGCGCGAGCGCGACAGATCGAGCCTGAGTGCGGAGGCGAACTGCTCCAGCCCCTCCGGGCTGCCCTCGATCACCAGCACGTCGCCCTTGCGGATTTCCTCCCCGGCCGGACGGCTTTCCCGCTTGCCGCGCCGCACCATGCCCAGCAGCCAGACATCGGCCTCCTCGGCATCGCTCTTCAGCTCGCGGAATTCCCTGCCGATGGCCGGGGATTTCTCCGGCACCAGCACCTCCATGACATAGGCCTCCAGCGCCGCCAGTTCCGTGTGCGCATCGGCCCTCGTGCGCGCCACCGGGATCAGCCGCCAGCCGATGAGCGCCACGAAGGCCAGCCCCACGGCCGCCGCCCCCAGCCCCACGGGGGTGAAATCGAACATCCCGTAGGGCTTGCCCAGGGCATCGGCGCGGAACTGGGCGATGACGATATTGGGCGGCGTGCCGATCATGGTGGTCATCCCACCCAGGATGGTGGCGAAGGACAAAGGCATGAGCGACAGCGCCGGGGAGCGCCTGGCCCGCCGCGCCGTCTGGATGTCCACCGGCATGAGCAGGGCCAGGGCGGCGACATTGTTCATGAAGGCCGAAAGGGCGGCCCCCACGCCGCCCATGATGGCGATATGCACCGGCAGGGGGCGATCGGCCTTGATGAGGTTGCGGGTGAGCATCTCGATGGCCCCCGACTGGGCCAGCCCGCGCGAGATGATGAGCACCAGGGCAATGACGATCACCGCCGCGTGGCCGAAGCCCTCGAAGGCGTGCCTGGCATCCACCACGCCGATGAGCACGGCGAGAACCAGCGCCCCGAAGGCCACCACGTCATAGCGCCACCGGCCCCAGAGCAACAGCCCCAGCACCCCGCCCATGATGAGAAACAAGGCCGCCTGGTCAAAAGTCATGGCCCGCTTTTAACATCCGCGCCAGAACAAAGGCAATCACTCCCAATCCCGCCCACAAAAGGCCCGCTCCCCCTCCCGGACGCCTCACCATAATCCTGGTGGCCGGGAGGGGGAGCGGGCCGGAACGACGCGTTTCAGCGCAAAAATAAGGCCCATGCCCCCGCCCAACCGCCTTGCGTATCATCTGGGCGGTTGGGTGGGGGCGTGGGCCGGAACGACGCACTTCCGTGCAAAAAGAGGCCCGATCCCCCTCACGGACGCCTCACCACAATCCGGGTGGCCGGGAGGGGGAGCGGGCCGGTGCGACGCGCCTCAGCGCAAAAATAAGGCCCATGCCCCCGCCCAACCGCCTTGCGTATAATCCTGGGTGGTTGGGTAGGGGCGTGGGCCGGAGCGACGCACTTCCGTGCAAAAATAAGGCCCATGCCCCCACCCAACCGCCTTGCGTATCATCTGGGTGGTTGGGTGGGGGCGTGGGCCGGAGCGACGCACTTCAGTGCACAAATAAAGGCCCGCGCCTCGGCGCAAAAAAAATCGGCCCGGTTCTTCCGGAGATAAAACGGAACGCGCCGGAATGGGGCTGGGGGGCTTGAAAGTATTCCGGTGCATTCCTCCCCACCGTCTGAACCGGGCCGAAGAGGCAACATGGGCATATTCACCCATGCTTGCGGCGCAAAAAGGAGCGGATTCAGGCGATGCGGGGAAAAAGCGCGGCGATTTTGTGGCTTTTCAACCCATGATGCGCAACAGGCCCGCAAGGACACGCTTTGCGCCTTGCGGGCCTGAGCATGTGCCGCCTTGGCGGGGCAAAGCGAATCACCCGGTGATCATGATTCGCCCATGGCCGGAGGCAATCCCTCAGTCGTTGCTCATGATCCCCAGGATGTTGAGGATATGAATGAACAGGGTGATGAAGCTGCCATAGAGCATGAAGGCGCCGAAGATGGCCTTGGAGCGCGCCGCCTGCGCCATGTCACCGGCCACGTACATGGCCTTGATCTGCTGCGTCTCCCAGGCGGTGATGCCGGAGAACAGCAGAACCACCAGCACCGAGGTGATCAGGCTGGCCATGGTGGACTGGAAGAAGATGGCGTTGACCACGATGGCCACAATGAGGCCGATGCTCGCCATCATGAAGAATCCGGCGAATCCGGAAAGATCCTTCTTGGTGACGTAACCGGCCAGGGATGTCGCCCCGAAGGTGATGGAGGTGATCAGCAGGGCGCGGAAGATCAAGGTTCCGCCGTCCATGTGCATGTAGTAGGCGATCATCGGCGAGATGAGCAGCCCCCACAGGGTGGCATAGGCCCCGTAGGCGAGGTAGGCGCTGGCCGCGCTGCCGGAGAAGATCAGCCGCGGCGCGAACCAGCCAAGGCCGAGCACGCCGAAGAACAGCACCCACTTCATCGGCCCCAGGGCGACGGTGGCCATGAGCTGCGGATTGGCGCTCATGAACAGGGTCACGATGGCCGTCCAGGCCACGCCCAGGGCCATGTAGTTGTAGACCCGCAGCATGTAGGCGCGCAGGCCCTCGTCGATCCCGGCGCGGGCGGCGGTGCGGGCCGCGGTTTTCACTCCATAGTCTCTCATCTCGTCCCTCTTTTCAAATCGGGTTCAGCTGCCGCTTCGGCAGGCGCGCGCCAGACGTCCCGGCGCATGCAACTCCAGACCAACATGGCCATGGGAGAAAGGGTTTTCAACCTCTGGCCTTTGCCTGAGCGGCATTATATAGCATTTGCAATCCTTTCTCATTTAATTTTTCGACAGGGTAAAAAATGCGCCTTCTCTTCGTCTGTCTGGGAAACATCTGCCGCTCGCCCATGGCCGAGGGCGTCTTTCGCGCCGTGGCCGAAGAGCGCAACCTCGATGTGGACATCGATTCGGCCGGCACCAGCGCCTGGCACGTGGACGAGGCCCCGGATCCGCGCGCCGTCGCCGCCGCCGCCTCCGCCGGGGTGGACATTTCCCATCTGCGCGGCCGTCAGGCCAATGCCGCCGACATGGCGGATTTCGATCTCGTCCTGGCCATGGACCGCGACAACCTGCGCAGCCTGAAGAGGCTGGCCGGGCCGGAGCACGCCCACAAGGTGCGATTGTTCCTGGATTTTGCCCGCCATCACGAGGAAAGGGAAGTCCCCGATCCCTATTATGGCGGCGAGGAAGGCTTCGCCCACGTCCTGGCCCTGCTGCGCGACGCCGCCCGGGGCCTGGCCGATCACCTGCAAGAGCGCGCGGATTGATGCCTCCGGATCATCTCCCGCCCCTTTCCGGATTGCGCAGGCGTTGGCGCAAGCGCGAGAGATCCTCCAGCAAATCCAGCACCAGCCCCAGGGATTCCGCATCCAGCCCCAGATCCCTTTGCAGCCGCATGGCCTTCTGCAAGCGCACGATGTTGACGGCGGAAAACCGCCATTGACGCACGCCGCCGTGACCGTATGGCTCGATGATGCCAAGGGCGGCATATTCCATCAGCCGCTCCTCGCTCATGCCGCAGGCCTGGGCCAGTTCGCGCAGGGTCAGGCCGGGGGCTTCCTCGACGATTTCGCCGCGCAGGACGATTACGGGTTGTTTGCTCATGGCCTCACACTCCCAGGCTGGCGCGCGGATTGAAAGCCAGCTTCTTCGCCATCTCCTCGTAAAGGTTTTTCGCATCTTCGCCTTCCGCCGGGGGCAGAACCACCTGCAGGTGCACGTAGAAATCTCCCGGTGTCTTGCCCGGAATGCCCTTGCCCTTCAGCCTGAGCTTGCGGCCGCATTGCGAACCGGCGGGGATTTTCAACTCTATGGTGCTCACCGGCGTGGGCGCCTTGACCTTCGCCCCCAGGGCCGCCTCCCACGGCGTCACGGGCAACTCCAGATGAACATCGCGCCCCTCCACCTTGAAGCGCGGATCGTGGCGCAAATGCACCTCCAGGTACAGATCGCCCGCCGGACCACCGTTCATGCCCGGCCCGCCCTGGCCTTTCAGGCGGATATGCTGGCCCTCCTTGACGCCTTTCGGGATGCGCACGTTGAGGGTCTTCTCGCGCAGCAGCCTCTGCCCGCCCGGCCCCGTCTGGGGAATGCGCAGGCTGAGCGCCTTTTGCGCCCCCCTGTAGGCATCGGCCAGATCGATGGTGATGCGCGCATGGGCATCCTCGCCTTTCATGCGCATGGCCCCGCGGCCGCCGCCGAAACCGGAAAAGCCGCCCGCGCCGCCCTGGCTGCGCGCCGCGCGGCCGAAAAGCTCCTCGAAAAAGTCCGAAAAGCCCGAGGCCCCGCCGGAGGAGGAAAATCCGCCGGAAAATCCGCCTCCCGCCCCCGGCCCGCCGTGAAACCGTTCCTCCCAGCCGGGCGGCGGACGGAATTCCTGGCCTTCCTTCCAGTTGGCCCCGAACTGGTCATAGGCGGCGCGCTTTTCCTTGTCGGAGAGCACCTCATAGGCTTCGGAAACTTCCTTGAACTTTTCCTCCGCCCCCTTTTCCTTGTTGATGTCCGGGTGATATTTGCGCGCCAGCTTGCGATAGGCCCGCTTGATCTCGCTTTCGCTGGCTGTGCGCGGCACGCCCAGGACCTTGTAATAATCCTTGTATTCCATGGGTATGTTCCAAGACGGACGAATTGACGACTGGTCTCAATCAGGGACATGGTTGCCCCCGGCGCAAAAATCAACCATCGGAAAATACGGGCCTGTTCCGGGCTTCATCCATCGTCCCGTGCCGGACAGGACCAGAAGCCCATGCCTCATGGCCGTCAAGCGAGGCCGCTCCGGCCTCCGGCAGCCCCGCCGTCATCGGCTATCGCCGCCATATGGATCACGAAAAGCCCCCCGCGCCGCCAGATTCTCCACGGCGCGCCAAACCATGCCTCTCTCCGGCATCGTCCGGCCGCTTTCGCCCTTGCCTTCCTCGCCGCTGCCCGAGCGGCCCGGGGCCTCAGGCCGCGCCCAATTCCTTTTTCAGGCGGGCGATTTCGTCCTTGATATGCAATTTTTCGCGCTTGAGTCTGGCTATTTCGATGTCATCTACACTCGGATGCGCCATCATTTCGGCAATGGTATCCTTCAGTTTCTGCCTCTTGGCTTCCAGTTCCTGGATATGCGCTTCCAGTGACATCCGGACCTCCTTTGGTGGCTTGACGTGAATGTGAAATGAACACCCTCAGTCTGACACAATCTCGTCCGATTGTCGAATTGCGCCCGCCACATGACAGCAATTTCATCCGCGAGCGCTCTTGTGGCCGCCCATGATGGCGCGCCGGGCCCGCGCCCGTTTGACAGCCCGCCGCGAGAGTGCGAAATCATGTCAGTATCATTGACCCAAAAGGACGCGATCTGGCATGGCCAAGACGACCACGACCCTGGCCAGCAGGTTCGACCTGAACCAGCATGATGTCATCCTCAACGGCATGCAGGCCATCATCCGCCTGCTGCTGACCCAGAAGCTGCGCGACGAGGAAGCGGGGCTGGACACCGCCGGCTTCGTCTCCGGCTATCGCGGCTCGCCGCTTGGCAATCTCGACACCCACCTGCAGCGCGCCCGCGATCTTCTGGAGCCGCGCAACATCCGCTTCAACCCCGGCATCAACGAGG
>Ga0256841_1003582_pt1 | contig 11549 bp, 6 predicted proteins | sample 356308metaG_FD_185971 | JGI IMG/M metagenome (GOLD analysis project Ga0256841, IMG submission 185971) | Hydrothermal vent microbial communities from Mid Atlantic Ridge, Atlantic Ocean - 356-308 | ecosystem: Environmental > Aquatic > Marine > Hydrothermal vents | place: Atlantic Ocean: Mid...
TTGAAGGGGATGCGGTAAAACCTCTGGTGTTTTTCTTAAATGTCAGAGGTTTTTATATAAGCAACCCGGTAAAAATAATAACTAGTGTAAAGTTAACTGAATTTTGTCGGCAAATGAACCTTCACCCTAACTCTCTTCTCAAGGGAGAGGGAGTAGTCCTTTTCTTTTTTAAGAGAGGGGTTGTCCAAAGGACTCCTTTGGAGGAGTGAGTTTTTAGATTATTGTCATATATATATTTACATAACACTAATAAAAAATTAAAGATTATTTGCCATATAAATGAGCAATTTGTGAATAAAAAAATACTAAAATTAGCTATTCCAAACATACTTAGCAATTTGTCTGTTCCACTGTTAAGTTCTGTAGATACGGCAGTTATGGGGCATTTAACTTCTCCGGTTTATCTGGGTGCAATAGCTCTTGGTTCTATGATTTTTAATTTTATTTACTGGGGGTTCGGATTTTTAAGAATGGGAACAACCGGATTAACCGCACAAGCTTTCGGGGGAAAAAATAATCCGGAAATATCTTCAATCTTATTTCGTTCTCTTTTTATTTCTTTAACTATCGGGATACTGTTAATTGCTTTTCAATATCCTATATCTTCTTTAAGCTTTTATTTGGTAAACGGAAGTGCGGATGTAGAAAATTTAGCATTAAAATATTTTGATATAAGAATTTTTGCTGCACCGGCAACACTTTCATTATATGCTTTGCACGGATGGTTTCTTGGTGTTCAAAACTCCAGATTTCCGCTTTATATTTCATTGTTTGTAAATGTTTTTAATATTATTCTTAACCTAACATTTGTTTATCTTTTTAATATGAATGTTGACGGTGTTGCTTGGGGAACTTTAATCTCTCAATATCTAGGTGTTTTTCTATCGGTTTTTCTTTTAATAAAACACTATAAAAATTTCTTTGGTAAATTTCATTTAGATACTTTAATCAACAAAGAAAAAATCAAAAAGTTTTTTCAAATAAATACTGATATCTTTTTAAGAACATTACTGCTGATTTTTACTATTTCTTTCTTTACTGCTAAATCTGCCGAGTATAGTAATGATATTCTTGCTGCAAATTTTATTTTATTACAGCTTTGGTTAATAATTTCTTACGGAGTAGATGGATTTGCTTTCGCCGCCGAAAGTTTAGTGGGTAAATTTGTTGGAGCAAAGGATAAAAGTAATCTAAAAAAAGTAATAAAAAATTCTTTTGCATGGGGAATTGGTATAGGAATAGTTTTAAGTTTGGTTTATTTTATTTTCAGTAGAGAAATTCTTAGCTTATATACTAATCAAAGCAAAGTAATAGAAATAGCATTAGGTTTTATGATTTGGATAGTTGTTGCTCCGGTTATAAATAGCATAAGTTTTATTTGGGATGGAATTTATATTGGTGCAACCGCTACAAGAGAAATGCTTTTTTCAATGATTGTAAGTACACTTATTTTCTTTTTACCAATTTATTTTTTAACTAAAGATGTTTTAGGTAATCATTCAATTTGGCTGGCTTTAACAATTTTTATGGTTGTTAGAGGTTTAACCTTAACTTTTTTTGCCAAAAGATTTGTTTAGTCCATTTTTTGCAATAGAAAAAACATATTATTCATTACTTATAAAATGTAAATAGGGCACAAAATTTTTTATTATGCTTTGCCCTTAAAACATACAAATGTAAATTTTGGTAATTTTATTTGTCGAGTGTAAGTTTTGAGTTTAAGATGATTTAATAATATAAATGTTATTATATCCTTTAAGTTTTAACCGGTTGTTTGTTAACATGTTTTTTTATTAAAACCAATTTTTTAGAAAGGACTTTTAATTATAAAATAAACGGGGTTCAAGATTAAAAATTTATTAATCCTTTTTTTATTGTTAACCAATATTATTGCACAGACAAAAGAGATTACATTCAACCATATTTCTTTGGAAGATGGACTTTCTCAAAGTGTTATTTTGGATGTGGTTCAAGATTCTTCCGGGTTTTTATGGATTGCAACACAAGACGGATTAAATAGATATGACGGGCAAGAATTTAAGATATTTAAAAACTTACCGGAAGATACTAATTCTATTTCAGGAAACTGGATAAACACACTTTCAATTGGTAACGATTCAACATTGTGGATTGGTACTTTTCGTAATGGCTTCGGGAAATTCAATACTAAAACGCATAAGTTTAAGCTATTTATTTTAGATACTGCAAAAAACAAAAAGAAATATGCTATTGGGAAAATAATTCCCTTTAATAATTATTTATTTGTTTCTACTTATGGAAATGGTTTGTATCAAATAAATCTTTACAATAACCAAATAAAACATTTCCAACACAATCCTAAAAATTCCACGAGTATCGAAGCAAATTTTGTTCGCTCTATGATTTTAAGTAAAAATAAATTTTTATGGATTGGCACAACCAAAGGATTGGACAAATTTGAAATCGAAAAGGGCAAATTTATACATTACTTTTCGGAAGAAAGCAAACAAAAATTATTTGAAAATTTTATAATTACTTTATTAGAAGATTCTAACAATAAACTTTGGATTGGGACAAGGAAAGGACTAAATATTTTTGATCCGGAAACCAAGCAATTATATAAGTATAGTTCCTCCTCAAAGAAGAATAGTCTAAAAGATAAAACAATTATAGATTTATTTGAAGACAGTTATAAGTTTGTTTGGATTGGGACATGGAAAGGCGGACTTAATAAAACAATGAATAAAATATCTTCTCATAATTTTGATTATTCGGATATTAAATTTAATTATTATACCAAACAAGATTATGAACCGAATTCTATTTCCGGAAATTATGTTAGAAAAATTTATGAAGACCGCAGTAAAAATCTTTGGGTAGGAACTTGGGGAAGTTCATTAAATAAAATTAATCTTAAACCTAAAAAGTTTCACACAATAACAGGGAATAAAAATAAACCTATTCATACAAGTCATAGTTTTGTTCGATGTTTTACATTAGATAACCAAAATAGATTATGGGTAGGCACAGCCGGAGCCGGTGTTGATATTTTTGATTCTTCTTTTACAAAATCAATTCGTCATTCATTTGTAAATAATTTTCAGAAAAATTTGGGTAGGGATAGAGTTTATTCACTATTTACCGATTCTAACGGAGATGTATGGATTGGTTTGGGAGACGGATTGGTAAAATGGAATGCTAAGAAAAATAAGTTTTATAATATTCCAATTAAAAAATATTTACCTGAAATAAAAGAAAATATCTTAGTCAATAGTATTGTTGAATTTAACAGGTATTTTATTTTTAGTACTAGTTCCGGTTTGTTGTTGTTCCGAAAAGCAAATCAAAAATTTTATAAACTTACTTTTACAGATAATCGCTATAAAATTCCTAAAAAAGAAATTAGCTATTTATTGAAAGAAGACGAAAACAACTTATTGGTAGGAACAAATAAATCTTTTGTTTTTAAGTTAAAGTTAAAAAATAACAATTCCACTTTACCTGAAGTAATAAGCATCATTTCTTATCAAGATAAAATTCCTAAAAATTATTTTGGAAGTAAAAGAGTAAATTTTATGCTTAAGGATAATAAAGGATTTATTTGGTTTGCAACAAGTAAGGGGCTTTATCGTTTCGACAAACAAATGAATTCAGTGAGAATTTTTTTAGAAAAAGACGGTTTGCCTAATGAAATAATTTATTCGGTACTTCAAGATAACTTAGGGAATATTTGGGTTAGTACAAACAAAGGTATTTCCAAAATATATTTGAAAAATAAAAAGTATGTATTAAAAAATTTTGATGTAACCGACGGATTACAAGGCAATGAATTTAATCAAGCCAGTTGTTATAAAACTGCGGAAGGTACGTTATATTTTGGTGGGATAAACGGATTCAGTTATTTTAATCCCGCTGAATTAAAAGAAAATATTTTTACGCCAAACTCTGTAATTACAAACATTAAAATATTTAATAAAGAAATTCCGGATTTACAAAAAGTGTTGTCAAATAAAAACTTTATTGTAAATTACTCTGATAAAATGCTTACTTTCACTTTTGCAGCTTTAGAATTTACAAACCCGACTAAAAATAATTTTGCATATAAACTGCAAGGCTTTGATAAGATATGGATAAATTCGAAGCACGAAAGAAGAGCAACCTATACCAACTTAAATCCCGGTAAGTATAAGTTACTTATTAAAACATCCAATGATGATAATATTTGGGGAAAAGAAGTTGCAGCATTAAATTTAATTGTAAAGCCGCCTTTTTGGATGACATGGTGGTTTTTACTTTTGGTAATATCAAGCATAATTTTATTGGCGTTTTTAATTCACAAATATAGAGTAGAAAGATTGTTGGAAATGGAAAGATTAAGAATAAAAATAGCAAGTGATCTCCATGACGAAATTGGTCCTTTACTAACACAAATTTCATTAACAGCCGATTCAATTAATTATGATTCCGATATTAAAAAAATAAAGAAAAGAAGTTCATCTATAAGAAATAGAAGTAGGGAAATGATTGCTTTGTTAAGCGATGTAATTTGGTCTATTGATGCACGTAAAGATAAATTTGAAAACTTATTGGATAGAATGCAGGATTTTACTAACTCATTAGCCGATGAAAATGAAATTAAATTTGTTATTAATAAGAATATTTCCGAAATGAACAAAATTCTTAAAGTGGATTTTAGACAAAATATATTTTTAATTTTCAAAGAAACTATTAACAATTCGGTAAAGCATTCCGGCTGTACACAAATTATTATAGATATTAATTATCAAAATAAAGAATTTACTATGAAAATTATGGATAATGGAAAGGGTATGAATATAAATGAAGTTTACAAAGGGAACGGAATAAAAAATATAAAAATGCGTGCAAAAAATATTAATGCAAATATAGAATTTATTAGTAAAAACGGATTAACCATATTCTTAAAAACTAACTATGTGTAATAAATAAAAAAAGTCAGAAGTTCCTATAATTATTATTTCCTACCACTTTTGTGGTATTTTAATAAAAAAAATATATAATTATTTTACCTAAATGATATCAATAGCAATTATAGAGGATATTAAAGATATTCGGGAATTAGTTGTAGAATATCTTAGTGCTCAAGAATTATTCTTATGTGAAATATCATCCGGTTCTGTTGAAGAATTTTTTGATAGCTTGGATGGCAATCTCACTCCGGATATAATTTTATTGGATATAGGCTTGCCCGGTATTTCCGGATTAGGAGCAATAAAATTAATAAAAGAAAAATTACCTGAAACAGAAATAATTATATTAACCGTTCACGATGATTCTGAAAAAATATTTCAAGCAATTTCATCCGGTGTAAGCGGATATTTGCTAAAAAATACTCCACTCGAAAAAATTAAAGAAGCTATTATAGAAGTTCATAATGGTGGTTCTCAAATGTCTTCATCCATTGCCCGTAAGGTGATGAATTTTTTTAATAAAGTTTCATATAAGTCTAAGTATAATCTAACACCAAGAGAAAAAGAAATAGTAGCCGGAATTGTAGATGGATTGAGCTATAAAATGATAGCCGCAAATCTTGGTATCACAGTAGGAACAATTAAAACACACGCAAAAAATATATATAAAAAAATGCAAGTACATTCCAAATCGGAAATAGTTGCTAAATCGCTTCGGGGGGAAGTTTAGCAATATTATTTTTTATAGCAAAATTTAATCTTTCTACCACTAACGTGGTATTGTGCTGCATATCACATTCAATATATTCACTTCTTAAATAGAATAAATATATGATTCCAAATCAGGAATAGACAATCTGAAAAGATTATTTAAGGAGGTAACCAATGAATAGACAGTTACATTTACAAAAAATTATTTTTTTACTTGTATCAATATTATTTTCATGCATTACTGCTCAAACAGCAACTCCGCCAAGTGCCGGTGACGGTACATCGGGTAATCCTTGGCAAATAGCTAATTTAGATAATCTCTATTGGTTAAGTCAATCCACGGGAGAATGGGGTAGCGGAAAATATTTTATCCAAACAGCCAATATTGATGCTTCTGCAAGCAGTTCATGGGATGGGGGCTCAGGTTTCTCACCAATTGGAAATAGTACTGATAAATTTAATGGTAATTACAATGGAAATGGTTATACAATTTTGGGGTTATATATTGATAGAGGTTCTACTGTAGGTTTATTTGGTTTCGCTCAATTTGGTGAGATTAAAAATCTTGGACTAAGTAATGTTTCTATAAGCGGAAGTTATAGAGTAGGAGCTTTGATTGGAACAGCCGGTGCAAGTTTAACTGTTAGTAATTGTTATTCCAGCGGTAGTGTAACTGGGCAAGGCTATATAGGAGGATTAGTCGGAGAAACAAATGGCTCGGCTACTATTAGTGCTTGTTTTTCAACGTGTTCGGTTAGTGGAACTGCTCGCACAGGAGGTTTTATTGGATCAAATTATAACGGAACTATAAACAACTGTTTTAGTAGAGGGGATGTTAACCGGCTAACTGGAAATAGTGAAGAATTGGGTGGATTTTGCGGAGTTAGTGGTTCGGATGTTATAAGATATTGTTATTCAACAGGTAGAGTAACATATGACAATGGAAGTAACCCGATTCACAATGGTTTTTCAGGAGGTACACAAGGTAGTAGTGGCACATATACATCTAATTTTTTTGATTATAACACTTCGCATCAAAGTTCAGATGCAATAGGTACAACACCAAAAAAAACCTATGAACTTCAAAATGCTGCAACTTATACCGGTACAAGCTCCAGCTGGGATTTTATAAATAATCCCAATTCTGATAACAATAATGATGATATTTGGGGGATTAATCCTACAGTTAACGAAGGCTACCCTTTCTTAGCATGGGAAGGATATTCTAATTATTTGGAGCAACCGGCTGCAGGAGACGGAAGTTCAGGTAATCCTTATCAAATTACTGATTTACAAGATCTTTATTGGGTTTCTCAAATAAAAACCGATGGAAAGTTTTTTGTTCAAAATATGAATATTGATGCTTCGCAAACATCAACATGGTGTGGGGGAAAAGGTTTTGTTCCAATTGGCGGACCTTGGACATTTAAGTTTTCCGGTTCTTATGATGGCGATGGTTATAATATTGATGGATTGCAAATAAATAGGGAACAAATGGACATTGGATTATTTGGAAATATTGATGATGGTATAATTAAAAATTTGGGAGTTATTAATGTAAATATTAGTGGGAAGTCTAATACCGGTGCATTAGGTGGTAATTTACAAGGCAGTAATGCAAAAGTAAATAATTGTTTTTCCACAGGGCAAGTTACAGGAAGTTATTATGTAGGTGGTTTACTTGGGAATGTTAATACTTTAATAGTTTCTAATTGTTATAGCACTTGTGTAACATCCGGTTATAATTATACCGGAGGATTATTTGGCTACAGTTATGCTGGAAATATAAGTAACTGTTATAGTAGAGGAAATGTTAGTAGACGTGGAGGTTCGTCAACTTTTTTAGGTGGGTTCGCCGGATACAGCAGCGATGCAACAATTGAATATTGTTATTCCACCGGAAGTATCGAATATAGTGGTAGTTCAAACCCAACGGACAAGGGATTCCTAGGTAAAAGTCAAGGACAAAAAAACTTTGTATCAAATTTCTTTGATAATGAATCGTCACAACAAAGTACTGATGCCGAAGGTGCCGCTACACCAAAAACAAGCAGTGAAATGAAGGATTATACAACATTTACTTCAGCCGCTTGGGATTTTGTAAACGAAGCAGCCAATGGAAATAATGACTATTGGGATGCAGACCAAAATACTACAGTAAATGATGGCTATATGATTCTGGCTTGGCAAAATGGTGCCGATAATGTTTTGCCTGTAGAGTTAACAACTTTCACAGCTTCAATTGCAGGCAATGTTGTTAAATTAAACTGGGAAACGGCAACCGAAGTAAATAATTACGGTTTTAACATAGAAAGGAAGCCCGAAGACGGAAATTGGAACAAGATAGGATTTGTTGAAGGTAATGGAAATAGTAATTCGCCTAAAAAATATATTTTTACAGATAATAATGTTAATGGCGGAAAATATTTATACAGATTAAAACAAATTGATATAAACGGTTCTTCCGAATATTCAAAGGAACTTGAAGTAGTAATAAATAACGTTCCCAAAAAGTTTAAGCTTGCACAAAACTATCCAAACCCATTTAATCCGGCAACTATCATAGAATATTCAATACCTGAAGTAAAGACGTTGCAAGGAAAATATCAACAAGTACAATTAAAAGTTTATAATATATTGGGAAAAGAAGTAGCAACATTGGTTAATGCAAGGCAACAAGCAGGGAATTACAAAGTTAGTTTTGATGGTAAAAGTTTATCCAGCGGTGTGTACTACTATAAAATTTCAGCCGGTAGCTTTACTAAAATTAAGAGAATGATTTTAATTAAATAATTTATTTCAACAAAAAATATTTTATAAAATTAATCTTCTTTATTAAAATTTATCTGCCATATTATAATGTTTAATATGGCAGATAAAAATTTTCCTAATTGTCTATTTGAGTAGAATAAGTTTTTTTGTAGCTGAAAAATTACCTGCCGAAAGTGTGTAATAATAAATTCCACTTGTTAAGTTAGAACCGTTAAAGTTTACAGTATAAATACCGGGAGCTTTGTTCCCATTTACTAAAGTTGCAACTTCATTTCCAATAACATCATAAACTTTAAGGGTAACAAAACTAGCTGTATTTCCATTTTGTCCTCTATGGTGGTCAGATGTAAAGTGCGAATTAAAAGATGATGGAATTGAATATTGTATTGTTGTACTCGGATTAAAAGGATTAGGATAATTTTGTTCTAAAATAAAATTTGAAGAAACATTTTTCTTGTTTTCTATTCCTGTAACTTCAAGTTCGTTATACGTAATTGAAGAGGTTTGAAAAACTTCTTTTGATGATGAGCTTTGAACAAACACTACAATCTTTACATTATCTTTATTCCAGACAGAATTAAATTCCAATGTGGCAGAAAGTTCTTTTGTTTCATTTAATCCTATTTCAAAAGGGTCGCCTATGGGATTTACAATTTTACGCATTACATTTTTGTTATCTGAAACTCCGTTTTGTCCGGTGTAATTATTGATGTCTTCAACAACAACAAAATTTATTGTTAAATCGTTTTTGTTTATTTCGGCTGTTTTTGTAACAGTAGCAGTTATTGTAAAATTACTATCTCCGGCGGTTCCGGTTACACTTAAATCAAATTTGCTATCTTCCGCTACAAGTCCATCCAATTCAGATGCCCAGCCGCTATAATTATTTGCTTTTTTTATTCCATTAAAAAATGCTTTGGGAGTTGAAGAATAAGGTCCGTAAAAATTATTTTTATTTTCAGAATCGGATTTGTTATGCTGATATAATTGGTCTGTATTGTAAGGAAAAGCCATATGATAATAAATGTACTCAATTTTATCCGCATTGCTTGTTTGTAAATATTGGTCAATTGCAGAATGAGATGGAGGACACAAAGGACAATGAGCATTTGTGAAAATTTCAACCAGTACTTTTTTTTCGCCGGCTAAAATAATTGAGCTTAGGCTTAAGAGTAATAATAATATTTTATAAAATTTATACATAATTCTAACTCCTGTTAAATGTTTGTTTGTAATGAAAATCTAAATCCTTTAAATGGCAGTATATAACGACAAATACCGTTTGAACAAATTTGTCCGCCTCGTTCTCTGCCATAAGAAAGAGTAACTAAATTAGAGCCGGATATTCTATAACCTACTTCACCAACTAACCAATCCTTTCTATTTGAAGGGTCAAAGTTATTTGTGGTAAATTCATAACGCATTGAAAGTGTAAGTTGGTTATAAAGAGAAGCAATTAATGTTAGTAAATGGTTGTTATAAATTTCTTGCCCCACGTTATAATTATCATTCACATTTTCAAATTCATATTGAATTGTAGAATACAAATAGTTAGTAAAAGGATGTTGAAATTGTGTCGGTATTACTAAAGATTTTATAGTATGACTTCCGGAAGCTCCGGTAAAATCATTATAAAAAGTTTTTTCTCTTTGCGCAATGCCAAAACGTATTACGGTATTTTCCGCAAAAAAGTATTCACTTTCAATAAATATTTCATAATATGGCGAAAAATTTATTTTAGTGGAGGGAAGAAAGTTATTTGATTCTTCAACTTGAAATGTAAACTCATTGTTATTATAATTATATGAATTATGTGTGCTTGCCAAACTCATATTAAAACTAAAGTTTAACTTTTCATTTACATTATATATTGCATCAATCTGAAAACCAATTTCATCATTAAAATCAACAACATGTAAGGCTCTTGTTAAAAGAGTGTAAGAATGTTCTTTCATAACTATTGGTGGGTTTTGAAAAGGTAAAAACTTAGTTGTTCTGGTAACATCATTTTTCAGGAAAGGATTTTGTAAATCGAATTTATAATTTTTATAATCTATTGTAATACCAAGTTTTTCACCTGCATAAGAAATTGAAGAATAAATTCCATTGCCTTCTGAAGTGCTTTTATCAATAGGTGTGTTTACCCATTTATTTGCCCAACCAAAATGGAAATCAATTTTTTTATAATTGATATCAAAATATAATTCAGGTAATTCAGCTTTAGCTATTTTACTAAGATTAGATTGTGGTATTATAGCTTCCGAACTAATATATGAAGCACCTAGCTTGCCAATTCCTTTAATTTTATATTCAATATTTCCACCGCGTAGTTTATATTTTTCATATCTTAAAATATTTACAGAATCTCGATAATTTATGGTACCTGCTATTAAAGATGCTTTTAAGTTAGAATACTTATAACTGGCTTTAACACCATCAAGCCATGTATCGTAGGCTAAACCTCTATTTTCAAAAAGATTCAGTACTAAACCTCGCCCATATACTTCAGAGGAATTCCCAATTCTTAAATATAATCCTTTATCTCTATATTCAACAAATCTTCTACTAATTCCTTTAAATTTATCACCAATCTCAGGAGGATTATCATATAAAAATCTAAAGCCGATATTAATTCTTTTAGGTAAAGAAATTCTAACATCGGTTAAATTTTCAAAATATTCAAATTCTCTATCATTAGTCCCAAAATTTTGTAATCCGTTCCCATAACGTAGTAAGTTAGAAACGGATGGCGAAACTTGTGCGAACATAATAGAGAAACTAAACAAAAGTAAAAAAAGTAGTAAATTCTTTGTCAATTAATAATTCCTAATAATGTTTTAATTTCTTTTTCAAGTTTAAGCTCATCCCCAGGTAAATAACCAATATGGCGGGAAATTAACTTGCCATTTTTATCATAAAGAATAGATAATGGAATGGACTGCCCATTAAACATTTGAAATAATTCTTGATTCAAATCGGTAATAACCGGAAAAGATAGCTTGTGAGATGAAACATAAGATTTAACTTTAGCAACACTCCGGGGTGTGTCTTGATTAATTGCCAAAATAGAAAATCCTTTTGAAAAATATTTTTTATAAATTTTTTCTAAATGTTTTAACTCCGCTCTACATGGTTTAC
>Ga0256841_1003583_pt1 | contig 11546 bp, 10 predicted proteins | sample 356308metaG_FD_185971 | JGI IMG/M metagenome (GOLD analysis project Ga0256841, IMG submission 185971) | Hydrothermal vent microbial communities from Mid Atlantic Ridge, Atlantic Ocean - 356-308 | ecosystem: Environmental > Aquatic > Marine > Hydrothermal vents | place: Atlantic Ocean: Mid...
AATCGTTTCGGGGAGTGGTAACAAAAATCAAAGATTCGTTATTGGAACGAACATCCATTCCCACTCTATCGCTAATATTTGGCATAGTGGTATTCTTCAATTGAAGCAAAAGCGGTAATGTTCCCAAAACTCCTCCGGCAAAAACAATTCCTTTTGTCCCGACTCTTTTCTTTTTGCCAAACAATGCATTTGTTTTTTTATATTCAATGATATATGTTCCACCAAGCTGTGGAATAACATTAACAACTTGATGTCCCGCCAAAATTTCAACTCCGTTTTTTTGAGCCAAATACAAATAATTTTTATCCAAAGTATTTTTGGCATTATGCGGACAACCCGTCATACATTGTCCACAAAACTTACAGCCCGAACGTTCAGGTCCCATTCCGTCAAAATAAGGATCCTGAACTGTTTCATCGGATTTACCAAAATAAATTGCCACTTTTGGCGAATTAAAGTAATTGGATTTGTTTTCTGCTTCTGCTATTTCTTTAAGAACATTATCCGCATCAAAAAATTTAGGATTAACTTTTGCCCCCAACATCTCATAAGCTGTTTTATAATGCTTTTCCAATTGTTTTTCCCAATCATCGAGGTTTTTCCACGAACCCGAATTAAAAAAATGCGATTTTGGTTTAGGCAGCGTATTGGCATAAACCAATGAACCCCCACCTACTCCAACACCACTGACAACCGTCAAATGTCTGAAAATGGAAAGTTTAAAAATCCCTTTAAATCCAATGGCAGGCAACCACATCCATTTTTTTAAATTCCAATTGGTCTTGGGAAAATCTTCCGGTTTTTTCCAGTATCCTTTTTCAATTACCAAAACTTTGTATCCTTTTTCCGAAAGTCTTAGAGCGGAAACAGAACCTCCAAAACCCGAACCGATAATGATATAATCATACATAACCCATAACAGTTTTTAATCCTTTAAAATTACGAAAATTATTTTTGGAAAAAAATTAGAAAAAATTATCAATTGAATGATTAAGTTCATCCAAAAATTTTATCTTTGAAGCGTGAATAAAAAAATAAAGTTATGGCATTTAATTTAAGAAATAGAAATTTTTTGAAACTATTGGATTTCTCACCCAAAGAAATCAAATTCTTAATCGATTTGGCAGCTGATTTAAAAAAAGCAAAATATGCCGGAACCGAGCAGCCAATGCTCAAAGGTAAAAATATAGCTTTGATTTTTGAAAAAGCTTCCACCCGCACCCGTTGTGCATTTGAAGTAGCCGCACACGATCAAGGAGCTAATGTTACCTATTTGGGACCCAGCGGTTCGCATATCGGAAGTAAAGAAACAATGAAAGACACTGCAAGAGTTTTGGGTAGAATGTATGACGGTATTGAATACCGCGGTTTTGGTCAAGAAAAGGTTGAAGAATTGGGACAATATGCAGGCGTTCCCGTATGGAACGGATTGACCAACGAATATCATCCTACACAAATTCTTGCCGATTTCTTAACAATGCTTGAACATTCCGACAAACCTTTGCATAAAATTTCGTTTGCTTATTTGGGTGATGCACGCAATAACTTGGGAAATTCCCTATTGATAGGCGGAGCCAAAATGGGTATGGATGTTCGTTTGGTAGCTCCCGAAGATTTACAACCCGAAGAAAATTTAATAGACATTGCCCATAAAATTGCAGAAGAAACCGGAGCAAAAATCACCATAACATCCGATATCGATGAAGGAGTGAAAGGGGTAGATTTTATTTATACCGATGTATGGGTTTCAATGGGTGAACCCGACGAAGTCTGGAAAGATCGTATCGGAAAATTATTACCTTTTCAGGTAAATTCCGAATTGATGAAAAAAACCGGAAACCCCAATACCAAATTTATGCATTGTTTACCTGCATTTCATAATACGGATACAAAAGTAGGTCTGGAAATTTATGAAAAATTCGGAATTAGTGCAATGGAAGTAACCGACGAAGTTTTTGAAAGTGAACAATCCATTGTATTTGACGAAGCCGAAAATCGCTTACATACCATAAAAGCGGTTATGGTAGCAACCTTAGGAAAATAAATTAAAATGACCGGTGCCAAATGATTAGGATCAAGATTACAAATAAGCACCGGTCAGATTTTAAAAAAATAAATTGGTTTTTTGATTATCGAAATTCTCCGGTAAGGGTTCCATATTTTTTTTCCCACTCGCCTATTTCAGCCAACATTCCGGATTTTTGTTGAAGTTGTTTTTGAATTAAGCGACATTGTGCCATTTTCTTTTTCATAATAGTAATATATTTCTTGACATTTTTATTGGGATTTTTAGATAATAATTTGGTATAATAATGAATCACTGCTAAATTATATTCCAATTTTTTAAAAAGTGCTTTTACTTCCAAAACTGTCTTTGCATAATTGTTTTTTTTATAATAATTTAACTTGTTCAAAAGACGATTAGAAGTTACATAACCGACAACACATTTATCCCTCAAATTATCCACATTTGTAGAAAGAGCTAAAACAAAGTCGGTTCTTTTTTGGGGTTTATAAGTATTTAATCGTATATTTTCCAAATTCTGATTAGCTTCAAAAGTGCTAAAAAAATTAATTTGTTGCAGCAAATCTGCAGATTGAGCTTCTAATGTCGTCAATGAGAAAGAAGTAAAATAAAAAAACAACAAAATAAAAAAAGAAAAACGTCTCATAATAATTAGGTTTTAGGGATCCTTTTGTTACACAAAATTATTACTAAAATATTATTTTTCAATATCATATTTGATAAGCGTCGGAGATTTTTTGATAAACGGTAATTTTTAAGTTATTAACAACTTAATCAACAATTTAGTTCGAACAAGAACGGTTCAGAATAATCAAAGCAGCCAAAACTCCCGGGATCCATCCTGCCAAGGTCAATAAGGTAACTATCAGGATTGATCCGCAACCTTTATCCAAAACCGCCAAGGGAGGAAAAATTATAGCTAATAATACTCGTAGAAAACTCATACCTGTTTTTTTATTATAACGATTTGATAAATTTTTTATCACAAGATTTGTAAAAATCTTTAATCCATAAATTTGGAACTTAGTAAAACTTATATCATCTTTGTTCAATAAATGTAAAAATATGATAAGTCCACAACAATTCCAACAAGAGATTGATATCATCATAAAAAATGCTTTACGAGAAGATATAGGAGACGGAGACCACAGCTCATTGGCTTGTATTCCCGAAAATACCAAAGGAAAAGCCAAACTTTTGGTTAAAGACGACGGAATCATTGCCGGAGTGGATTTTGCCAAACAAGTTTTCAAGTTTATTGACCCCGATTTAAAAATTAAAGTTGATTTACCCGATGGAAGTTTTGTCCGTTATGGAGACATTGCTTTTGTAGTGGAAGGCAAATCACGTTCGATTCTTATGGCAGAACGTTTGGTGTTGAATGCTATCCAACGAATGAGTGCTATTGCTACAAAAACCCGTAGATATGTGGAGATATTACAAGATACCCAAACCAAAATTTTGGATACCAGAAAAACCACTCCCGGTATCCGAGCTTTGGAAAAATGGGCTGTTAAAATAGGCGGTGGAACCAATCATCGTTTCGGATTGTATGATATGATTATGCTCAAAGACAACCATATAGATTTTGCAGGAGGTATCGAAAAAGCAATTCAGAAGACCAATCAATATCTGAAAGAAAAAAATTTGGATTTAAAAATAGAAATTGAAACGAGAAATTTGGATGAAGTAAAAGAAGTTTTACGCATAGGGAATATCCACCGGATTATGTTGGATAATTTTAATTATGATGATTTGAAGACCGCCGTAAAACTTATCAACGGAAAATATGAAACCGAAGCATCGGGAGGCATCACGGAAGAAACACTTTTAAAATATGCGCAATGCGGAGTGGATTTTATTTCGTCGGGAGCGCTGACACATTCGGTTAAAAATATGGATTTCAGTTTAAAAGCTTTTTAAATTGATTAAAAAAATAAAAAATAGAATATCAAATTTCCTTCAAAAAATTCCTGTTCCGGGTTTTTCGGGAATGAGTTTTTACGATTTGCTCAGCATTTATTGGGAAGGAATTTTCAAAGGTTTTATCACCATCAGAGCCGGTGCAATTGCTTATAGTTTCTTTATGGCACTATTTCCTTTTTTACTTTTTACGCTTTCTATCATTCCTTGGGTTCCAATTCCGGGTTTTCAAGAAGATTTTACGGCATTTTTTCACGATGTCCTTCCCCCAAAAACATGGGATTTAATGGATGGTATCATTTTTGACATTGCCAACAAACCCAAAACCGGATTGATTTCTTTCAGTATCTTGCTCTCCTTCATTTTCATGACCAATGGCGTAAATACGGTTTTAACTAGCTTTGAAGAATCCATTCACAAGTTTATCGATCGCAGAAATTTTTTTAAACAATATATAGTTGCTGCAGGATTGGCATTTATTTTGGTGGTTATTCTATTGATCACTTTGATAGCCATTGTATATTTTGAAATTATAGTCGTTTATCAACTTCAAAAAAACGGAATTATACAAGATTACAATTTTTGGGTTTTATGGGGCAAAAAAGCATTTTATATTGCTATGATATTGATATCCAATTCTTTGATATATTATTTTGGAACAAAAGAAGGAAAAAAATTGCGTTTTATTTCTCCCGGAAGTGTTATGACTACCTTGCTGATTATTCTCAATTTTTATCTTTTTCAATATTATATAGATCATTTTAACCGCTACAACCAACTTTACGGATCTATCGGGGCTTTTCTTATACTTTTATTGATGATTTATTTCAATGCAATCCTGTTGCTTTTGGGACATGAGCTCAATATGGCTATTCTAAAACTTAGACAAAATAATCAAAATTTGTAAATCAATAAGTTTTGACTGATATCGTAAATCAATAAATAATTTTGATTTCCATGTTTACGGACATCCAAAACTTTTTTTCCTATAACCGGAAAACCTTTGCGTAATTTTCCTTCTAAATTATAAGCATAAATTTTTTGATTATCCATATCCGAAAGAAAAATAACCGTTTGATTTTTGGAATCTTTATAGACTGTCGGGGTAATATAATTTCCTAAATTAATATTATAGAAATTTTTATCAATCAAAAGTTTTTGATCGGAAATCGCAACAAAATGTCCAAAACCAGTATTGAAAGATACAGGATTTCCCATTTGTAAATTTCCTTTTTTGATTTTGCCTTTCATGTCAATTGAAATAAATTTTCCTTCCTTTGTTATATTAACAAATTTTTTATGATAAACCTTCCAATCTTGTCGGATATTATCAAATTTTTCATCTACTTTGATACGAGCATTTCCCCTGCGGTCCAACAAATTCAATTGTCCATTTTTTTCTTGTATTAGAATGAAATCTTTACTGCCAATTCTAAAATGTTGCGGTGCAAAAGCGATATTATCCTCTGTTTTTACTTCAAAACCTTTTACTTGTTTTCCATCATTATCAAATAGTAGAAATTTTGTTCCTTGTGTTATTCCAAATCTGTATTTTCGGTTTTTATCATAATCAAAAACACTTAAAGCTTGTGTGATTTTATCATTAAATTTTTTTGGAAAATTCTCTACATCCCGTCCATAACGGTCAATGATATACCATTTATCAGGCGTTACAAAAGCATATTGTGTTTTACCATTTCGATAAAGATCAACGGTTTTGATTTTTCCTAAAATTCGCTTATCCAAATCACGCTTCCACAAAACATTTCCGCTCATGTCCATATAAACCAATTGGTTTTTGTCATTCTGATAGATGATTCTATAAGTCTTATGCTTGTAATTATAGACCAACTGCGGTTGAATGACCGGCACATCTTCCAAATCCTTGGACAAAAACTGTTCAACTTCATTTCTGCTTTGTTTACCAAAAGATGTTATTACCAAATTAAGATTGATGATATCATTGGAAAAATCATAGGATTTATAAATAAATTTTCCATTTTTTTTCAAAAAATTAATCAGATGTTGTTGATTGGAACTTTCATTCATAATTCGTTTAAAAGAATCATCAAAAGCCAGAGTATGATGATTATCAATATCGACAATAAGTTTTCGCAAATAAGAAATATTATCAGTGAGAATGATATGACCATCCTTGATAAGAAAGTATTTTAAAGTAATTTGAGGAAAAAGTTTATCCATTCGTTGAATAATAGATAAAGGATTGGATAAATGGCGGATTTGGTAGTTCATAAAATTTTCTTCCAAGGGTTTATCTTTAAGAAAATCTTCAGTATTATCCATAGTTAAAATCATGGCTATATTGTGATTTTCTTTCATCAAAAGTATGGATTTGAGACTTTCCCAAGTTTCTTTTTTTTGCTCACTAAATCGTTTTTCGGTTTGAGAAAATTGATCATAATTTTTTAAAAAAGTTACCAAATCATCAGTTGAAAATATTGAAAATTGAGATACCGTAACCGGAACAAATGCAAAATTTCCGTCTTGAAGTCCGTCAATATTGGAAAAAACCTGTATAAAATCTTGGGACTGCTTCAATCCCACACCCGTATATAAATCTTTGCCGGCATCAACAATATCATAAGCTTCCAAAGCATCCATTTCATTCGGATTGATTTTTAATAAGGTGGTTGAAAATTGATCCTGCCGCAAGTTTTTTGGAAAAATTATAAGATTCATATCCGAATTGTCATCCAATAATTGATGGGCTTTTTTTAACAAAGTATCTACCGGTTTAGGATTTTGAATTTCTCGTATAATACTTTCCAATCGCAATGAACGATTGGTTATCCAAGCAATACCATTTTGTTGAAAACCATAATATTTATGTTTGTTAAATTCTGATTGATAAATTGCAACGCCATTATAATCACGTTCTTTTTGATTGAATAACTTTTGAAATTGTGATGTTTGTCCTACAAACAAAAAAGATTGTAATCTGGGATCTTTTTGAAAAATATGAAAGGTAAAAGGAATTTGTGGTTTTAGTTGATCCAAATATTGCCTATCTGTTTCATTTAAATAATGAGCAATCACCGACGAATGAATCCGGCTAAAAGAAAGTTTTTTATTGACTCTAAAAGAATAACTTACATCTTGTGGAATGGTTTTTATCCAAAAATCATTTTTCAAGGTCTTTTTCTCTGGATGACGACATGAGATCGATAGAAATATGATCGTTAGAAAGAAAAGATATCTTGATATTTTCCAATTTTTCATCGGAGATTATATTTAAAATGTTTATTAATCATTTAGAAGTTTAACCATAAGCCCTTCTTCTGTATTTTCTACTTTTGTCAATTTTTTCTTGTTCAAACCTTTGATAGATTTATCCCATTTTTTATTGCTCAATCCTGCTTTTTCTTTCAATGTATTTAATGAGATGGGATGGTTTTCTTTCAATAAATTGAATACTTTTTTTTCATCATCCGTTAGTTCAATCGTTTTTTTCTCGGGTTTCATCTGCGGGAAGAAAATCACTTCTTGAATACTATCATTATCGGTCAAGAACATAGTCAATCTGTCAATTCCGATACCAATTCCCGAAGTAGGCGGCATACCGTATTCCAAAGCACGTAAGAAATCATGGTCAATATACATAGCTTCATCGTCGCCTTTTTGAGACAAACGCAATTGTTCTTCAAAACGTTCGCGTTGGTCAATAGGGTCATTCAACTCCGAATAAGCATTTGCCAATTCTTTCCCATTGACCATCAATTCAAAACGTTCGGTTAGCCCTTCCTTCTCACGATGGGCTTTGGTCAGCGGGCTCATTTCTTTGGGATAATCCGTAATAAAAGTCGGTTGCACATAATGATGTTCACATTTTTCACCGAAAATTTCGTCAATCAGTTTTCCCTTGCCCATGGTATCGTCCACTTCTATATCCAATTTTTTGGCAATTTCTCTTATCTCCTCTTCCGTTTTTCCGTGCAAATCATAGCCCGTATGTTCTTTGATAGCGTCTAAAATCGGAACACGGGGATAAGGAGCTTTAAAATCAATAATTTTGTCTCCCATTTTCACTTGAGTATCGCCGGTTACTTCCTTGGCAACTTTTTCCAAAAGTTCTTCGGTCATACCCATCATCCAATTGTAGTCTTTGTAAGGCACGTATAATTCCATTACGGTAAATTCGGGATTATGGGTTTTGTCCATACCTTCGTTCCTGAAATCTTTGGCAAACTCATATACTCCATCAAAACCGCCTACAATCAAACGTTTGAGATACAACTCATTGGCTATTCGCAAATACAAAGGAATATCCAAAGTATTGTGATGCGTTATAAACGGACGGGCAGCGGCACCTCCCGGAATAGGTTGCAACACGGGGGTTTCCACTTCCAAATATCCACGTTCGTTAAAGAAATTGCGCATCGTATTGATGATTTTGGAACGTTTGATAAAAGTATCTTTAACTTTATCATTCACAATCAAATCCACATAACGTTGTCTGTATCGAAGTTCGGGATCTGAAAAAGCATCGTGAACATTTCCATCCGCATCAACTTTTACTATGGGAAGCGGTCGTAAAGACTTGGTCAAAACAGTCAGTTCCTTAACATTTACGGAAGGTTCTCCTACTTGGGTTTTAAACACTTCGCCTTTGACTCCGATAATATCCCCAATGTCCAAAAGTTTCTTGAAAACCGTATTATACATGGTTTTATCTTCTCCCGGGCAAAGTTCATCGCGGTTGATATATATTTGCATTCTTCCGGTAGCATCTTTCAATTCGGCAAAAGAAGCTTTTCCCATGATTCGTCTGCTCATGATACGACCCGCAATCTGAACCTCTTTGCCTTGATAGTTCTCAAAATTGTTTAAAATATCTTTGATTCTTGCCGTTACTTTATATTCTGCTGCAGGATAAGGTTCTATCCCCAATTCTCTTAATTTTTGTAATGACTGACGCCTCACGATTTCTTGTTCGGATAACTGCATGAAAATTCAATTTTTTTATTTTTTGCAAAGATACACAATAATACATAATAAATTAAACAAATCCATCTATTGCTTGAAATCTAAAACTTAAGATAATTTTTAACAAAAATTTAGCAAGAAAAATATAATAAATTACCAATGAAATTGTTATATTTATATCCGAAAAAACCTTAACGATCATGGCTAGAGCTTTCTATCACTATACACTCACTATCTTGGAAAAAGTCAGTTTTGACCCACAATTATTTAGAAAAGAATTGGAAAAAGCTTATCAATCCTTTTTACCCCACGAAAGACTGGAACTAAAACTTTGGCTACAAAAATTCTTGATTAAACATCCGCAGTTAGCCAATGAACTTTCACAGATGGATAAATTTCAAGGGCAGGATTTATTGCCTTCGGCTTAAAGGATTTTTTTCAACTAAATTTTTATCTTTACAAGTATGAACTCTAATCACCTAGGAACAGTGATACTGATAACTCATATAAAATGAAATATATAAAACACAACAACTAATGCAAAATTATTTTAACGACAAAAAATAATGAAAAAATGAAAACCAAAAGTTGGGAAATAGTTAATCAAAAAAAAATTATCATTCAGGATGATTTTAACTATCAATTTATTTATTCATGAAGTTAAAAAAAATATTTATTGTTGTATTTTTGATCTTAATAGCAATTTTTGGCTATCAATATTATCGATATATAAAAATTAAAAAAAATTTGATGACTATTTATAATGAACTCCCTTTTAAGTATAACATTAATCATTATCCATCATTTTTTATTAGAAAACATAAACGTTTGCCAAATAGAGATGAATTTGAAAAATATTTATTGAGTGTTGATAGTTTGCTATTTAAAGAAAACAATTATGTATTAAAAATTGATAGTTTAAATCAACAAGTTTTATTATACAGCTATTATCCCTCAAATAAAGATGTGAATTTGAGCCATATTATTAATTTAGGCACCTATAATCCTGATGAAAAGTTAAAATTTCCTTCTTTTTGGCAATATTTATTTACAGATTACAACACTTTGTTTATAAAAAATTCATATATTATTAAACAAATTATGATTGATGGATCCAAATATAAAATAATGAATATAAGTAAGTATCAAAAAAAACAATAAATATGCAATGGGTTATGGAATGGTTATTTAGGGTTCTTATTTTATTCTATTCTATTATAGGATTATAAGGAAAAATAAAACAATTACCAGAAAAGAGATAGAGGATAGGTTTTATTTCCCTTCGTTATTTTTAGGGTTATATATCTATGCAATTTTTATAAGAATGTTATACTTTTTTATAAAGCCTTAAATAATTATTTTCAATGAAAATTACATTGGTAATTTTATTAAAAGGGAGAAAAAACCGCTAGCCACAAATCTCCTCGTATTGTAAATTCAAAAATAAAACAAAAAACATTAAGAAAAAATATTATATTTGAAACCCAAGTCGCATATATAAATTTTAAAATCCGGAAGGTTTACACTTTGTAAATTTTAAAGTGGTTGATAGTTTGTCATTTTGTCAAAAAGAAAAGAGCTTGTAAGATAATATGGACGTTTTATAAAGATAAAACCATACGATACAATCATGTGGTAGCGGGGAACTAAAAAAGAATTTGTAATTATTACCAAAAATTGGTATTTTTGTAGAAAAATAATTGTTATGTCCAAAAACACATCCATATCATTAGGAAGCTATTTTGATAAATTTATACAAGACAAACTACATTCGGGGAGATATAAAAATGTCAGTGAAATTGTAAGAGCCGCACTTAGATTACTTGAACAAGAAGAAAATAAAGCAATCGTTTTGCAAAAAGCCATTGAAGAAGGTATAGAAAGTGGCATTAATAAAAATTTTGATCCGAAATCGCATTTACAAAAACTAAAAGCCAATGAAAATGGCTAAATATTTTTTATCAAACAAAGCGATTGAAGATTTATCCGGTATCTGGAAATATACATTTTATACTTGGTCAGAAAAACAAGCAGACAAATATTATAATACGCTAATTGACAACTGCAAATTTATAGCGGATAACCCTCAAATAGGAAAAGATTATTCTAATATTTTAAATAGTTTAAGGGGCTACAAAGTAGAATATCATATTATTTTTTACAAACAAATTGACAGTAAAACATTAATCATAAGAATATTACATGAAAGAATGGATATAATAAACAGAATAAAAGAATGAATATTTGTTGGTTTAAATAATGTTTTACAACCAAAAATGCTGCAATTCCAAAAACAAAAAATTTTCATACGTTTACAACAATAAAAACCCACAATGTTTCATATAATTACAATTTTATTTCCTACCACCTAAGTTCAGAAACCTCAATAACCGACAAAAAAGGAAATCCATATCAGTTTATTCACAGACCTGCTGACAAATGAATATTCCCGAACCTTACCCCTATACTTATCAAAAGAAAAAAACATCTTAAATTTTTATAAAATAAAACAAAGCTTTCAACATAACTCCCGAAAATTTATTACTTTTAACATAAAAATATTTTCGACTCAATGAAAAAACTCCTAAGCTTTTTTTTGGGTATTGCTTTTGGTATTTTGCTTTTGCTGCTGTATCAACAACGGCAAAAAAAC
>Ga0256841_1003584_pt1 | contig 11545 bp, 8 predicted proteins | sample 356308metaG_FD_185971 | JGI IMG/M metagenome (GOLD analysis project Ga0256841, IMG submission 185971) | Hydrothermal vent microbial communities from Mid Atlantic Ridge, Atlantic Ocean - 356-308 | ecosystem: Environmental > Aquatic > Marine > Hydrothermal vents | place: Atlantic Ocean: Mid...
CGTTGTATGTTCGAAACCCTGAATCATTCATTTTAAAAAATGTGATGAAGTTCCTGATTAGATCTTGATAGTAATGCGGTGATCATCCAGTGATTACGGTTTTTTATTTTGACTTTTTCCTTTCCATTCACACAAATCAAAAATACAGCATTGATCACATTTCGGTTTTCTGGCGATGCAGGTATAACGGCCATGTAAAATCAACCAGTGATGTGCATCTTTTTTGAATTCATCCGGGATCACTTTTAATAACTTTTTTTCGACTTCCAGGACATTTTTTCCAGGGGCGAGTTTTATCCGGTTGGAGATGCGGAAGATGTGTGTGTCAACAGCCATTGTCGGTTCACCAAAGGCAGTATTAAGAATAACGTTGGCCGTTTTTCTGCCGACACCAGGAAGGGACTCCAGTGCCTTACGATCGTGTGGAACCTGGCTATTGTGAAGTTCGATTAACTGCTGGCACAGTTTGATAATATTTTCTGCTTTCGTGTTATATAGCCCGATTGTTTTTATGTATTTTTTCAAACCATCAACACCCAGATCCAGGATTGATTCTGGTGTATTCGCAACTTTATAGAGTTCGGTCGTTGCCTTATTGACGCTGACATCGGTAGCCTGTGCCGAGAGAACAACAGCGATCAATAATTCAAAGGGTGTTTTATAGATCAGTTCAGTTGTTGGGTTTGGATTTTGGACTCTTAAGCGTTCAAAAATTTCTGTACGTTTGGTTTTGTTCATATTGTAATTTTTTTAGAGATCAATCATCCGTGTCCCATCTTCGGAGGTTGCGTGGCCGTTTAGGGTCTGAAGCGAGGGTGGTACTTAAAAAATCTCCCAGTGCAATTAACAATCCAAGACAGATGAAGGCTCCTGCAGGAAGTGATGCTAGGGAAAAACCAGAATTATTTTTGGTAAAATGGAGAGTAAAAGCCTGTGCTTCACCTGATATCAGATGAATGTCTTTCAAGATGCTCCCATATGCTACCAGCTCTCTGAAAGCACCAAGCAAGATCAGCACCAGCATGACCGCGAGGCTAGTGAGTACAGCATCTCTTAATGAATCTGAAATAGTATTGTGTGAGGCAAATATGGTTATCCGATCAATGATCAGGCAATTAGCGGCAATAATGGGCAAGTACAGTCCCAGCGCAGATCGTAGATCCGGGTAATATGCCTGCATCAGCAGATCGATTGCTGAAACAATTGTGGCGGAGATTAAAACATAGCAGGCGAGAGCCGCTGGAGGTGGAATTAAATAACGGGTCGCGGATACCAGTAATGAGCTCAGGGTAAACACGGTAAAAAAGATAATACCCATCGCCAGGCTCAATGTCAGAGAGTATGAGATCGCCAGTATGGGACTCAATCCGATCAGACGAGTCAAAAGAGGATTTTTCCTGAGAACAGTATCCAGATATTGATCCCGAATGATGTCTATTGTGCCTTTATCATTTGTATCCATGGTCTATTTCCAGATTTGCTCTTTTTCTCTGTGATAAAACGCCAGACATTTCATGATTGCTGTGGTCACTGCTTTTGAACTGACACTGGCACCGGAGATCTGATCAATACCATTTTTCTCCTCAATATCAAGCGCATTTTTCCCGATAAACTGTTTAAGCCAGTCAGAATGATCTTGATCTATAGCATCACCAAAGTCGGCTGTCTCATGATGTTCAAGAATATTGATAGCCAGTACTTCACCCTGAAAATTAATACTGACCGCAAGTTTTATTGGGCCACTATAACCATCGGGTGCAACAGGCAGAATAATCACTCCAATGGGTTGATTACCTTTCCGCGCACGATAGATTGGAACAGGATCAGCGGTTCCTAAATCTCCCAGAGCAATTCGCTCAATTTTGTCATTCAATAGATCATTATCATAAGCCAATGGCATCAGTTTCTGAATGATTTTGGCCTGTTTTTTTATCTCGGCCTGATGGATGGGTTCTCTGGTAATGGAGTAAAAAAAATGGATGATCATCATCCCTGATAACAGTGTCACCACGAAGGTCAAAACGAGTGAGGATCTGGAAAAATTCATAGTGGCTTATTCACGCCTGCGTATTCCGGGGTCTTTGGGGACGGAAGTAATGATCAAATAGAGGTACGGTTGCATTCATCATTAAAACGGCGAAGGCGACTCCTTCAGGGTAATTGCCCCAGGTACGCAGGCTGTAAATGATGATGCCGATAAACAGGCCATAGATAAATCGCCCTTTTGCTGTGATCGGCGATGTGACTGGATCAGTGGCAACAAAAAACGCACACAACATGGTCGCACCTCCGAACAGGTTGAACATGATGCCTGAATAATGATCAGCATCGATCAGGCGGAATAAACCAGTGATCAGGAATAAACCAGTGAGAACACCGACTGGAATATGCCAACGGATAACCTTTTTATAAATCAAGATAATGCCACCAAACAGAAAGGCCAGATTGATCCATTCGTGTCCTGTTGCACCAAAGTACCCCGCTGTTCCTGCCCCCTGGATTTCTGATAGCATATACGAGAGACGCAGATTTGTTTGTACATAGTCCAGTGGCGTTGCGCTACTTTGCCCATCTACCAACAGCATCCATTGATTCATTTCCATTGGGAAACTGATCAGAAGAGCTGCGACCCCAACCATGGCTGGATTAAAGAGATTATTGCCTGTTCCTCCATAAGCATATTTTCCAATGGCGGTGGAAAAGGAGATTCCGATCAGAAGTATCCACCATGGAAGTGAAGGTGGAAGTGATAAAGCAAAAATGATCGCCATCACAGCGCCGCTGGCATCAAGAGGAAAGTCTTTTATGGATTGGCCTGGGAAAGTATATAAGGCAACTTCCAGAATCAGCCCAAAGACAATCGCCAGCAATAAATTGATGAACATACCTTGCCCAAAAACAAAAATGCTGACTAAAACTCCCGGGGTGAGTGCCAGACAAACGATCAGCATCGTTCGCTGGATAGAAGGTGATTCAAGCCAGTATTCCGGTTGGAGTATCCCCGGCGATTTTGAGGTTGAGTTGCTGGTACCCTTTAGCATACGACAAAATGTACCATTTTTTTGCAGCGATGATGACTACTGGGATAGAATAGCCTGTATATTTTTATTTCTCGTGCTCTGGGAATTCAGGGATGAATTATTCAGACCATCCTTTAATTAAAACAGACATTTAAACTATGCAACAAAGCATGAACAAAGACTCACTACCCGCCGAATTGTATCTTGAGAGAGAGGTAACAGTCAGGCGGGAGAGTGTTGCCGTTAAAGTAGGCGACATAACCGTTGGTGGTGATGCTCCTGTTGTGGTGCAATCCATGACGAATACGGATACGGCAGACGTACTGGCGACAGTCAGACAGGTGCAGCAACTGGCTGCAGCTGGTTCAGAGCTGGTTCGGGTCACAGTTAACAATGAAGATGCCGCCAGACAGGTCGGTAAAATCCGTGACATGCTGGATGCGGCGGGCTGTGCTGTTCCACTGGTGGGGGATTTTCATTACATCGGCCATAAACTGCTGGTTAAATATCCTGAATGTGCCGAAGCATTAGCCAAATACCGAATTAATCCCGGTAATGTTGGTTTTGGAAAAAAACGTGATTCACAATTTGCCGCCATGATCGAAACCGCCATCGAATACGATAAACCGGTACGAATCGGTGTTAACTGGGGCAGTCTCGATAGTGCGCTGATTACGAAAATGATGGATGACAATGCAAAGCTGCCCGAGCCTCATTCACCCGAATATGTGACACAACAGGCATTGATTGCTTCTGCTCTGGACAGTGCGGCCTTAGCTGAAGATATAGGACTGACGCGCGACAAAATCATCCTGTCCTGCAAGGTTAGTGGTGTTCAGGAATTGATCTCGGTTTATACAGAACTGGCGGCTCGTTGCGATTATGCATTGCATCTTGGTTTGACCGAAGCCGGAATGGGTTCTAAAGGTATTGTCGCCTCTACTGCAGCAATGAGTGTCTTATTGCAGCAGGGTATAGGGGATACGATCAGAGTATCTCTGACACCGGAACCGAATGGTGATCGAACAAAAGAAGTGATCGTCGCTCAGGAAATTCTGCAAACGATGGGCATTCGTTCATTTACACCACTGGTGACCGCCTGTCCTGGTTGTGGTCGAACCACCAGTACCTACTTTCAGGAACTGGCCGATAGTATTCAGGCCTATGTTCGAACCCAGATGCCAATCTGGCGGGAAAAATATGAGGGTGTCGAAGAGATGAGCCTGGCCGTCATGGGTTGTGTGGTGAATGGCCCCGGTGAAAGTAAACAGGCCAATATTGGTATCAGTTTGCCGGGAACAGGTGAAGCGCCTGTTGCCCCGGTTTTTATTGATGGTGAAAAAGTAGCGACTTTGCGAGGGGAAAACATCGCTGAAGAATTCAAAGGAATGGTGAATGAATATGTTGAACAAACCTACTCGTAAGTTAATTCTTATCTCACTTTTACTGTTCGCATCAGTCGCTTCTCTCGCTGCCGATGAATGGGAGTACACAGTCAAAAAAGGTGATAATTTCTGGAACCTCGCTGAAAGATTTCTGGTCGATGTGCACTACTGGCGCAGATTACAAACACTGAATGGCGTGTCAGACGCAACCCATATGCCACCGGGGACAAAATTGCGCATCCCACTTAAATGGAGTCGTATTCAGTCCTCAGAAGCGAAAGTAAAAAAGGTCACTGGAAAAGTGTCAGTCACAATGGCTGGAACCGGCAAAAAAGAGAATCTAAAGCCAGGGATGAAGTTAAAAGCAGGTGATGAAATTCTGACGGAAGCCGGAGCTTCGACGACATTAGAGTTTGGTGATGGATCAATTCTGGTTCTGCGGGAAAATAGTGATCTGAAACTGGACACGCTTGAATCGTATGGAGATAAAGATGTCTTTAATTCCCAATTGAAACTCAAACGTGGACGGACTGAGAATAAGGTGAATCCTTATAGAAAACCTGGTTCACGGTTTCAAATCTATACACCTTCAGCGACGGCTGCTGTACGGGGAACTGTTTATAGAGTTGCAGCACCTGATCAGGCCACCACGACGACGGAGGTGTTAGAAGGGAAAGTTGCTGTTTCCAACAATGTTGGCAGGACGTTAGTACCTGAGCGTTATGGCACCGTTGCAAAAAAGGATACGCCACCAATCCCTCCGGTGGTTCTGCTGCCAGCTCCAGACCTGTCTAAAGTCTCTGATCTGATCGAACGATTACCCCTTAGATTTTCATTGCCCACGATTGAGAAAGCCAAAGCTTATCGAATACAGATAACGACCGATCCCGGTTTTCAATCTCTGGATTATGATGGCGTCTCACCCACACCGTCAGCAAAAATTGCCGAACTTCCTGACGGAGAATATCTGATGCGAGTACGGGGCATTGATGATAAGGATCTGGAAGGGTATGACAGTACACATGCTTTCACACTGAATGCAAAACCGGAGCCTCCATTCCCTGTCACTCCTCAACCTGACGGTGCTGTGCCGGTTGGGCATAGTGAGTTTTCATGGTCGAAAAGTGAAGGTATTTCCAGTTACCATTTCCAACTGGCCGATAATGAAAATTTCGATCAGCCAGTCGTCGATATAGCTGAAAATAGTGGATCATCAGTTCAAATAAAAGAATCGTTGACGCCGGGCAAATGGTACTGGCGGGTGGCGGCTATTGATCCCGTCGAGGGAGCCGGTCCATTGGGCGAGGTAAATAGCTTTCGGGTTATGAAGCCTGGCCCGGAAGCCGAACCACCGGACATGAGTGATACCGAGATCGTTTTTCGCTGGCCAGCGGGTGAAGAGGGCGATCAATATCAGATACAAGTGGCAAGAGAAGACTCATTCGACAATCCCATTGTTGATGAGAAATTGACAGAAAATCAGTTTACTTTACCACTTCCTGATGAACCCGGTCCTGTCTATATGCGTACAAAGTTGATCGATGCAGAAGGGTTTGAAGGTTCGTGGAGTACACCACAAAAACTGGAAATTCCTGCAAAACCACCTGTCTGGATGCTGGGAATTATCCCACTCCTGCTTGTTTTGTGAGCAAAAACCGGTTGATTGCCTGGACACAGAACTGAAAACAGTTATGTTGGGAAATGGAGTTTTTTCATGGATGTTTGGCTAACGAGATATTCTATTTCTTTGTGCAGTAGAGCCAATTTTGACTTTATACCTCTGAGGGGAGGCACGGGATAACATGGAGTCTAAGCTGTCATGGACAGAAAAAACCGCTTTGGGGTTGCTGTTGGTGGTGTTTGCCGCCGCACTTAACTATAGCCACATTACTCAGCGGTTTGATAATGTCGTTTTCGATATGCATCTTGGATTGTGGTCACGTCCTGAAGCCAAAGATATTGTTCTTATCGTGATCGATAACCAAAGTCTTGAACAATTAGGTCGCTGGCCCTGGCCGCGTCGATTCCATGCAAAATTACTTGAACGCTTAGAAAAAAGTAAAGCCGTCGGCTATGACATTATTTTTTCGGAACCTGATCTTCATGATCCTGAAGGCGATCAGGCTTTTGCCAATGCCATCAAAAGACACGGCAGGGTCGTCTTACCTGTCTCCCCAACAGTTTCTTCAGCAGAATCTGCAACAGAACAGCTTCATGAGTTGTCTTCGTTACCCCTGTTTACAAAAGTTGCTGCGGGTCAGGGGCATGTCGATGTTGAACTGGATTCTGATGGTCTTAGTCGCAGTATTTTCCTGAAGGCAGGAATGGGTCGACCTGAAAGAAAGGCATTTCCACTGGTTATGGTTGAACTGGAGAGGAAAATTGAATTAACGGGTGAAAGAAACAAGAATCAAATCACAGGGTCAGATGATAATGTGTGGGTTAGAGATCACCGGATTTTGTTACCTCTGACAAACGTGCCTGACGTTTTTCAGAAAATATCTTTTGTCAACGCCATTGACCCGGAGTTTGATCGCTCACTGTTCGAGAAAAAGTGGGTGCTGGTTGGGATGGATGCCATTGGTCTTGGCGACCGTATCGCAACGCCTGTTACTCGATCAGCTCAACCGATGTCCGGTGTTGAGTTTGAAGCACAGGTTCTGGATATATTACTTAATAAGATAAGTATTGAACCATTGGATGACAATCGTAATTTTTTATTGACGCTTCCATTCATACTTGCACTTCTGCTGCTTTTTAATTTGTTCAGAACAGATCGAGCTTGGTTAGCAACATTTTTTCCACTACTTGCAACTTTGTTATCTGGTTTTTATTTATCCAGAATTGGGTTTTCCGGGGAACATTACTGGTTCCGTCCTGGACCCGCTGTGGTTTCCCTTTTACTCGGATATGCGTTATTGCACCGCCATCAATTAGCGGCCTTTATTTCCTCTCTGACAAAAGAAAAAGAACATGCACAAGTGGCTATGAATACCGTGAGTGATGCGGTTGTGATCACTGATAAAACAGGTCGTATTGAGTTTATGAACCCGAATGCAGAAGCACTAACAGGTCATCTACTGAAGAATGTTCGAGGGCAAGCTTTAGCAGAGGTTATGTCCGTTCAGGATGCGAAGGGAATGCCATACCCGATCGATCTGGTGACTAAAAGCCAGGCAACCAAATCAACTATAGAGTTACCTGCCAATCACTTTCTGAAGCAACGAAGCGGTCATATGTTACCTTTACGGGCGAATGCCAAACCTTTCATCGATAATAATGGTGAAATTACAGGTGTGATAGTTGCTTTTGATGAACTAAAAACCAATGAGCCAGGTCCTTCTGCAAGTGTGATTGATGAACTTACACGTCTACCAGCTCAGTCATTACTTTATGACAGATTGGGGCATGCGATCTCTAATGCAAATCGGACTAAACGCCTCGTTGCTGTTTTATACATCGATCTGAATGATTTTAATAAGATAAATGACGCTTTTGGAACTGAGAATGGTGACATTGTTTTAAAAGAAATTGCTCTTCGTCTGAGTTCACGAGGACGCACAGGCGATACTGTGGCTCGAGTGGGTGATGATGAATTCGTTGTGGTTCTTGAAAATCTTGAAGACACCGATCCGGTCGCCTCTGTTGCGACGGCCCTGCTCGATGCGGTCAGTGAGCCCTTTCAGTTCGATGATCATGAGGTCAGTGTCGAAGCCAGTATCGGTATCAGTGTCTATCCAAAAGATGGTATGGATGCAGAAACCTTGAAGAATAATGCTTATACAGCCATGAAACGAGCCAAAAAGAGCCGACGTCATGATATTCCTCGTTTCCGCTTCTATTCTCAGAAAATGAACAAGTGGGCACTGGATCGTCTGTTGTCGGAAAAGGATCTACGTAATGCCCTGACTGAGGAGAACTTCGAGCTTTATTATCAGCCGCGTGTCGATTTCAATACGGGACAAATCGTTGCTGTCGAAGCACTGATCCGATGGCGCCGTCCTGGTGAAGGTCTGATCATGCCGACGAGTTTTATTCCTCTGGCTGAGCGCAGTGGTTTGATCACAGAAATCGGTGCATGGGTATTACAGACGGCCTGTGATCAGGCTAAAGCCTGGGAAACAACAGGTTTGATGCAACCGCGTATGGCTATCAACTTATCTCCACGCCAGTTTATGCAACATGATCTGCTCGATACAATTACCAGAATTCTTGATGCTGCGGAGCTTGAGCCTCGTTTTCTGGAGTTGGAAATAACTGAAAACTCACTGGTCAGAGATGCTGATCGTTGTATCGAAATTCTCAAAGAGTTTCGTGAAGTGGGGGGTACAGTCTCGATCGATGATTTTGGAACGGGTTATTCTTCTTTGAGTTATCTGAAGAATTTTCCGGTAGACATACTGAAAATTGACAAAGTTTTCACCCAGGATATTACGACAGAACCTGATCATGCGGCGATTACCTTAGCGGTGATCAGCATGGCTCACAGTCTCAACCTCCAGGTTGTCGCAGAAGGTGTAGAAAACGAAGCACAGTTTAACTTCTTGCGAGCAAGGGGATGTGATGAATTACAGGGGTATTTTTTCTCCAAACCGGTTCCAGCGGATGAAATGACCAGTATGTTGCTTGCAAGACGGCGACTGGAAATTGATGAGGTTCTGGACAATGCAGCAACAACATTATTGCTGGTCGATGATGATTATGAAATGCTAACCAGTATGGGAGTGATGTTACGTAATGAAGGGTATCGGATCCTGATGGCTGGAGATGGAGAGGAAGCTTTAGGTTTACTTGCCAGACACCCGGTTGGTGTTGTGGTGTCTGATGAAGTGATGCCAGGTATGCGTGGCAGTGAATTGCTTGAGAAGATCAAAAACCTGTATCCCAGAACGACCCGTATTTTGCTCAGCGCAACAGCTGATCGTGATGCGATTATTGCTGCGATCAATTCGGGTGCCATTTTTAAATATTTACATAAACCTCTTTCAGAGCAGGAATTCAAGAGTTCTTTAAAAGAAGGGTTTCGCCTATATAACAGAGCTTAGTTATTGTCTGATGAAAATCAGGAATTGATTGATCTGGATCAAAACCTTTTATTGCGACAGGATTAGGATCCCATATTACCTAATGATAATTTGCGGGAACAATGGATGGATCAAAGTTTTATCTTCAATGCAGAATTAATCAGGCGGTATGATAAGTCAGGCCCAAGATATACATCGTACCCAACAGCTGTCCAGTTTCATGAAAAGTTCCAGAGTAATGAATATCAGGAAGTGGCCAGAGTCTCAAACGAAGATCCAATCCCACGTTCATTATCACTCTATTTCCATTTGCCTTTTTGTGCGACGGTCTGTTTTTATTGTGGCTGTAACAAGATAATCACGAATAATCGCAAACGGGCTGAACCTTATCTGGAACGATTACATAAAGAAATTGCCATGCATGGCGAGCTTTATGATGATGATCGAGTTGTTGATCAGCTGCATTGGGGAGGAGGAACCCCGACATTTATATCTCCGGATCAGATGCAGGATCTGATGGAAGAAACCGCCAGGCATTTTAATCTGCGGAAGGATGATGCCGGGGAGTATTCCATTGAGCTGGATCCCCGCGAGGTTAAATCAGACACTTTACCACTACTCAGAGAGCTGGGTTTCAATCGAATCAGCCTGGGGGTTCAGGATCTTGATGAGAATGTCCAGAAGGCCGTTAACCGGATCCAGCCACTGGAAACCACCAGAGCGGTATTAGACTCGGCAAGAAAGGAAGGTTTTCATTCCATCAGTCTGGATCTGATTTATGGATTACCACTACAAACGGTCAAGTCTTTCAGCAAAACACTGGATGAAGTTATAGAGATGTCTCCCGATCGGCTGGCTATTTATAACTATGCACACATGCCTTCCATGTTTAAAGTTCAGCGCCAGATAAATGAAGCTGACCTGCCGTCTGCGAATGAGAAACTTGAGATTCTGCATCATGCTGTGGATCGGATGACGGAAGCAGGTTATGTCTATATTGGTATGGATCATTTTGCCAGGCCGGATGATGAACTGACAGTTGCACAGAAAAATGGATCTCTTTATAGAAATTTCCAGGGTTATTCGACTCACTCTGGTTGTGATCTCGTTGCCATGGGAGTGTCATCGATCAGCAAGGTCGGTTTTACTTATTGCCAGAATTATCGCGATACAGATACTTATTTCAAACGTATTGATAATGGTGAATTACCTGTTTTCAGAGGAGTGCAACTGGATTTTGATGATGTGCTACGCCGTGAGGTGATTACTCGCCTGATCTGTAACTTTATTCTGGATAAGAAAGCGATCTCGGAACGCTATAACATCAACTTCGATCATTATTTTGCAAAAGAACTCGATACCCTTAAAAAGATGCAGGACGATGGCATACTACGTCTAAATGGCGACAGCATTGAGGTTCTGCCGCCTGGACGTCTTTTGATCCGTAATATTTGCTCGGTTTTTGATATTTATAACCGACAACATAAAGAAACTCCCCGTTTTTCTCGAATGGTGTAAAACTGTCAAATAACACAACATATGTGTTGATCAATTCATAGAAACACAATATATTGTGTCTTCATTGTTTAGACGTGATTAATTCAAAAAGTGCTGATCAGCCAGGTCACGTCGTCTATACTAATAAAATGAAGTGGGAGAAACCAAGTATGAAATCAGCATCTGTTGCTATCGTTCCTGACGAGGAGGGAGGGATCGAGCTACAACCAGCCTCACTGGATATCTGGGATAAAAAATATCGTCTGAAAACCAAAGAAGGCGTGGCTGTTGATAAGGATATTGATGCAACTTACCAGCGAGTGGCCAAAGCATTGTCTGATGTTGAGGCAACACCGGAGAAACAGGCGTTCTGGCATAAGAAATTTCTCTGGGCTTTACGACATGGAGCGATTCCGGCAGGGCGAATTACTTCCAATGCTGGTGCACAGGCCTACAAACCGGCAACGTCGACGATCAATTGCACTGTTTCCGGAGTAGTACATGATTCCATGGACGATATCCTCAATAAGGTGCATGAAGCTGGACTGACATTAAAAGCAGGTTGTGGGATCGGTTACGAGTTTTCTACGTTGCGTCCTAAAGGCGCTTATGTTTCTGG
>Ga0256841_1003585_pt1 | contig 11542 bp, 11 predicted proteins | sample 356308metaG_FD_185971 | JGI IMG/M metagenome (GOLD analysis project Ga0256841, IMG submission 185971) | Hydrothermal vent microbial communities from Mid Atlantic Ridge, Atlantic Ocean - 356-308 | ecosystem: Environmental > Aquatic > Marine > Hydrothermal vents | place: Atlantic Ocean: Mid...
GTTGGTCGCGATCCGCACCGCCCGCTACGTCACCGACTTCTCCGACCGGGGCGCCTATCACCTCCACGTCGGGAGCGGCGCCCAGTCGGTCCGGGTTCGGGTGCTGGACGACGCCGCCGATCCGATCCCGGCGCTGGTCGAGCTGACCGGCCCGTTGCCCCTCCGGGTCGGTGATCGGTTCATCCTCCGGGAAGTGGGACGACGGGCCGTCGTGGCGGGGGGACGGATCGTCGACCCGGCTCCGCCTCGGCGCAGCCGCGACGCCCGCCGGGCCTTCACGTCTCTGATGGCGGTCGTCGACCATCCCGATGCGGTGGCGGCGGCGCTCCTGGACGTGCGGGGTCTCGACCGGCTGGATCGACTCGGGCGCCATTCGGGAGGGGGGCGCCCGCCGGGGGAGACCGTGGTGGGGGCGACGGCAGTGGCCCCCGGCGAACGATCCGAGATCCAGCGGGTGCTCCTGGAACGGGTGCGACGCCATCACCGAGACCATCCTCTCCGCCCCGGCATCTCCGTCGCCGAGCTGGCGGGAGCCGTCGATCTCGATCCCGACCTGGTCGTCGAGCTGGCCGCCCGAACCGAGGGACTGGTCGTCGATGGAGGGCTGGTCGCCGCCGTAGGGTTCGCCGGGACGATCTCCGACGAAGACGAGGCTCGCTGGGAGGAGGCCCGGGCACGCCTGGAGGCCGCCGGACGCACCCCGCCTCGACTCTCCGAGCTGGGGCTCGACACCGAGCTGGTCCACGCTCTCGAACGACGTGGTTCCCTCGTCAGGGTCGCACCGGACCTCGCCTATCTGCCCGAGCGGCTCGACGAGCTCGTCTCGGTGATCCGCGCCATGCCGGGACCCTTCACGGTCTCCGAGTTCCGGGAGGCGGCGGAGGTGTCCCGGAAGTACGCGGTACCGCTGTTGGAGTGGGCCGACCGCCGGGGAATCACCGTCCGGATGGGGGACCGACGGCGCGTCCGCTGAGCGGGCCGGGCGATGGGGAGCGGGCCGGGCGTGTCAGCTCGCGGCGCCGGCGGCGAAGCGTTCGCGTCGGTCGGCCTCGGTGAGCCCGCCCCAGATGCCGTAGGGCTCACGGATGGCGAGGGCGTATTCGGAGCACTCCTTCACGACCGGGCAGACGTTGCAGATGGCCTTGGCTCGTGCCTCGCGTCGCTCTCGGTCGTCCTTGCGTTCAAAGGTGCTGGGCGGAAAGAAGAGGTGGGCGTGGTTACCACGGCAGAGGGCGCGTACCTGCCAGTCGTCCGAAAGCCTCACGGAACCTCCCTTCGCGTCCTTGTGAGGTCCCAGCGACCCTACTCGCGAGCTCCCAGAATCCGCCAGGGAAAAACTGGAAGGAATCGAGATCATTTTTCGCGATCTCGCGGGGACGCCTCCGAGCCTCCCCGATGCGGGGCGTTCCCCTCCAACGGATCGACCTCGAGCACCCACCCGTCGACGCCGGTCACCACGATCGCGTCCCCGGGGCCGATCCCCGCCTCGCGATGGGCGGTCCCCTGCCATCGCGCCCCATCCACCTCGACGACGCCGTCGGGATCCAGCGCCTCGACGGCCACCCCCGTCCGACCGACCAGATCCTCCCGGCCGATGGTCGGCGTGGACAGCCGCGAACGCGCCACCGTGGGCATCGCCAGGAGGAAGAAGAACCCGGCAGCGACCACGGTGAGCACCACCCCAGGAACACCCGGCGAGATCTGCGGAGCCCCGTCGGTGAAGAAGAACCCCGTCACGGCCAACACCGCCAACGAGCCGCCCGTCAACACCGCCGAGCCCCCCCGCTGATAGGAGAGGATCAGCACCCCCATCGCGCCCACCACCAGCGCCACCGCCCACCATCGCACGGGGAGCACGGCCATCCCGTACCCCGCCAACCCCAGGGAGAGCGCCGCCGTCGCCGCCGCCAGACCGGGACCGATCGCGTAGAACTCGAAGGCAGCCACCGCCAGCCCCGCCACCAGCAGGAACAGCGCCACCTCGGGTCGAAGCGGGAGACGGAGGAACTTGCTGAGCGGATCCGGCTCCCGGATCACCGTCGGCAACACCGTCACCCCTTCCCGACCGTCAGGACCGACGAAGGGCCGGACCGTGGACAACACCACTTCCCGTCCCCCCACCTCCAGGGACCGACCGTCGAGCTCCTGGAAGAGCTGACGCAACGAAGGCACGGTCTCGTCCACCAACCCGGGGATCGGCCCCTCGACCCGAACGACCTCCGAGGTGAGCTCCGACGGAAGCCCCGGCGCCAGCGGAGGTTCGTCTCCGCCCGCCCGGGTCGGAACCAGGTAACCGACCTCGACTCCCGGCGCGGCGACCCGGAGCGGCGCCAGGGCCACGAGCTGCGCCACCCCCCCGTAGGCCCGGGCGGGTTCGGGACCGACCCACACGACCAGAGGCACCGGAGGTGCTTCCACGAGCGAAGCCAGCGCCTCCAGCTTCTCCATCGACGCCACCGCCCCTGGAGCGTCGATCTGCAGGACGACGACCTCCACGGTGCCACTCTCGGCCGCCCCTCGGACGGCGTCCAACACGAAATCGACCGCCCGGTCGTCCAACACCCCGCGCAGATCGACGACCTCGACGGTCCGCTCCTCCTGGGCGGCACCGGACCCGGCCGTGGCGAGCATTGCCAGGCCGACGAGGAGGAGGAGAAGGGGAACACGACGGAGCACGGGAGGCGATGTTAGGGAAGCCGGAAGGCCTCCCCGCCGTCGGCGCCGCGACCCACGACGACTACAGTCCCGGACGATGCCGAAGCTGCTTCTCGTCGCCGACACGACCTGGGTCCACAACGACGTGCTCGCCGCCCTCGGCGACCCGGACTTCGAGGTCGAGATCTGCGAGGACCCTCGCCAGGCGACGGAGAGGGTCGCATCCGATCCTCCCGACGTCGTCCTCGTCGACATGCAGATCGGGAGCATGGGAGGCATGGCGGTGACCCGAGCCCTCGAGGACGCCGTCGCCGAGGGGGAGATCCCCGAGATCCCCGTCGTCCTCCTCCTCGATCGTCACGCCGACCACTTCCTGGCGCGACGTGCCGGCGCCTCCGCCGCCCTCACGAAACCCTTCACCCCCCAAGACCTCAGGCTGGTGTTGACGGAGTTGCTCCCCGTTGGCGGCTGACCACTCCAGACCATGACCGCCGGCCAGATCGGACTTCTGGCGATCTTGGCGGCGTGCATCCTCCTGTCCGGTTTCTTCTCCGGATCCGAGACCGCCTTCGTCGGCATCCCCCGGGAACGGGTCCGGAACCTCGCCGACCAGGACCCCCGGGGCCGTCGACTCCGCTCCCTCGTCGACGACATCGAGACCACCCTCGGTACGCTGCTCGTCGCCAACAACTTCGTGAACATCCTGGCGGCGTCGGTGGCCACCATCCTCGCCATCGACCTGGTCACCGCCCTCACCGACGAACAACGAGGTGAGGCCCTCGGACCGTGGGTGGCGACCTTCGTCGTCACCGCCATCATCCTCGTCGCCGGAGAGATCACCCCGAAGACCCTCGCCGCCCGCCATCCCGACCGCTTCGCCCTGGCGGTGGCCCCCGCCATCTGGGCTCTCAGCCGGACCCTGAGCCCGATCGCCCGGGTGTTCCTCGCCATCAGCCGCCGGATCCTCCGGGTCGCCGGCGTCCATCGCCTGCCGCGCACCGGTGCCACCGAAGCCGACATCCTCGCCCTGGCGGTGCTGGGAGAAGAGACCGGAGCGATCGAACGGGCCGAGCTCGACATCATCGAATCCCTCTTCGAGCTGGCGGACCAGCCGATCCGTGACGTGATGACCCCTCGGGTCGAGGTGGTCGCGTTGGAGGCCGGAACCACCGTCGCCGCCGCCGAGGCGGCCATGACCCGGCACCGTCACTCCCGGTTCCCGGTGATCACCCCCGGCGGCAGCCTCGACGACATCGTCGGCATCCTCTACGTGAAGGATCTCATCGGCGGCATCGACGCCGACCGTCCCATCGAGGAGTTCGTCCGGGAACCCCACTACCTGCCCGAGAGCATGTCCGTGCTGACGGCGCTCCAGCACATGCGTCGGCGGCGGCTCGGCTTCGCCCTTGTGCTCGACGAGCACGGCGGCGTCGACGGCGTCGTCACGATCAAGGACCTCATCGCCGAGCTGGTCGGCGAGATCCAGGACGAGTACGACCCGCGCGAACCCACCATCGTCCGACTCGGGCCCGGTTCGTGGGTGGCGGAAGGCCGGGTCCCGGTGGAGGACCTCGCCAAGGAGATCGGAGTCGAACTCCCCGAAGGACCCTACGCCACGGTCGGGGGGCTCTTCCTCGCCGTCACCGGACGGGTCCCCGATGTCGGTGACCGCACCCAGGTCGACGGGGTACGCCTCACCGTCCTGAAGATGGATCGACGGCGCATCGACCGGATCCGGGTGGACGTCTCCAGCGACGAGGCGGCGCCATCAGCGCCACCGGGAACGGATCGACCCTGACCGGGGTTCCCCTGGAAGCATGTGCACCGGTAAGATGCCGGGGCGCCGGGACGTGGCGCAGTTTGGTAGCGCGCAGCGTTCGGGACGCTGAGGTCGCCGGTTCAAATCCGGCCGTCCCGACCCGGAGATCGAGGGCCGCCCCGCGGGGCGGCCCTCGTCGTCGGCGAACCTCCATCTCCGGTGAACCGGAACTCGAAGAGGCAGACGTCGGAACCGTCCGCGATCGTCACCGGACGCTCGAACCTGACACCCCGATCCGCCCGGTTGGCCTCGTCGGCCCACAGCAGTCCCACGCGCAGAGCACCGTCGTGAGTTCGGGGACGCCGTGGTGTGCCAGGTCGTCGTAGAAACCGCAGCGGCGGACCCATTGCCGATGCGCACCCGGCACCTCCTCCTCTTCGAAGACGAAGTGCGACCCGTAGGTCCGTCGGGTCCGTTCTCCCCCCATCGCCCGCACGAACCGGCGGGCGCCCATCGTGCGGACCATCCAGCGGATCCCCCGCCCCACCCAGGCGCCGCCCGCCGACCGGCGGAACGGCTTGACGAGACGGGCTCGCGTCGCGTCGGGTTCGACCCCGGCGGCGTCGCGGCGTCGGCGGCGGCCAGGGCCGCCACCCGAACCCGCCCGGCGGCGTCCCGGCCGTCGGGGAAGACCAGCGGCGTGAACCTGCTGAGCAAACTCCGTTCAACCCATCGGTCACGGATGCGGCAAGCTGCGCGCCACACGAAACCCAACCGAAAGGGTCCCGGCGCCGGGAATCAGATCAGCAGCTCGACGATCTGGACGGCGTTGAGGGCGGCACCCTTGCGGAGGTTGTCACCCACCACCCACAGGTTGATCCCGCCTTCCTCCCCGAGCGTCTCCCGCACCCGACCGACCAACACGTCGTCCATCCCCGCCGAATCGAGGGGGGTCGGGACGCGGTCCTCCCAGACCTGGACGCCGGGCGCCTCCGCCAACACCTCCAACGCCTCGTCCCGGCCGACCGGACGACCGAACCGCAGAGTGGCGGCGATCCCGTGGCCCACCATCACCGGAACCCGCACGCACGTCGGTTCCACCCGGAGATCGGGGGCTTCCAGGATCTTGCGGGACTCGTGGACGAGCTTCCACTCCTCGTCGGTGTAGCCTCCCTCCGCCTCGGACCCGGCGAAGGGGATGACGTTGAAACCGATCGGACGCGGATACACCGACCCCCCCGGATCCTCCCAGCCACCATCCACCAACGGCTCGGAACCCCGATCCAGGAAGAAACGGGTCTGGGCGACCAGCTCGTCCATCCCCCGCTGACCGGACCCCGAGACCGACTGATACGACGTCGCCACCATCGACGTCAACCCGGCAGCCCGGTGCAGCGGAGCCGCCGCCATCATCAGGTCCATCGTCGTGCAGTTCGGATTGGCGACGATCCCCCGCGGCCGATCGGCCACCGCATGGTCGTTCACTCCGGCGACCACGAGCGGGACGTCCGGATCCCGCCGGAACGCCGACGAGTTGTCGACCACCACCGCCCCGGCGGCGGCGAAACGGGGCGCATGCTCACGGGAGCGGTCCGCCCCGGCGCTGAACAGGGCGATGTCGAGCCCCGCCGGATCGGCGACGGCCAGGTCTTCGACCTCCACCTCCCCCCATCGGGTCTCCACCTTGGTGCCCGCCGAACGGGACGACGCCATCATCCGCAGCTCGGCGACCGGGAAGTCCCGCTCCTCCAGGATCGCCACCATCGTCCGACCCACCGCACCGGTGGCCCCGACCACGCCGACCCGAACCCCGCTCACGCCCCCACCTCGGCCTCGACCATCGGCGGGCTGAAGGCCCCATGGAGCGCCCGCACCGCATCCTCCACCTGGTCGCCGCGCACCACGCAGCTGATCCTGATCGTCGACGTGGAGATCATCTCGATGTTGATCCCCGCCTCCGCCAACGCCCGAAACACCCTGGCGGCCACGCCCGGATGGGATTTCATCCCCGCACCCACCAACGACACCTTGGCGACGTCGGCGTCCACCTCCGCACCTGCGGCCCCGAGCTCGCCCGCCGCGCGCTCGGCGATCTCCCGGGCGGTCTCGACCGTCGCCTTGGGTACGGTGAAGCTGATGTCGGTGGTGCCCTCCCGAGAGACATTCTGGACGATCATGTCCACGTTGATCCCCGCCTCGGCCATCGGCTCGAACAACCGCGCCGCCACGCCGGGACGATCCGGCACGGCCCACACGGTGACCTTCGCCTCGGACACGTCGTGGGCGATCCCGCTGATGATGGCCTGTTCCATGGTGGTTTCCCTCACCCAAGTTCCTTCCGAGTCGACAAACGATGAGCGGACGTGGATCGGAATCCCGTAGCGGCGACCGAACTCCACCGAGCGGGTCATCAACACCCCGGCTCCACCCGCCGAGAGCTCCAACATCTCGTCGAAGGAGAGCTCGTCGAGTTTCCGGGCTTCGGGGACGATCCGGGGGTCGGCGGTGAACACCCCCTCCACGTCCGTGTAGATCTCGCAGACGTCGGCGTCCAGGGCGGCCGCCAGGGCGACGGCGGTGGCATCGGAACCTCCCCGACCCAGAGTGGTGACGTCCCGACTGTCGGGGTTCACTCCCTGGAACCCGGCGACGATGGCGACCTTCCCCTCGGCGAGGGCCTCCCGTACCCGGGTGCCGCGGATCTCCTGGATCTTCGCCCGACCGTGAGCGGCATCGGTGATGATCCCCGCCTGAGAGCCGGTGAAGCTGACCGCCTCCACCCCGCGGGCGGCGATCGCCATCGCGCACAGCGCCATCGAGATTCGCTCCCCGGCGGAGAGGAGCATGTCCATCTCCCGGGCTGGTGGCCGCGGATTCACCGCCTCGGCGAGCGCCACCAGCTCGTCGGTGGTGGAACCCATCGCCGACACCACCACCACCACGTCGTTGCCCGCGGCGCGGGTGGCGACGATCCGGTCGGCGACACGGGAGATACGGTCGGGGGACCCCACCGAGGTCCCCCCATATTTCTGAACGACCAGGGCCATGGAGAATCGAGCTGTGGCGGAACCCGGAGTGTACCGACGGAACACGACCGAGTTTCCCAACGCGTCCGGGCCCGGTAGGTTCTCGCCCACCATGTCCTCTGATCGCCGCCAAAGGAAGAAGGAGCAGCGGGCGAGACGCCTCGAGGCAGAACGCAAGGCGGCCGCCCGCCGAGAGCTGGTCCGCCGACTCACCACCGGCCTCGGCTTCGGCCTCGTGATCGCCGTCGCCCTCATCTTCGCCTCCCGCAGTGGAACCTCACAGCTCCCCGGAACCTACGAGGAGTTCCGAGACCGACCGGTGGCCTGCGGGGCAGCCGCCCCCGAGCCCTACCAGCCGATGACCTTCGATGCGCCCGAGCCCGGACAGATCCCGACGGGGGCGGAGGTCACCGTCACCCTCCGAACGTCGTGCGGGCCGATCGCGATCGAGCTCGCCGTCGCCGACCACCCCGAGACCTCCAACAGTTTCGTGTTCCTCGCCCGCCAGGGGTTCTACGACGGAACCGTCATCCACCGGGTCGTGAAGGATTTCGTCATCCAGGCCGGAGACCCCGGAGCCGACGGCACCGGAGGCCCCGGATACACCATCGCCGACGAGTTCCCACCAGAGAATTTCGCCTTCGAGCCCGGAGTGGTCGCCATGGCGAACTCGGGTCCCGGAACCACCGGCTCCCAGTTCTTCATCGTCGTGGGCTCCCAGGCCGACGTCCTCCCACCCCGGTTCAACATCCTCGGACACGTCGTGGACGGCTTCGACACCATCGAGAAGATCCTCGCCGTGCCCACCGCCCGTCAACCCGGAACGGTGGAGGAGAGCCGCCCCCTCGAGGCGATCTACATCGAGTCGATCGACGTCGAGATCCCCGGCGGCTGACGCCTTCTCCCCCCGCCTGCGGGGGAGTCCCCGAGCGAAGCGAGGGGGAGGGAGGACACGCCGCGCACCGCCGCACCCCCATCCCCCGCCCCCTTCGTCGGCGGGTACTTCCCCCTCAGCCCTCCCCACGCGCCACAGGCCGCGCACCGCCGCACCCCCATCCCCCGCCCCCTTCGTCGGCGGGTACTTCCCCCTCAGAGAGGGGGAAGAAGAACAGGGGATGCGAGAAGCGCTAGCCTGCGGCGGCGATGGCCGTGGATCTGCACACCCACAGCACGGCCTCCGATGGCTCGGACACGCCCGCCGACCTGGTCCGCCGGGCCGCCCAGATCGGGCTCTCCGCCGTGGCCCTCACCGACCACGACACCCAGGAAGGGATCGCCGAAGCCCGGGAGGCGGCTGCACACGCCGGGATCGAGCTGATCCCCGGCGTCGAACTCTCCCTGGAACACCGGGGGATGCATCTCCTCGTCCTCTTCCTCGAACCCGGCGAAGGTCCGCTCCAGGACCGCCTCGGGGAGCTCCAGGCGGGACGGAAACGGCGGAACGAACGGATCGTCGAGAGCCTCCGGGGATTCGACATGGACATCACCATCGAGGAGGTCCAGGCAGAGGCAGGGGACGGCAGCGTCGGGCGACCCCACATCGCCGCCGTCATGGTCCGGAAGGGGTACGTTCCCGACATCACCGCCGCCTTCGACCGCTACCTGAAAGAAGGCGGCCCCGCCTACCATCCCCGTCCCCGCCTCACCCCGGCCGAAGCCATCCACCTCGCCCGACGGTCCGGCGGGGTCCCCATCCTCGCCCACCCGCACACCCTGGAACTCGCCGACTCCGAGCTCGACCGTCTCCTCGGGGAGCTCGCCGAGCTGGGGCTGGTCGGCGTCGAGTCGATCTACTCCACCTACGGCCCCGACCAGCGAACCCACCTCACCGAGATGGCCCGACGTCACGGCCTCCTCGCCTCCGGTGGGTCCGACTACCACGGCACGTACAAGCCCGACATCCGGCTCGGGATCGGACAGGGGGACCTCCACGTCCCCGACGACGTCCTCGGGGTGCTGGCAGACCGAGCATGATCCGCGACCGCCTCGGCCGGGCAGCCCTGGTCGTGTCCGGCGGGATCCTCGCCTCCCGTCTCCTCGGGTTCGGCCGCAACGTCCTCCTCTATGCGCTCCTCGGACGGGACGTCGCCACCGACCTCTACGTCGACGCCTTCACGATCCCCGACTACCTGTTCTTCCTCATGGCCGGGGGCTACCTCTCGATCACCCTCGTCCCCATCCTCTCCCGACATCACGCCGACGGAGACGACGAGGAGGCCCGACGGTCGTTCACGGCCGTGTTCCGGGTGGTGACCGTCGCCCTCGTCGCCCTCACCCTGGTGCTGATCGTGTTCGCCCGTCCCCTCGTCGAGACGGTGTTCCCCCGGATCGAAGACTCGGCCCGACTGACGAACCTCACCCGGATCGCCCTCACCTCCCAGGTGTTCTTCGGCATGGGGACCCTGCTCATGGCCGCCCAGTACGCCCGGCAGCGTTTCGTCATCCCCACCTTGGCTCCCCTCGTCTACAACCTCGGGATCATCGTCGGTGGGCTGGTCGGGGCTTTCGTCGGTGACCCGTCGCCGGAGGCGTTCGTCTGGGGTGGCCTGGCGGGAGCGGCGATCGGCAACTTCGCGCTTCAGGTCTGGGGAGCGCGCCGGACGGGCATGGTCCTCGTACGCGGGGTGCCCTGGCGGCATCCGGCGGTCGGCGAGTACCTGGTGATGGCGCTGCCCCTCATGATCGGCCAGTCCGTCGTGGCGTTGGACGAACAGTGGCCTCGACTGTTCGGCCAGCTCGTCGGGGAGGGTGCGACGGCCGGGCTCTACGGTGCCCGTCAACTCAACATGCTGCCCGTCGGCGTGATCGCCCAGGCCGCCGGTGTCGCCGCCTACCCGTTCCTGGCCCGCCTCGCCGCCGAAGGCCGCAGGGACGAGCTCCGGGCGACGGTGGTCCGCTCGGCACGGGCGACCCTCGCCGTCGCCGGCGCGGCCACGGCGGTGGTCGTCGCTCTCGCCGGACCGATCGTCCGCACCGCCTACCAGTGGGGGAGCTTCGACGCCGCCGACACCGCCGCGGTCGCGCCGCTCCTCGCCCTCTACGGGTTGTCGATCCCCTTCTGGGCGGCTCATCAGGTCTACACCCGGGCGTTCTACGCCCGGCGGAAGATGTGGGTGCCGGTCGGCATCGGTACCGCCGTCACCCTGGTCTCCGTCCCGGTCTTCTTCGTCGCCGCCCTCCGGCTCGGCGCGGCGGGCGTCGCCCTCACCTCGAGCGGGGCGGTGGCGGTCTACACCCTCGCCATCGCCATCGGGTGGCACCGGGCCGAACCCGGACCGCGGTTGGGAGACGCCCTGTGGAAGACGCCGCTGGTCACCGCAGCCGCCGGGCTCGCCGCGTGGTCCACGGTCTGGGCGATGGGGGGTGCAGGGGTGGCGCCGACCTCACCGGCGGCCCTGGCGGTCGGCGGGCTGGTCGCCCTCGCCACCTATGCCCTGGTCGGGCGGGCCGTCGCCCTCCCTCTGCCGGTCAGGGGGCGTGAAGGCCCGGCTCCGGGGTGACGGGAGGGACGAACTTCGTCGGCACGATGGGCCGTGCGGCCCGCACCCACGCCGGGAGCAGGTTCGATCGATCCGGACGGGACCGGCGGCGACGCTCCGTCGCCTCGTGCTCGACGATGACCGTCACGATGGCGGCCGTCTCGTACGGTCCGGCTCCTCCCCGGATCTGAAACCGCTCAGGCATCGGGCAGCTCCACCAGCTCGATCAGCGTCCCCGCCAGGTCGGCCGGATGCACGAACGCGATCCGGGCGCCTCGCCCACCGAGTCTGGGGGTCTCGTCGATCAGTCGGGCCCCCTCCGCCCGGAGATGATCCAACGCCACCTCGATGTCGGGGACGGCGAAGGCGACATGATGCAGACCCTCGCCCCGCCGATCCAGGAACCGACCCACCGGCGTGTCCGGGTCGAGGGGTTGGAGAAGCTGCACGAACGATCCCCCCACCGGGATCATCGCCTCCTCCACTCCCTGGGACTCGACGACCTCCCGCCACAGCGGCTCCACCCCGTACCGACCCCGGTATCCGGCGACGGCGGCGTCGAGATTCCACACCGCGATGGCCACATGGTCGAGGTTCAGGAGTTTCATGACGTCCCCCTTCTG
>Ga0256841_1003586_pt1 | contig 11540 bp, 7 predicted proteins | sample 356308metaG_FD_185971 | JGI IMG/M metagenome (GOLD analysis project Ga0256841, IMG submission 185971) | Hydrothermal vent microbial communities from Mid Atlantic Ridge, Atlantic Ocean - 356-308 | ecosystem: Environmental > Aquatic > Marine > Hydrothermal vents | place: Atlantic Ocean: Mid...
AAATAAACAAGATACTTGAAAACAATGAAATAAAAGCTATTGTATCGGCAATAGGTGCGGGAATAGGTGCGGAATTTAACAGCGAGAAAGCACGCTACGGTAAAATAATAATAATGACTGATGCCGACGTTGACGGCAGCCATATAAGAACACTTCTATTAACGTTTTTCTACAGATATATGAAAGATTTAATTAATGAAGGAAAAGTTTATATTGCCCAACCGCCTTTGTATAGAATCAAAAAAGGAAAAACAGAAGTTTATGCGTTCGACGATGATGAAAGGGATAAGGCAATTAAACAATTTAAAGGCAACGGTAAAGATGCTGTTGAATATGACGAGAATAATTTGCCTAAAGGGGTTTCGGTTTCCAGATATAAAGGTCTTGGTGAAATGAATCCCGAACAGCTTTGGGAAACTACAATGAATCCCGAAACGAGAGCGGTCTTACAAGTAAATTTGGAAAGTGCGGCATCTGCCGATAAAATCTTTGAAACGTTGATGGGCGATGCCGTTGAGCCCAGACGGGAGTTTATAGAAAAAAATGCAAAGTATGCTAATTTGGATGTTTAATCAAATTTAAAAAATTAAGGAATTAATAAAATTATGAACTCAATGTTTGAAAAAGTTATTCCTGTTGCTCTGGAAGATGAAATGAAATCATCTTATATAGATTATGCAATGTCGGTAATTGTTGCAAGAGCTTTGCCGGATGTAAGAGACGGACTAAAACCCGTGCACCGGAGAGTTTTGTTTGGAATGCACGAGCTTGGACTTGGTTATAATAAACCGTATAAAAAATCGGCTAGAATAGTTGGCGAGGTTCTTGGAAAATACCATCCGCACGGAGATACCGCTGTTTACGACTCGATGGTAAGAATGGTACAGGATTTTTCCCTTCGCTATCCGTTGGTTAACGGTCAGGGAAACTTCGGTTCTATCGATGGTGACTCGCCGGCGGCTATGAGATATACTGAAGCAAGACTTTCACGTATATCTGAATATATGTTACGCGATCTTGATAAAAATACTGTTGACTTTAGTACTAATTTCGATGAAACATTGCAAGAACCAACGGTATTGCCGTCTTATATTCCTAATTTATTAGTTAACGGCGCTAGCGGCATTGCAGTTGGAATGGCTACGAACATTCCCCCTCATAACTTAACGGAAGTAGTAGACGGACTTGTAAAGCTGATTGATAATCCCGGTATAACACCGGAAGAATTAATGCAAATTATAAAAGCACCGGATTTTCCCACCGGAGGAATAATTTATGGATACGACGGAGTTAAAGATGCGTTTTTAACCGGAAGAGGTAAAGTTATTGTTCGCGCAAAAGCTAATGTGGAAACTTTAAAAAATGATAGGGAAAATATTGTTATAACAGAACTTCCGTATCAAGTAAATAAAGCTAACTTGATAGAAAAAATAGCAAATCTTGTTAGAGCCGGAAAAATCAGCGATATTACAAACATAAGAGACGAATCCGATAGAGACGGTTTAAGAATAGTAATTGAAACAAAAAGATCATCTCAACCAGAGGTTATTCTGAATCAATTATTTAAACACACTCAAATGCAGGTTACCTTTGGAGTTATAATGCTTGCGCTTGTTAACGGCATTCCCAAAGTTCTAACGCTTAAAGAAATGATGCAGCATTTCTTGAACCACAGGATGGATGTGTTAATTCGTAAAACAAAATACGAGTTGAATGCTGCCGAGAAAAGAGCTCACATTCTTGAAGGATATATAATTGCTTTGGATAATATAGATGCGGTAATTGAAACTATTAAAAAATCCCGTGATGTGAATACAGCCAAAGCTAATTTAATGAAAAAGTTCAAACTGAGCGAGATTCAAGCAAAAGCAATTTTGGATATGAGATTGCAAAGGTTAACCGGACTAGAGAGAAAGAAAATAGAAGAAGAATATAAAGAAATAATTAAGTTGATAGAAAAACTTAAAGGAATTTTAGCCAGCGAAGAAAAAAGAAATCTGATTATTAAGAACGATCTGAAAGAAATAAAAGATAAATTTGGCGACGAACGACGAACGGAAATAATTAAAGACTTTAAAGAGTTTTCATTGGAAGATATTATAGCCGAAGAAGATGTTGTTGTAACAATTTCACACCGAGGTTTTATTAAAAGATTTCCGGTAAGCGGTTATAGAAAACAAGCCAGAGGTGGAAAAGGTGTTACTGGAGCCGGAACAAAAGACGAAGACTTTATAGAGCATATGTTTGTGGCTTCAACCCATCATTACATAATGTTTTTCACAGATAAAGGAAAATGCTATTGGAAAAAGGTTCATGAAGTACCTGAAGGGGGAAGAGCAGCGCGGGGTAGATCTATTCAGAACCTGGTGGAAAAAGAAAAAGACGAAAGGATTACGGCGTTTGTAACGGTTAAAGAATTTAGCAACGACAAGCATATTGTGATGGTTACCGAAAAAGGCACTATTAAAAAAACTGTCCTTTCCGCATACTCAAACGTTAGAAGAGGAGGTATTAACGCAATAAATATTGTTAAAGGCGATCGACTTATTGAAGTTAAACTTACAAACGGTAATAACGATATTATTATCGGCACTAAAGACGGAATGGCAATCAGATTCCATGAGAGCGACGTTAGGGATATGGGAAGAACTGCAACCGGCGTAAGGGGTATAAAACTTAACAAAGATGATTATGTGATCGGGTTTATTGTTGTTAGAACCAATTCTACACTGCTGGTGGTAACGGATAAAGGTTATGGAAAGAGAAGTAATATAGATGATTACCGCGTTACCAGAAGAGGCGGAAAAGGCGTTATAACAGTTAAAACCGGAGAGAAAAACGGAAAGCTTATTTCTATGAAAGAAGTAACCGATAACGATGAGCTTGTGATAATAACCAACAAAGGAATGGTTATTAGAATGAGTATTAAGAAAATTAGGGTCATGGGAAGAAATACACAAGGCGTAAGATTAATAAAATTGAATGAGGGCGATACTATTGCGGACGTAGCAAGAATTGTAACTGATGAGAATAATAACGGCAACAAAAACAGTGAGAGTAACAATACGGACGATTTAATAAATTGAGAGGTTTAAAATGGAAGACTCAAAAATAGGTTTTGATTCAAAATGTGTTCATGCCGGAGTTGAGGAATACGAGTTTGGGCCGGTAGTTCCGCCGATTTACCAAACGTCAACCTTTAAGTTTAAATCAGCAGAGCATGGAGCAGCTTTATTTAGAGGCGAGGAAGAAGGTTATATTTATACCAGAATGAAAAACCCAACCGTTGAGGCGATGGAAAAAGCTGTTGCGCACTTGGAAAACGGTTATAAAGCTTTAGGATGCGGAAGCGGAATGGCGGCAATTCATACTGCGTTTGCTTCGTTACTCGAATCGGGTGACCATGTAATCTGTTCAAAAGCAGTTTATGGACCCACAGCTACTTTGTTGTCTACAATTATGAAAAAGTTCGGCGTAAAAACCGACTTTGTTCATACTTCCGGAATCGAAGAGGTTAAAAATGCTATTAAACCTAATACCAAAGTTATATATGTAGAAACTCCGGGAAATCCGACTTTGGAAATTTCCGATATTAAAGAAATTGCGGAGTTGGCACATCAAAATAATATTTTGTTGGTTGTTGATAATACTTTTATGAGCCCTGCATTACAAAGACCTTTGGACTTAGGCGCGGACGTTGTTGTTCATAGTTTAACAAAATTTCTAAACGGTCATGCCGATGTTGTTGGCGGGGTAATAGTAGTTAAAGACGAAGAAGAATATAATAAGATGAGAAAAACATTAAACCAACTCGGCGGGGTTATTGATCCGTTAAATGCATTCTTGGTTCACAGGGGATTAAAAACTCTTGCCTTGCGAATGGAACGGCATAGCAAAAGCGCTCAAAAAATAGCTGAGTTCTTGGAAAATCACTCGCAAGTTAAGTGGGTAATGTATCCCGGATTAAAAAGCCATCCGCAATATCAAATAGGACAAAAACAACACATCGATAGCGGCGGAATGATCTCATTCGAACTAAAAGGCGGTGTTGATGCCGGCAGAGCAGTTATGAATTCCGTTAAGTTTTGTCAATTAGCGGTCAGCTTGGGCGGAGTTGAAACATTAATTCAACATCCTGCAAGCATGACTCACCACTCGATGGGTAAAGAAGCAAGGGAAGCTGCTGGAATTACAGACGGATTGGTAAGGTTATCCGTGGGAATTGAAAACGTGAACGACATTATCTCGGATTTGGAACAAGCATTGAAAAAAGCCGGAGAAACCGCAACACATCATCAAGAAGAATTGGCTTAATTAATTGAAAACCCTGCGAAAAAACCGCAGGGTTTTTTGTATCTAATCATAGGACTCGTTTTTTGTATTGACAAAATGCTTATTCAGCAAGTATTTTATTAAACTAAAATAAAACGGATTTAAAATGAGACTGTTAATTTTAACGGCATATTTTGTTTTATTAACCGAAAGTATTATTGGGCAAAAGATTATTCATGACGGCAGAAATTATTATTTTAAAAACAAGATAATAGTGAAATTCAACCAGGATGATTATAATTTAAACAATCGTATTTTAACCAAACTTAGTCAATCGGAAAAACTTGGCATTACCGGATCAAAACCAATGTTTAAAAAACCAAGTAAATCGAATAGCATTTTAAAAAATATTTATGTAGTAACCACTAACGGAAAAAAGAGCCCTAAACTGGTAGCCTCAAAGTTTAGCAAGCAGAAAAAGATTAAATGGGCAGAGCCCTATTATCTTAATCAAATAGTTTTTACACCGAACGATCCAAAATATTTGGATAGCACAACCAATCAGAAAAAAATGCTGGGTTTAATTAAAGCCGAACAAGCGTGGGATATTAACAAAGGTTCTTCAAAAATTATAATTGGAATTGTTGATACCGGTATTGATTGGGATCATCCCGACCTGGCAAACCATATATGGATAAACGAAGATGAAATTCCAGACAACGGAATTGACGATGATAACAACGGTTATATTGATGATTACAGAGGTTGGGATTTCGGAGGTTTGGACGGAACTCCCGATAACAATCCTATGGAAGACCGACCCGACCACGGAACACTGTTAGCCGGCTTGGCAAGCGCCGTAACAAATAATGACGTGGGAATTGCGTCAATAGGTTTTAACTCTACTGTTATGGCGGTTAAAACATCTCAGAATGATGTTAGAACAAATGCCGGTACGGCGTTGATAAGTTTTGGTTATGAAGGGGTTGTTTATGCAGTAGATAACGGAGCTAATATTATTAATTGTAGTTGGGGAAGTTTTAGTTATTCGTCTTTTGCCCAGTCTGTTATAGATTATGCTGTTTCTAAAGGGGTTTTGGTTGTTGCGGCTGCGGGCAACAATAACTCGCAAGACTCTTTTTATCCTGCAAGTTACAACGGTGTGTTATCTGTAGGTGCCTCGGATTACAGCGATAATAAAGCCGGCTTTTCTAATTATGGTATTCATATAGATGTTATTGCTCCTGGTGTGGGTATATATTCCACGTGGCAAAACGACACATATTCTACGGCTAGCGGAACGTCGATGTCTTCTCCTATTGTGGCCGGTTTAGCTGCGTTGGTAAAAAACGAATTTCCTAATTATAGCCCCTTGCAAATAGGCGAACAAATTAGAAGCAATGCGGACAATATAGATGGTATAAATCAAAGTTATCAATATTTATTAGGGGCTGGAAGAATTAATGCGTTTAAGGCGTTATCCAACAAAAATTCCAAATCGCTTCGCTTGACAAACGTAAAATATTTTGATCGTGGCGACGGAGACGGAATAATTGAATCGGGAGAAGAGATTGAGATAGAAGTCGGCTTTACTAATTATCTTGCTCCGTTGAGTAATTTGCAGCTTAACCTGGTTAATAATTCGTCTTTTGTTTCAGTAATTAATGGAAATTATTCCGCCGGAAGTATGTCCACGCTTCAAACTAAAAATAATAGTGGCGGTAAATTCCGTATTAAAATAAATCAAAATGCCCCGGATAATATTGATGTAAATCTTAGAGTTGATATTACAGACGGTACGTATAATGATTTTCAGTGGATCACTTTTAACGTAAACCCGACTTATGTAGTTCAAAATGTAAATAATGTTTCATTAACAATTACCAGCAACGGTTCTTTGGGATTTAATGATTTTCCTAATAATCAGCAAGGCGGCGGACTAACGTATAAAGACGGTCCGAATTTGCTTTACGAAGGCGCGCTTATTTATGGAACGTCAGCCCAGACAATAAATGATGCAGCCAGAAATACGGACGCCAGCGGAAAAGACGAAGACTTTTTTGTGATTAAACCGGTTTCATTAAATACACCCGGAAATGAAGCCGACCAACAAAGCTTTGCCGTGTTTAACGATAGTAATGCAACTAACAGATTGGGAATAAAAACAAAACAAAGCTCGTTTTCTTTTTCAGATGCTGCAAATGAGAACTTTGTGATTTTAAGATATAGAATGATTAACACTACGGCTAATACAATTAATAATTTTTATGCGGGAATATTTTTTGACTTGGATATTGATGAAAATGATTGGGACGGCGATGTGGTTAAGTTCGATACAACAAATAATTTTGGTTATGCTTTTGATCAAGACGGTAATCCGGTTAATACTAATATCGGTTTCGCATTGTTGTCAAATGGTCCTACAAACTTTTATGCAATGGATCAAGATGGAAATAACGGCGGCGTTGTTTCTTGGGACGGACTTACGGATGACGAGAAATGGAGCATTATAAGCAGCGGCTTGAGCTTTCCGGAAGCAGGTCCTAGCGACATTTCGTTAGTTATTTCAGGCGGACCTTATACCATAAATTCGTCGGACAGTATTGATATTGCTTTTGTTGTTGCGGAGGCGGATAATTATAGTAATCTTAAACAAGCAATAATACAAAGCAGAAATAAATATACCGGCTTACCTTCGGATGTAAATAATAACTTTAAACAAATTCCCGCAGAATTTAAATTGGAACAAAACTATCCCAACCCTTTTAACCCGACAACTACAATCCAATATTCAATCTCAACCCCCCTCAATCCCCCATTTGCCAGAAGGGGGAATACAAAGGGGATTTTTGTAAGCCTAAAGGTGTTTGATATATTGGGAAGAGAAGTTGCGGTATTAGTAAACAAAAGGCAATTGCCGGGAAAATACAGCGTTACTTTTAATGCATCGTCACTTCCCAGCGGCGTTTATTTTTACTCAATACAAGTCGGCAGCTTTCACAAAACCGAAAAGAGTGTTTTGTTAAAATAATAAGTGATGCTAAATTACTTAGACAATCCGCTGCAAAAAATTTTCGCTAAATTTTTATAAACTCAACACGTCTGTTATTTGCTTTTCCTTCCGGCGTAGCATTGCTGTCTACGGGTTTACTTTCTCCATAGCCTTTAAATTCCAAACGCGAGGCGTCAATCCCGTTGGAGATTAATAAATCCATAACTGCCTTCGCTCTTTCTTCAGATAGTTTTTGATTAAATGCGTTGTTCCCATCGCTGTCTGTATGTCCTTCAATTCTGAATTTTAGATTAGGGTGTTTTTTCATAACCTTAACAATTTTATTGATTACTCCCATTGAATTAGGTTTAACAATTGATTTGTTAACATCGAATAAAATTCCCCGGGTTACAAATTTTCCATCAGCCATTATTCTGTCGTATAATTTTTTTCCACCCTTCGCCAGACGGATATTTTTAATAGCAGCAATTTTAATATGTCTTTTGTCAAAATACGCGCCAATCGAAAACATTTTTGGTTTATATCCTAAATTAGGTACATTCAGCATTCTATCTTGATTTAAAAACAACTTAAGTGATCTTTTATTAAAAGCAACGGCAATGTGTTTCCAGCCACCCTGCCATGCTTTTTTCTCATTGTAAGATTTTTGAATTTCATCACCGAGAGTATGCATTTGAACTTTATTCCAACCTATTCCAATAGAGTACATACGCTTGCTGCTATTAGGTATAACGCGATTAACACTAATGCCGTTAAAAAAGCGAAGTTCGTATTTCTGTGATCTTAAAGGAGCCTCTTTGTCGAAATAAGCATCAAACTCCAGTGTGAAGACTTCAGGAAGATAACTTTCTTTATCCATCAAAGGGTTAACAATAGTCCCGTCTCCAACAAAATTAATTATGTTATCGTTACCCAGCCTGGCATTTTCAGCATTTCCGGAAATCAAATCCCAGCGCGAAGGAAACTCACCGCTTTCTTCAGAAGAAAGGTTGTCTTCAAAAATAATTTTATCTCCCGGAACAAAATTATATTTTGACCATACCTTAAATTGATTGTTTGTTGATTCGGAGTTTACAACCGGAGTGGTTTCGTTATTAGAAGCAGCGTCTGTTGTTGGCTTTTTCTCAATACCGGCATCCTTGTCCTTATCCTTATCCGACCCCGAAATACCTTCCTTTACCGCCTTATCGGCTTCGTCAATACCTTTATCCATACCCTTGTCAATTTCACGCTCAACTTTTCTTTTCACTTTTTCCTTAGCTTTTTTAAGCAAGTTGTCGAACTGTGCATTTGTTGTTGAGCTCAGAATAATCAATCCGAGAAACACAAAAAATATTTTTTTAATAAACATAATTAGTCTCCTTTTTGAAAAGAATGAAATTGTTTTTACCATTAGATGTGTGCAACAGGAGTCGTATAAAAAATACTATAAAGCTTTATAAATGTCAAATATAATTAAGGGCGGTTTAGTTATAATGTTAAACCGGCCCCATTTTTATAAGTGCTTACTTGAGCAATGTCATTTTTCTTGTTTGAATAAAGGAACCTTCCATTAATTTATAGAAATAAGTTCCGCTTGGTAAATTGCTTGCATTGAATATTACGGAATAATTTCCGGGAGATTGTTTTTCATTAACCAATGTTGCAACTTCTTTACCAAGTATATTATAAACTTTTAATTGCACTAGTTGAGACGTTGCATTCAACTTTTATCTTTTTCAAACTCTGTATCAAATGCTTTAACATACCTTTTTCTCAATCTTTCCCATTAATCAATCAAATTTTTTATTCTTGTAAATAATTCACGTGAATCAAAAGGTTTCGTTAAATAATCATCGGCTCCAATTTCTAAACCTTCCGGCTTGCTTTCGATTGAGGCTTTAGCTGTTAGAAGAATAACCGGTATGTCACTTGTCTGCCATTCAGATTTAATTTTGCTACAGAATTCTATCCCGTCCATTGATGGCATCATAACATCACTTAAAATTAGATCCGGTAATATTTCAGATGCTTTTTTAATTCCAGCTTTGCTATCATCTGCTTCTGATATAGAAAAATTTTCAATCAGCAAACTCTTTAAATATTTTCTAACATCTTCCGAATCATCAACAATTAAAATTGATTTTTTATCATTATTTTTTTCCGGATTTAGTTCAATATTTTTCTGAATATTTTCTACAATAATCTCTTGATTAATTCTTTGTTCGGCTAAATTTTCACCATTAGAAAGCCCGTCTTCAACGGTAAGGCTTTTGAATTTTAATTCCTGTGAAAATAAATTCGGCGTCATTCCCTTCAGGATAATAATAATTAAAATTATATGTCGTGTTTTTGATATCATTTTTTTACTAGTTATGAATAAATTAAAATAACCAAGTAGAGTATAAACAGAGTAAATTAATATAAGTCAATAAATAATAAAACTATTCGTGAGCAGTAAGGCAGCAATAAATTAAAAATCCTTCTAACACTATTTATATTGAAAAGCTGTATTAACCGCATAGGAAAAAGATTATTGTTTTACATATCTCTTAAAAATGAAATTATCTTTTAAGTATAACATTCTTAAACTTATTTATATAAATAATATATTTTATGAAAATAAAAATATGATTAGTTAGATGTAATATGACGCTTGTTACTAAAAGAAGATGAGTTATATCATTATTGATAACGTTTGGATAAGCCGGATTATTTCCTAATTGTTTTAGCGTAAAGTTCTGAATATTCCCCTGCCGAGTGATGCCAGGAATAATCTTTTATCATTCCGTTATATTGGATTTTAGGCCAGATAGGTTTATTGTGAAAATCATTTATCGCTCTATTAACCGATTGAAGAAGAGCTTTGCCGGAATATTCGTAAAACGAAAAGCCGTTTCCAATGTCCAATCCGTATGCATTGTATTCATTCCAGTCCTGAACCGTATCTGCCAAACCGCCGGTTTTTCTTACTACAGGAACGGTCCCGTATTTAAGTGAGTAAATTTGATTTAATCCGCAAGGCTCATAGTGCGAGGGCATTAAAAATATATCGGCGCCGGCTTCAATTAAGTGTGCAAGTTCATTATTATAACCAATATAAACACCGACTTTTCCAGGATGGTTATAAGCTAATGTATTAAACATGTTTTCGTATTTGCTTTCTCCGCTTCCCAAAACGACCCATTGCGCATTTAAGCTCATTAGTCCGTTTAGCGCTTCGGCAATAATATCAAATCCTTTTTGCACTACCATTCTTGAGATAATACCAATCAACGGAATATCCGGATTAAAATTAATATTAAAATGTTTAAGAAGAAATTTTTTATTTTCTGTCTTTCCAGACATGTCATCAATTGAATAATGGTAAGGAATATGTTTATCGGTTTCCGGGTTCCAAATAGAATAATCCACGCCGTTCAATATTCCCGAAAAATCATCCTTCCGCTGCCAAAGCGAATAATCCAAACCCGCTCCGTATTCGGGTGTAAGCAGTTCATTGGCGTAAGTAGGACTAACGGTATTAATCTTATCGGCGAAATGGATTCCCGCTTTTAAAAAATTTACTCCGCCTTCCATTTCTATTGGTCCGCCGGGATAAAAATACTTTCCGTTAATTTCAGCTCTTCCCAAAGTTTCAGGAGAAAATCTTCCTTGATAACCGATGTTGTGAATAGTCAGTAAAGTGGCTGTATTCTCGAAAAGTTTATCCCAAGAGTAATTGTCTTTGATGTATAAAGGGATTAGCGAGCTTTGCCAGTCGTTACAATGTATAATATCCGGTGCCCATCCCATTCTTTGAATTGATTCTATTACGGCTTTTTGAAATAATATAAATCTTTCGTCTTCGTCCCAGTCGTTTGTATAAATGTTAGGCCGGTGAAAGTAATGCGGATTGTGAATAAAATAAATATCTACCGTTGAATCCGGCATGTACCCGTGAAAAACATGTGTGCCGTGCGGATAACCGCCGACCCGTATATTCATCTCGCCAATATAATTATCGTAATGTAAATTATATTTATACTCGCTTACAGGATAATATTTTGGCATGAACACTTTGACGTTGTGACCGAGTTTTGCCAACTCTTTAGGAAGAGCGCCTGCAACATCGGCCAGTCCGCCTGTTTTTGCATAAGGATAAACTTCACTGGCTACAAAGGCTATTTTCATACCCGTAAAGATAAAAAACTTTTGATGATAAGAAGTCGAAAACAGAGGAAAATTTTTAAGTTACTTTAATTCTAACGTCAACAATATGAAGTGAATTATCCTG
>Ga0256841_1003587_pt1 | contig 11534 bp, 10 predicted proteins | sample 356308metaG_FD_185971 | JGI IMG/M metagenome (GOLD analysis project Ga0256841, IMG submission 185971) | Hydrothermal vent microbial communities from Mid Atlantic Ridge, Atlantic Ocean - 356-308 | ecosystem: Environmental > Aquatic > Marine > Hydrothermal vents | place: Atlantic Ocean: Mid...
GCGCAGAAGCAAAACATACAATGAGCGTTCTGCGCTTTGTCGCTAAACGAGTTTTAAAAAAACTCAACATCAAGGGAAGAAAGAAATATCTACATCCATAATTTTAAAAATATTATTATTACTAAAATTAAATCTATCAGTACTATTGTTTTAATGACAATGTCAATTCTCTTTGAGTAATCATTTTTAAAAATGGCATACATTATCAGGCCTATGGTTAGCATAGCCATCAATAACATGGCTCCTAAATAGTTGTAAAATGCATCCCAAGTCATTATTTAAACATTACTACTTTTTCAAAATTTCCCCACTCCTTATTCATAATTTGGCCGGCTTGTCTACGATTTCAATGCCAATGCCCTTTTTATTACCTATTTTGGCAAACTAAGTTTTGTTTTCACCTTTTTTTTGCTGACATTTGTTTCATCTGTTAATTTAAAGGAATAAAATTACGAATTATTGCGTATATTACAAATTATTTATGCAAAAATTCGTAAAATATTTTTTTATTCTATTGAAGCAATTACCTAACTGCATGATAATTACTGGTTTAGACATTAAAAGATTTCGTAAAAAAAATAATTTAACTCAGGGCGAATTGGCCGAATTATTGGGTATTTCTGAGCGAACCGTTCAAAATTATGAATCGGGCGGCGTAATTCCCAACACAAAAACAGCAATATTTCAGAAAATATTTATGGAGTACGAAAAAGATGACGATGAAGTATATTTAGAAAAAAAAGGTGTTAAAGTCAGTATTGAAGAAATGACACGTTTTATGCTGTATAACGAAGCCGCTTTTTTTAATGACAAAGGTTTTAAATTGTGGTTTAATGACCATATTAATACAGCTATTAAACGCTTTTTAGAAGACCAAGGCATCACCATTTCTTATTCAGAAAAAAAAGGTGAATAGCCTACCGTCTTCTATATGGGCAAAGGTGATTTTATAGGTATTGAAAATTAGAAAGGTTTAATTGGATCAGATGTATTTGTTCAAGACTTTTTTTTAACAATTCTCTTTCATACACTACTTTTTTTTCAAGGTCTTTTAATTTTTTTTCGTAAGCACCTTTATATTCATCTGGGAATAAACGTGATTTTTTAATTTTTTTCATGACTCTCTTTTTCTTAGCTCTCTTACTCATGGGTAACTACATGGTCTGTTAATTCTATGGTAATTTTGTCAAACTCAACTTTCTTCTCGGGTCGAATCAAGTTCTTCTCTTCAGCATCCCTATAAAAGAAATCAAAAAACGGCCTTAGTATTTTTTTTAGTTTTTGTTCAATAGAAGTATAATATTTCATTAAATAGTAAGCCCCTGTAAATAATACAATGGGTAAAATATACAAGGCTATGTCATAATACAATTTAGGAAAATCAAAAGGGCGGTTTGGGTCTTGTGAATACGATAAAAAACTCCATGAAACCCAGTAACCCCAACAAGCTATAAAAGCAAAAGAAATTATTAAATAATACCTTTTTCTAAATATATGTTGTACCGGATTTAAAACTACATTTAAAAAAAGCAATGACAATATCAAACCACATATTGGAAAGCCAATTCCTAGTAAGAAATTCTTAAATGATGTATATCCTAAATATGAATCTTTGAGCATTAACTCTTTTCTAATCTTATTGAATTTTTTTAACTCTAATGAGGATGTTTCCTTTGCTTTTTTATAACTAATAATAAATTCTTCAATTGTTATATTCTTTTTTTCCAATTGAGCTAACAACCTTTCAAAGGCGACATCTCTATTGTTAATTATAGTTTTATATGTTTTTTTATGAGCTAATAATTCTTGGGATGAACCCGGAAAATATTCATGAAGAAAAGTAACGGCAATAGCCAAAACTACTACCGTACTAAAAAATAATGTTTTAATAATACTTCTAACCCTGTTCGTACTGTTCATCTGGTGGTGGGTCTCCAACCTCTCCATGTCCTGTTTTTTGAATTTCAGTGCTCTCATCTTGACTTTTAATAATTTCGTTGCTGTCTGTACAGCTAACTAATGTTAATTGGAATACCACAAAGATTAACAATCCTCCTAATACTCCCCGTAAATTTTTCATACTACTTAAAATTTTAGATTAAACAATAATTCTAAAATATAAGTATTTTAGTCATAATTTGGCCTAGGGTGTCATACTAACTATTAACAAATTTTTTAACTTGCCCGCTCCCCTTATTTTGATGAGACGGTGTCAGTACGGTGCTAATGTATAAAAAAAAGTTTAATTCGTTTTTTTTGGAGTGAAATAGTGATATTAATAGAGAATAAACGATTACTAATTTGAAGATAAAATTAGCATGTGCCCCCTAATTACCCCCCTGTAAAAAAAAACAAACCCTTCTAAATCAATATTTTAGAAGGGTTTATTGTTGGCTCACAAGGACTCCTTTCGGCTTTAGCCTGCCTTGAGCACAGACGAAAGGCTCAAGATAAACTTCTCGCCCTTGTTGTTGTTTCAAAACAAAAATGCTTCCAAAAAAAAGGAAGCATTTGTCTAACTTTGTTGGCCCACAAGGACTCCTTTCGGCTAAGCTCAAGATAAACTTCTCGCCCTTGTTGTTGTTTCAAAACAAAAATGCTTCCAAAAAAAAAGGAAGCATTTGTCTAACTTTGTTGGCCCACAAGGACTCGAACCTTGAACGTCGGTACCAAAAACCGGTGTGTTGCCAATTACACCATGGGCCAAAATAGAATTGCTTATCATTAAGCAGGTGCAAATTTAAAGCAAAGTTTTAAATCTACAAGTTTTTTTACTAAAATTTAACCCGCAGTACAAATAGCCCCAAAACACAATTTTAACAGATATTTAATACCTTAAATAAGAGAAACTACGTTACTACCTAAAAATAAATCGATATTTATTTAGTAAATTCGCCCTCAACATAATTAATGAGACTCTAACAATACGAAAAATGTAGTAAAATTGCCTTTTTTAAGGTATTAAAACTCATCAAATGATTATAGCAACTACCTATGAATACTTTTAATTATAAAAAGTGGAATAACATATTGGGATGGCTCACTTTTGCAATTGCATTAGTAACGTATGCCTCAACCATAGAACCTACCGTTAGCTATTGGGATTGTGGCGAATATATTTCAACAGCCGTAAAATTAGAAGTTGGCCACCCTCCGGGAGCACCCTTATTTCAAATGTTAGGAGCATTTTTTGCCATGTTTACAAGTGATGCATTACAAATTGCCAAAATGGCAAACTTTATGTCTGCCTTGGCAAGTGCTTTTACCATCCTCTTTTTATTTTGGACCATTACCATCTTGGCAAAAAAGATATTGGCAAAAACAGAAGAATTAAGCCAAGCAACGGCCATTGCTATCTTAGGAAGCGGCTTGGTAGGGGCATTGGCATATACATTTTCTGATAGTTTTTGGTTTAGTGCCGTTGAAGCCGAAGTGTATGCTATGTCGTCATTTTTAATGGCCCTGCTCTTTTGGCTAGGCCTGCGCTGGGAACATGAAATGGACACTTATCGCGGCCATAAATGGCTACTTTTAATCTCTTTTGTGGTAGGCTTATCGTTTGGCGTTCACATCTTATCACTATTAGTAATTCCGTCTATCGTATTTATCTATTTTTATAAAAGATATAAAAAGATAACCACAAAAAAGTTTATCATTGCAAATATTGTAGCGGTGTTAGTATTGGCATTTGTATTCAAATTTTTATTTCCCTATACCCTTTCATTCTTTAGTGCTTCAGAATTATTTTTTATAAATACCATTGGCTTGCCTTTTAATTCGGGGAGTATCATTGCCGGTCTTATCTTAATTGCACTCTTTTACAGTGCTATTAGATATACCCGTAAAAAGAATTGGGTCAATGCCAATTTAATCATCTTGTCATTACTATTTGTGATGATTGGATTCTCTTCATGGATTATGCTGCCGATACGTGCCAATGCAGACACTACCATTAACGAAAATAATCCGTCAAGTGCCCGTGAATTATTAGCCTATTACAATAGAGAACAGTATGGCGATGCCAGTATTTTTTACGATTCTTACTATTCAGAAACTAGGGAACAAAAAAAAGACGAAAGCGGAAGACCCGTTTATAGGGATGACAAGCCCAAATACGAAAAAGATAAAAAATTGGGTAAATATGTTATTGTAAACCACTATAAAAATGCCTTGCCTACTTTTACAGACAAACACAAAGGGTTCATTCCGAGAATGGTAGACCCTTCACCAAGTGTAGTTGCCAATTACAAAGCTATTGCGGGCATACCGTCAAGAAGTAAACGCCGCCCTACTTTTGGCGAAAACCTTACCTTTATGTTTGTATACCAATTTGGCTATATGTACGGTAGGTATTTTATGTGGAACTTCGTAGGCCGCCAAGACGATATTCAGGGTAACTTAGACAATCACGGCAATTGGCTGAGTGGTATTAATTTTATTGATAGCGCACGATTGGGCTCACAAGACAACCTCCCCGCAGAAATAAAAAATAACAAAGGCCGAAACACCTATTTTTTCTTACCCCTTATTTTAGGAATTATAGGCTTGCTTTTTCACATAAAATTCGATAAAAAGAATTTCTACATTTTATTATTGTTTTTTGCCTTTACCGGATTGGCGGTTATTTTTTATACCAACCCGAAACCTTTTGAGCCTAGAGAACGCGATTATGCCGTGGTAGGTTCGTTTTATATTTTTGCTATTTGGATAGGCCTCGGCGTCTTGGCATTGTTTGAACAGTTTAAAAACAAGATAAACCCAAAAACCTTAGCCATTGGGGTAACCACAATTTGTTTGGTTGCCGTACCCGCTTTAATGGCTTCGCAAAACTGGAATGACCATGACCGGTCAGGCAGATATTGCACTCGTAACAATGCAAAAGCCTATTTAGATTCTTGCCAAAAAAACGCCATTATGTTTACCATTGGCGATAATGATACGTTTCCGTTATGGTATATGCAAGAAGTAGAAAATTACAGAACAGATATCAAATTGATAAATACCAGTTTATTGGCAACCGATTGGTATATAGACCAACAAAAAAGAAAGACCTATGACGCACCTCCTATCCCGTCACAGTTAACACACAAACAATACAGAACAGGGTCATTAGATGTTGCCTACCACATTCCGGTTGAATTAAAAAGAACCCCTTTGATAGATGCTTCCTTTAAAGATACTACCAATGTATTTTCTTCATCCGATAAGGAGAAAAAATCAGAAAACAGAATCGATATCAAAACCTTTATGAATTGGATTGCCAGCAGCGATGAAAGGACCACATTTGATATAGATGATGACGGAGTGCCCGAGAAATTTTACCCAACCAATAAATTGAGGTTGTATGTCGATAAAGAAGCTGTGTTAAAAAACAATATAGTATCTGTAAAAGACTCGGCCAAAATTGTACCTTATATCGATATTACTATTGACAGATTGGGCTTGACAAAAAATAGAATTATTATGCTAGACATATTAGCCAATAATAATTGGGAAAGGCCACTCTATTTTACCGGAGGTGCCCAAGCCGACGAAGAGTATATCTGGTTAAAAGATTACTTACAGTTAGACGGTACAGCATATAAATTCGTGCCCATCTATACCCCGAGCAAAGACGAAAGGGGAAGAGCAAAAAGCATCTTAGAACTCGGCAGAATCGATACCGATGTAATGTATGCTAATGTGAAAAAATGGGATTGGAAAAATTCAAATAACAGCAACGTATATATCGACGTAGAATCACGTAAAAACAGTATCTCTTTTAGAAATTATTTGGTGCGGTTGGCAGAAGATTTTATCAAAGAAAAAAAATTCGATAAAGCCGAAGAAATGCTCGATTTATCCCTTGAAAAAATGCCCATAGAAACGTATGACCATTACTCAATGGTATTGGGGTATATAGATAATTATTACAAAGTAGGCAACAAAGAAAAAGCCCGAAAAGTAGCCACAACCTTAGCCGATATTTTTCAAGGCCGCATTGATTATTATGTTGACTTAGACGATTATGGGCTAATGCAAAATATAGAAGACATAGACGCTACGTTTTTAATGTACCGCAATGTAATGTTTACCGCCCAAGAATATGACGAAGAATTTGCCAAAAGCATAGAAGAAAAACTTTTCAGTCAGAAATCAATCGGATTGATGAAATTTATCCAAAGTAACTATCAATGAAACCCTACCTTGTAAAAATGCCAAATCTGATTCAGGCTGTATTTCAACATCAGACTTGGCGTTTTTCTACTGAAAAAAAAAATATCTACCTCACTTTTGATGACGGGCCAACCCCAGAAATAACCTATTGGGTATTAGATGTTTTAAAAGAATACAATGCCTTTGCTACTTTTTTCTGTATCGGTAAAAATATTGAAAACCATCCGGCTATTTTTCAAAAGATTATCAAAAACGGGCATGCCGTTGGCAATCATACCTACGAACACCTTAACGGATGGAAAACATCAAGTGAAGAATATCTCAAGTCGGTATTGAAAACAGAAAAACTTATTGATACATTCCAAAACATAAATTCTAAACACCAAACAACGAGTTCTAAACTCTTCAGGCCTCCTTACGGAAAAATAAAAAATTCTCAAACCAAAGTCCTTGTTGCGACGAATTACAACATTGTCATGTGGACGGTTTTAAGTGCCGATTTTGACACTACTATCAATGCCGAAAAATGCTTAGAAAATGTCATAAACAATACTGAAAATGGTACTATTATAGTCTTTCACGACAGTGTAAAAGCCTTTGATAAACTAAAAGAAGTACTGCCGAAAATATTGATTTATTTTGGTGAAAAAGGGTATGCTTTTAAGAAAATTGGCTAACAACTAATAATCAGCATCTTCAGGATAATTCTGCATAAACTTTTCAGCAACAGCCACCATATTTTTACTACCGCAGAAAAAAGGTACGCGTTGGTGTAATTCGGTAGGTTTGATATCCATAATTCGCATATAGCCGTCAGAGGCTTTTCCACCGGCCTGCTCTGCCAAAAAAGCCATTGGGTTACATTCGTATAACAGCCGCAATTTCCCTTTGGGGGCTTTAGAACTGGTAGGGTAGATATAAATGCCTCCTTTAATCATATTCCGGTGAAAATCAGATACTAACGAACCTATATACCGTGCTTTATACGGCCTGTTATCTTCTTCTTCCTGACAGTATTTCAAGTAATCTTTAACACCTTGCGGAAAGTGAACGTAATAGCCTTCATTGATAGAGTAAATAGTACCGTCATCCGGAAAGGTCATATTGGGATGTGACAAGTAAAAAGTACCTATAGCCGGATTCAAGGTAAATCCGTTTACGCCATGCCCGGTGGTATATACCAACATGGTTGAAGTACCATACACAATATACCCCGCTGCAACCTGCTTATTGCCCTCTTGCAAAAAATCTTTTAATTCTACCGGTGCGCCAATTTCAGTAACTCGAGTATAAATAGAAAAAATGGTTCCAACCGAAACGTTGACATCAATATTTGAAGACCCGTCAAGCGGATCTATCAATACAATATATTTATTGCTGTTTCCTTGGCCTCTACCAGAAATGGTAATATAATCATCTTCTTCTTCACTGGCAATACCGCAAATAATTTCTCTGTTAGTCAGAGTTTGCATAAAAATTTCATTGGCATAAACATCTAATTTCTGCTGGTCTTCCCCTTGAATATTAGTATCTCCGGCATCTCCTAAAATATCTACCAAACCGGCCTTGTTTACTTCGTGATTGACTACTTTAGCAGCCAACCTGATTGAATTGATCAAACGCGAGAGTTCGCCGGATGAATATTTAAAATGCTGTTGGTTGCCGATGATAAATTCACCGAGTGTAGTGTGTTTTTGCATAGCTTTTTATATGTTGTATTGTGCAAATATCGCTTTTCTTTTTATAAAACTATAACGTTTTCGTTAGAGTTTTAACAAAGTTTTTTACATTAGCCGCTCTCAAATTATAAATTGGTAAACAATGGGCTTTTATATCCGTAAAGGAAAAAAAGAAGATATGGCTTCGGTACTAAAATTAGTTACCGAATTGGCGGTTTTTGAAAAAGAACCCGATGCGGTTACTATTAATGTTGAAGATTTAGTTAATAACGGGTTTAAAGAAAACCCGGCCTTTTCTACTTTTGTTGCCGAATACAAAAATGAAATTGTAGGAATGGCATTATTTTATAACCGGTTTTCTACTTGGGACGGCCCCTCAATACACTTAGAAGACTTGATAGTTACCGAAAAATATAGAAGAAAAGGCATCGGAAAAGCCCTTTATGACAAGGTATTGAAAGAAGCCTTGCAAAAAGGAGTAAAAAGGGTAGAATGGGCTGTATTAAATTGGAATACGCCGGCCATAGCGTTTTACAAAAGTACCGGGGCAACCCTATTTGAAGACTGGAATATATGCCAGATTGGCGATAAAAAAATAAAACACTATTTATCTAAGAAATGAGGATTTTTAAATTTGGCGGAGCCTCTGTAAAAGATGCTGAAGGTGTTAAAAATGTGGCTTGGGTACTACAAAACACCGGATATAAAGATGTGCTCATCATCATTTCTGCCATGGGCAAAATGACCAATGCCTTTGAAAAACTTACCGATGCCTATTTCTATAAAAAAGCAGATGCCACAGCAATATTGCAACAAATACAAACCTACCACAATACAATTGCAGCAGCGTTATTTAAAAGTAAAAATCATCGGGTATTTTCAGCAATTGAAACGCTTTTTAATGAGGTAACCCATTTTATTAACCACCATACCCCTACCGATTATAACTATGTGTATGACCAAATAGTACCGGTTGCCGAATTGATTTCAACAAAAATAGTAAGTGCTTATTTAAACGAAATAGGCATTGGCAATACTTGGATAGATGTAAGAAAATATGTCAAAACCAATAGCGATTACAGAGGGGCAATAGTCAATTGGGATAGTACCCAACAGCGTATTTCCACAGGTATTTCACTCGAAGAATTATACATCACCCAAGGATTTATTGCTAGCGATAACAACAACAATACCACCACTTTGGGCAGAGAAGGGTCTGATTATTCAGCCGGAATTTTTGCCTATTGCCTCAATGCCAAAAGTGTAACCATTTGGAAAGACGTTGAAGGGGTGCTAAATGCCGACCCCCGCCATTTTAAAGAAACCCAACTGTTACAACAAATATCGTATACAGAAGCTATTGAACTGGCATTTTACGGAGCATCGGTCATCCATCCTAAAACCTTACAACCCCTACAAAAAAAAGAAATCCCCCTGTATGTAAAATCGTTTATCCAACCTGAAAAAAAGGGCACAACTGTATCTAGAGGAATACATATCGTTCCTAAAACTCCCTGTTTCATTGTAAAGAATAACCAATTATTACTGTCTATTTCATCCCTAGATTTTTCATTTATCGTTGAACAAAACATTAGTGAAATCTTCAGGTTATTGGCAAATTATAAAATGAAGGTGAATTTAATTCAAAATTCAGCCATCAGTTTTTCGGTTTGCCTAGATGATAAATACCATAATTTTAACCGCCTCCTACGCGAGCTAAAAAAAACATTCAATACAGAATTTTACAAAGGGGTTTCACTATATACTATCCGGCATTTTGATGAGAAAGCTATTCAGAAAATAGAAAATAATAACAACGTATTGCTAAAACAAGTAACTAAAGAAACGGTTCAAATCGTTATTCAATAAATTTTCTATCTTTGAATCTGTCTAAAAATAAACCATGGGTCTAGTATCATCAAAAGAAATTGCCAGTGTTATTGGTCTCGAAAAATACGGTTTTTTAGGTACTTTCGTGGGTTGGATACTGTTAAAAACACTTCGCATTTCTAAGATTAACAGGATATACGAAAAGCACAAAAACAAAAAAGATATTGCTTTTTTAAATGCCATTTTAAACGAAGTGCAAATAGACTTTGAAATTCCTGAAGAAGACTTAAAACGCATTCCCAACCAAGGCCCGTTTATAACGGTTTCTAACCATCCTCTAGGAGGTATTGACGGAATTTTATTGATAAAATTATTAGCCGAAAGAAGGCCCGACTATAAGATTATTGCCAATTTTTTATTGCACAGAATAGTGCCTTTGAAGCCTTTTGTAATGCCGGTAAACCCGTTTGAAGGCAGAAAAGAAGCCAAGTCGAGCGTAACCGGCATAAAAAACGCATTGTTGCATTTGAAAAACGGGTATTCGTTAGGAATTTTTCCTGCCGGCGAAGTTTCTACCTATAAAGACGGAAAGTTAATTGTTGATAAACCGTGGGAAGAAGGTGCCGTAAAATTAATCCACAAAGCCCAAGTACCCATTATCCCCATCTATTTTCACGCTAAAAACAGCAAACTGTTCTATCTCCTTTCTAAGATAAGTGATACCTTGAGAACAGCCAAATTACCGTCAGAATTATTATCTCAAAAAAATAGGGTAATTAAGGTGCGAATAGGGAAAGTGATTTCAGTAAAAGCCCAAGAAGAATATAAGGATATTGATGATTTTCACACTTTTTTGCGAAAAAAAACCTATATGTTGGCAAACCCTTTTGAGGCCAAAACACCGTTGATAAAAAAACCCTCATTAAAAATAACCAAGCAACCTAAAAAGGTGATTCCGCCTGTTTCGCCAAATAAGATTACCAAAGAAGTTGAAAAATTAAGAGCCGATGATTCTAGGTTGTTAGAAAGTAAAAATTATGAAGTGTTTTTTGCCGAAAGCCGTAAAATACCCAATATATTACGTGAAATAGGAAGGCTTCGGGAAGTTACTTTCAGAGAGGTCGGCGAAGGTACCAATAATGCCCTCGATTTAGATAAATACGATAATTTTTACCATCACATGTTTTTGTGGGATAGCGTCAAAAACCTAGTGGTTGGTGCGTATAGAATGGGCTTGGGTTATGATATTTACAAAAAATACGGCATTGACGGTTTTTATATCAATACACTTTTTAGGGTTGAACCCGAACTTTATGGCATGATGGAAAAAACCATAGAAATGGGACGTGCCTTTGTAATTAAAGAATACCAACAAAAACCTATGCCGCTGTTTTTATTGTGGAAAGGAATTGTACACGTAACCTTACGGTATCCCGAGTACAAGTATCTAATGGGCGGCGTGAGCATTAGCAATCAGTTTTCAAATTTCTCAAAATCATTGATGATTGAATTTATGAAATCGCATTATTACGACCCCTATTTGGCACAGTACATACATCCTAAAAAAGAATACAAAGTAAAATTGAATGACGCCGATAAAGATTTTGTTTTTGATGCCAGCAAAGCCGATATGGTAAAGTTTGATAAAATTATCGACGAATTAGAACCCGGTAGTTTACGCATGCCGGTACTATTAAAAAAATATGTAAAACAAAATGCCAGGCTATTGGCATTTAATGTAGACCCTAAGTTTAACAATGCCGTTGACGGATTGATGTATATTAGAATTTCTGATATTCCGGATAGTACCGTAAAACCCGTAATGGAAGAATTCCAAGCCGAATTAGAACGCAAACTTTCTGAAAATGA
>Ga0256841_1003588_pt1 | contig 11533 bp, 10 predicted proteins | sample 356308metaG_FD_185971 | JGI IMG/M metagenome (GOLD analysis project Ga0256841, IMG submission 185971) | Hydrothermal vent microbial communities from Mid Atlantic Ridge, Atlantic Ocean - 356-308 | ecosystem: Environmental > Aquatic > Marine > Hydrothermal vents | place: Atlantic Ocean: Mid...
GGTTACAAGCCCCTGGCAACTACTACGATTGGTAGCTTCCCCCAGACGCCGGAGCTTCGCCACGTACGCCGACAATATAAGCGAGGGGAGTTGAGCAGCTCGGAGTACGAAGCCTTTATCGAGGCGCAGATCCGCGACTGTGTGGCTTTGCAGGAGCGTATCGGGCTGGAGGTGCTGGTGCATGGAGAGTTTGAGCGCAACGATATGGTGGAGTATTTCGGCGAGCAGCTCTCGGGGGTGGCGTTCAGCGAGAACGGCTGGGTCCAGAGCTACGGGAGCCGCTGCGTCAAGCCACCACTGATCTACGGAGACGTCAGCCGCCCCGAGCCGATGACGGTACGCTGGAGCACCTTCGCCCAGAGCCTGACGGATCGTCCGATGAAAGGGATGCTCACCGGCCCGGTGACGATCCTCAACTGGTCCTTCGTCCGGGACGACCAGCCCCGTAGCGAGACCTGCACCCAGATCGCCCTGGCGATCCGTGACGAAGTGGATGATCTGCAAAAGGCGGGGATTGGAATGATCCAGGTGGACGAGGCAGCCTTCAAAGAGGGCTACCCGCTGCGCGCTGCCAAACGGCCCGATTATGAGCGCTTCGCATTGGAGAGCTTCTGGATTACCACCAACGTCGCCGAGCCCGAGACCCAGATCCACACCCACATGTGCTATAGTGAGTTCAACGATATTATCGATACTATCGAGGCGATGGACGCCGACGTCATCAGCATCGAGACGGCCCGCAGCGGCAACGTCCTGCTACGGATCTTTAAGGAGCGAGGTTACGAGATGGAGATCGGTCCCGGAGTTTACGATATTCACTCCCCTCGCATCCCCTCGGTGGAGGAGATCGTCCATCAGATTCGGGCGCTGCTGGAGGTCCTGCCCGCGAGGCAGCTCTGGATCAACCCCGACTGCGGACTCAAGACGAGGGGATGGCCAGAGGTCGAAGCAAGCCTGGAACATATGGTCCGGGCCGTAGAAGCGGTCCGCAAAGAGATTGGGATCGTCTGAGGACGTTCCCGCCTAGGCGTTGACAATCTCCTTGAGGTGTTGCTCCTCGTCAAAGCGTTTGCCCAGGAAGTCGCAGAGCTGACGGGCATCTTTTTCGGCGATGGCCAGAGAGGTACTGGCACCGGGGGAGGGGGTCATGTTGAAGATCGCGCCTCCGACGGCAAGTTTGGCTTCTCCCATCATCAGTCGATGGGTCTCTTTGTCGATGATCTGGGGACGCATTCCGCCGAATCCGTCGGCGAAGATGAGATCCTCCGAGCTCATCGCAGGGATGATTTTCCTGGCATCATTGACGAAGATGTGTTTGCCGATATAGGGAAGCTCGTCGAGAAAGTTGTGGAGGATGTAGTTGCGGATCGTGGAGTCTTTGAGAAGATTGTAGTAGACCTCCAGGGTGTCTTTGCCGATGTCCATCGCCTCGAGGAGGTCTCGGATGTGGGCCTGACGGTAGCGCTCCAGTTTGGGCAGGGCGAAGGCGGTGGGGCCGAAGCGGGTGTTCCAATCGGCCGTCAGGTCGGGATCGGCGTGAACGGCGGCAAAGGGCAGCTTGGGGTTCTGCATCGTGTAGACCTTGGAGTCAAGGAGCTTGCGGGTGGTGAAGAAGAAACTCCCGCCGATGGGCAGGATCGCAAGATTGTTTCCGTATCCCAGGTGTTGGGCAAAGAGGAGCGAGTAGGCGCCGGCATTGGCGACGACGGTTCTTGCCTTGTAGGTACTGTTTCCGGTCGTCAGTTCGAACACTCCGTCGACCTCCCGGATCTCAAGCACCTCTTCGTTGTAGTGGATCTGGATATTTTTATCGGTATCCAGAGCCATCTGCACGAAGCTTTCGCTGAGCTTTTTGAAGTCTACGGTGGTGATTTCGCCTTCGACCCCCAGGGCCAGGACCGGCTCTTCCCGTCCCTCCATGATCATGGGCTCTTTCTCCCTTAGTGCGTCGGCTTCCATATAGCGGTAGTAGGGAAAAAGTTCGGAGAAAACTTTGTAGCGTTCCTTGAGGCTTGCCACTTCATCCTCCCCGACGGCCAGGATCATTTTGTCCCGGCGAAAACCGATCTCCCCTTCGTAGCCGAAGTGGCTGATATAGTTGGCGACCATGGCGGCATTGCGCTTGACGCTACGGGCCTTCTCCAGGGAGTAGTTGGTCTCGATGTCTCCGATATGGAGGGTTTGGGAGTTGGCTTTGGGGCTGGAGTTGAGCTGGGCAGGTTCGTCGTATTTTTCAAATAGAACGATATCACGGATATCGGTATAGCGGGCCAGGGTAAAGAGTAGGCCGCTGCCGACGACGCCTGAACCGATGATGGCGGTCTCGAAAGTTTTGTTGACGATCATGGTGTCTCTCTTTTTCGGGCAAATCGTTTCGGTCCCGTATCGAGGGACGCCACGGGGGCGGCTCGTCCGAAGAGGCCGCTTTTCCCACTCTGCTGACAGGGAGATTCTCACGCAGCCTCTCTTGCATACGGCTGAAATTTCTTCGTCAGAGAAGTTTTTCCCCGATTTTTTACAAAGTTTACGTTTGAGTATATTTTCAGCCTCAAGGCGTTATGATGAATTTACGAAACTTGGTTGAAGGAGAGTCCTATGACCCGCCGCAGCGGCAAGATGCAGTTTCTCTTTTGGGATTTTTTCTTCTCGGTACTTCTGTATTTATGGATTCTCTGGATCGGGGGGCGGACCTTTCTTCTGCATGAGGGACCGATGATGGCCTTGCCTCAGCAGGAGGTGACGCTGCTATTCCTCCTCTACGGTCTTTTGGTTCTGACAACGCTGTCGGGGACCATCGTCTCCATCATGATCGGCAATCAGCGCTACATCCGTCGCTTTGGGGCGATGGTGATCCTCGTCTTTGCGACCATTGTCGCCGCCAAAGGGATCTTCGGCTGATTTTCAGCCTGACGGGGTACAATATCGCCGACGGAGAGTTGGCAGAGTGGTCGAATGCGGCGGCTTCGAAAGCCGTTGTCCGGGCTTCCCGGACCGGGGGTTCGAATCCCCCACTCTCCGCCACCCCCATGCCTGTCGAAATCCGATACAATTCCTTTTGAATTTGCATCCCCACGCTGGAGAGTCTATGCGCTATGAATGTACCATCCCTCTGATGAAAGCCCAGGATCCGCGCTTGACGGAGCGCTTCGGTCCTCTCGGGAAGGTTCTGCCCAACGTGTCCGAGAGTCTGGAAGAGCTAAGGGATTTTTTTGAACACCGCATTTTGGACGTCTTTCCCCAACTCCTCCCGGAGGAGGATCCCAAGATCGCTCTTCTGGACTGCGAATATTTCCGCCTTTCGGCGGAGAAACACTATCTGGAATTTGCCCGAAGAGTTTTTCGGGAGAACGGCGGGGCCTGCTACTGGCATACCCAGGAGTTCAAACAGGGGGATATGCAGAACTACCTCTACAAGATCAAGCTCATGGACCGGATCGACGAGATGATCTATTCACGGCAGTTCGAAATCCGGGAGGGCAATACGCTTTTTCGTATCGAAGATCCGGAGATCCTGGAGTTTGTGATCAAGTATTTTCTGCGGGAGCTTATCGGGGGGGCGCTATTTTTCGATAAGCGGCCTCTGATGATCGTCTACAGCTACGATCTCTCTCTTCCCGTGCTCTGCGAAAGTGCGGCAGATCTGACCCACTACCGGGAGTTGGCCCGCTCCTGTGGGCTCTATTTTCGCTGACGGAGGATGGCGATGACGGTCTCGATGCTTCTGGCCGCCGCCTTGATCCTCTTTGTCTCCAGTACGCTCCAATCGATTATCGGTTTTGCCTTCAATCTTCTGGCGGTGCCGCTGCTGCTCTGGAACGACTTTTCTTTGGCTCAGGCCGTAGCCCTGACCTCCATCCCGATTCTGGTACAGGTCTCCGTGGCGACCTGGAAGTTGCGGAGTGACGTCCCTTGGAGAGAGGTCTTTCCCGCGGCGACAATTCGCTATCTGAGTCTTCCCGTCGGTGTCTCGCTCCTCTACTGGGTCAACAGCTTCGAGCCCACGCGGGTTAAACAGATCGTCGGACTGCTTTTATTGATCATTCTGGGAATGCAGAGTTTTGCGAAGATTCGACCCAGAGAACGCCTGGCGTGGGGCTGGGATCTGCTGGCTTTCGGACTCAGCGGCGTGATGCTGGGCATGATCGCCATGGGCGGTCCGCCGGTGGTGCTCTGGCTCATGGCCCACGACTGGAGCGCCGTAAAAACCCGGGCGTTTATGGCTGCACTCTTTCTCCTGGCGGCGCCGGTGCAGGTCGGGCTGCTCTGGTGGAAGCTGGGGGAAGAGGTGGCGTCGGCCTTTGCCTGGGGGCTGGGGATGATTCCTCTGGTCGTGGCAGGCTCTCTCCTGGGCATCCGCCTGGGCAACCGTCTGGACCGGATTCGCCTGCGCCGGGCGATTATGGTTTTTCTCTTTCTGACGGCTTTGGTTTCGCTGCTTTCCCCCTATCTGAGCCGTTGAACGATTTTCCTCGTTTTTTAAACCTAATTTTTCCATAGCAGCGGGATCAAAGTTTACGGGAGTATAATCCCGCGTCATCAAATCAACTACCTACGAAAGCGACATGCAATGAAAAAAATCTTTTTGATCCTCTCTCTGATTCTGCTTCTGGCTGCCGGAGCCCTCTACTTCCTCAAAGGAAAGAGTGTTTACGACCCTGCCAAGTACTCTCTGGAAATCCGTCCGGCGGATAAGCCATTCGGCATCGGATCGGAGATCTCTTTTAGCTTGCCGGATCAGTTCGGCAAGAGCCATAGCCTCTCTCCCGAGACCCGGACGATGATCTTCGCCTTTACCAAAGAGACGGGCCATCTGATCAAGACGGCAATGGCTCAACAGCCCAAAGGTTTTCTCGAAGAGCACAAAGCGGTGATCGTCGCCGATATCAGCGCCATGCCGACGGTGATTCAGAATCTCTTCGCCCTGCCGGATCTGCGTAAGAGCGACTATACGATGCTGCTGATCTACGACAAGAAGATGGCCCGACGCCTCAAAGAGGGACAAAAGACCGATCAGGTGATCGTCGTCCGCCTCAAGGAGGGCAAAGTCACTGCCATCGAACACGCTAAATCTCCCGAAGAGCTGATCAAGCTGATCTCCCAGGCTTGACGGTGACCTCGGGATTTCATAAAATTCCCAATTCTTATTTGAGATCTCTGAACAATCCCGTTCTTTGGGTCAAGTACTCTGGCAGTCGCGGACGCAAGCGCCCGTTTCACGGGTTGAGCGCTCCTTTGTCGCACTTGACCCAAAGAACGACTTGGCAATTTTTCAGAGGATTCAATTTCTAATTCCTACAGCACTGCTTCCGTCATCCACCAAATCGCCGGCACCGTCACAAAACTGGCCAAAATCCCGTAGCCCAGGACCGAAGCGACGAACTCTGCCTCGAGACCTGCGAGGATCGCCAGGGTTGAAGAGGAGACCATGGGGGCCATGGCCGCTTCGAAGACGCTTACCCGCGCCGCGAGATCTTGAAAGCCGAGCAGGTAGAAGAGCCCCGACAATAGGAAGGGAGCAAGCAGTAGCTTGACTGCCAGTGCGAAAAGAAAGGGGCCCCGTTCACGGCGAGGGAAGGCCAGTCGGAGTTGCAGCCCTACGGCGAACATCGCGGCGGGGGAGAGGGAAGCTGCCAGCCAGGAGAGGGGAGTCTGGAGGAGTGCGGGAAGCTGGCCTTTGTCGAGAAAGAGGGCAAGGATCAGGGCGATAAAGGCAGGAAAGCGCAGCATCCGCCACAGAGCCGCACGGGGATCGAAGCGGCTGCCGCTATAGGCGGCCAGGAGAAAGATACCGATGGTCGAGAGGATCAGGAAGGAGCCGATCTGGTCGTAGATCAGGGTGAAGGGTAGGCCGGAGCTGCCGTAAAAAGCGAGAGTGAAGGGGACGCCGAGGAAGGAGGTGTTGCCCAAAGGGACGGTAAAGAGCAGTGCCCCCGTGAGGGAACGGCTCCATCGGGCCAGGCGGGCGACAAGGAGGACCAGCAGCACCGAGAGGAGGAAAATCCCCCAGGCGCTCAGCACCGGCAGGAGGAGAGAGCGTTTTATTTCAAGTCCGGGGAGATAGACCAGTACCAGGCTGGGAAGCGCCACATAGACTACATAGCGGTTGAGTCGGAGCGCCATATCAAGGCGCAGGCGTTCACCCATAGAGCGTCGTAGATAAAAACCCAATGCGAAAAAGCTCAGTAGCAGAAGTATCGATCCCATCGGGGCTCCGATTTTTGCCGCAATCATAGCACATTGACGGTCGATGTTTTATATCGTAACGAGAAGCGGATCTTTATGTGGAGGATAATAATAGAGAAAGTTCATCGAAGTTTTTGTTTTTGATGGAGCGGGAGACGGGATTCGAACCCGCGACCCCGACCTTGGCAAGGTCGTGCTCTACCCCTGAGCTACTCCCGCAAGGAAGGATTCAAAACTGCCTGGTACCTCGGGCCGGACTCGAACCGGCACACCCGAAGGCGGCAGATTTTGAATCTGCTGCGTCTACCAATTCCGCCACCGAGGCTTTTGGGTGACGGAATTGTAGGGCAAGGAAACTTAAAATCCGATTACTCTATCGCCTCTTTGAGGAGCTTTCCGGGCTTGAAACGCACGCTGTATTTGGCGGGGACTTTCACTTTCCGGGTCGTTCCGGGAATGGTGATCTCCCGTGCATTTTTCTTGACGGCCTGGAAGGCGCCAAATCCGAGAAAGGAGACATTTTCCCGAGCCTTGAGCGCTTCGGTAATGGTTTCGAGTGCGGCTTCGATCACCGCTTCGGTATCTTTTTTGGAAAGACCGCTCTTCTGAGCCACCCGGGTGATAAATTCAGCTTTTTTCATCGAGATTCCTCCTTTGCTTTGCTCTATTCTAACATATAAAATTGACATAGAGTCGCTTTGGGCCCCGCATTTATGGAATAATCGGCTGTAAAAGCCCCCCGAGTGTCTCTTCCGGTGACACTTTGCGGGCTCTTCTCAAGTTGATATGTTATAATATAGCCATTTGAATCAAGGAGCCAATTTGCGGATCATCGCGGTGATTATCGGAGCTGTTATCCTGATATACGGAGCCTTTTCGACCTTTTTTCACGATACTTCTCTGGTAGGGAATCTGGGGCGGAGATTGGGAGAGTGGAATCTTCGGCTCTTCGGTTACCTGGCCTATGTCGATTTCCTCCTGCTCTTTTACCCGCTGATCCGTTTCTATCGCCGACCTGCCCTGATGGGCCGTATAGAAGGGTATGTGGGGTGGATACTTCTTTTTCTCTCCTTCATCGTTTTGCAGCCGCTGGTCGTCGGGATGGAGCAGAGCGGCTTGCTGGGCAGGGAGCTCTATCTGGCGATGATCCCTTATATCGGGCTGGCGGGGCTTTGGCTCTTCTGGTTGATGATTTTTGCCCTCTCCCTCGTCTTGGTGATTGAAGATACGACGCCGATCGTTGAATGGGTGGAAAGACGCCGGGAAGCGCTTCGTCAGCGAAAAGCCTCGGCCAGAGAGCACAGAGCGGCTCGTGTGAGCAAAAGCGCGGAACCGATGGGAAGATCCTTTCGCCTACCCCGGATACCGAGGATCTCTTTCGCCTGGGTCCGAGAGTTTCTTCGCAATCCCTTCAATCATGAGAAAGAGCAAGAGGTCGATCGGATTCTTGCGATGGATCTGCCTCCGATCGAGGTAGGTTCAGATATAACGATGGGGGAGGCTCCCCGCAAAGCCTTGGCTCCGACGCGAAAAACCCGTAGGAAAAAGGCCGCGAGCCCTCTGGACGATATCCTGCGTCAACAAAAGAGTGGCAATGCTGATGAAGCGGAACCGTCATCGCATCATGAAGAGCATGCAGAAGCTCCCTTTGAGATGCCGGCAGCGGATCCCGTATATGAGCGCGAGGCAACGGTACCGGTGGAGGAGCTGCCGGCGGATGGGAGCGGGGAGCCAAAAGAGAGCATTACGACGCCGCGTACCCAGACCCGTTCCGTCAAAAGGCGTGGAGAGAGTAGCGGCCGGCTTGCTCAAGCCACCGGGAGTGATCAGGCAAAGAGCGGTGTGACGATCGTCAAAGAGCTGGAAGAGAATGCAAAAATCCTGGAAAAGAATATCGAGAAGGGAAAAGTAAACAAGCCCAAAAACTTCAAGCTCCCCAAGCTCGACTTCCTCCAAAAGGCTCCCAAGACCAAGCGTCGGGTCAACGAGGCGGAGATCGACCGAAAAATTCAGGATCTGCTCAGCAAGCTCCAGCAGTTCCGGATCGACGGGGACGTAATCCGTACCTATTCGGGACCCCTGGTGACGACCTTTGAGTTCAAACCGGCTCCCAACGTCAAAGTCTCCAAAATCCTGGGTCTTCAGGACGATCTGGCGATGGCCCTGAGCGCCAAGACGATCCGTATCCAGGCGCCGATCCCCGGACGCGACGTGGTAGGGATCGAAATCCCCAACGAAGAGGTGGAGACGATCTACCTCCGGGAGATCCTGGAGAGCCCGCTTTTCAAGGAGTCCAAATCCCCCCTGACCGTCGCCCTGGGCAAGGATATCGTGGGCAATCCTTTCGTCACAGACATTCGCAAACTCCCCCATCTTCTGGTGGCGGGAACGACGGGATCGGGAAAATCGGTAGGGATCAACGCCATGATTCTCTCGCTGCTCTATCGTAACGATCCCGACCGTCTCAAATTGATGCTCATCGATCCCAAGATGTTGGAATTTTCTATGTACAACGACATTCCCCATCTGATTACGCCGGTGATCATCGAACCCTCCAAGGCGATCGCGGCTTTGGCGAATATGGTGGGAGAGATGGAGCGTCGCTACCGGCTCATGGCGGAAAACCGGGTCAAGACTATCGATAATTACAATGAAAAAATGGAGAGAGAAGGGGGTGAACCCTTCCCCTATATCGTAGTGGTCATCGACGAGTTGGCGGACCTGATGATGAACGGGGGCAAGGAGGTCGAGCTCTCCATCGCCCGCCTGGCTCAGAAGTCCCGGGCTTGCGGTATCCATCTCATTGTCGCGACCCAGCGACCCAGCGTCGACGTAGTCACCGGCCTCATCAAGGCCAACCTCCCGTCACGACTCAGCTATCGGGTCGGACAGAAGATCGACTCCAAGGTCATCCTGGATCAAATGGGTGCCGAGAGTCTTCTGGGGCGGGGGGACGCGCTATTTACCCCACCGGGATCGACGGGGTTGGTGCGGATCCATGCTCCCTGGAGTAGTGAGGAAGAGATCGATACCATCGTGGAGTTTCTCAAAGCTCAGCGTCTCCCCGAATATGACGAGAGCTATCTCGTCTCCGGAGGAGATATTGCTTCCGGTGAGAGCGGAGAGGAGACGGTGGATCTCGATCCTCTCTACGAACAGGCCAAGGAGATCATCCTCACCGACAAGAAAACCTCGATCTCCTATCTCCAGCGCCGCCTTCAGATCGGTTACAACCGTTCCGCCAATCTCATCGATCAGCTGGAACGTACCGGCGTCCTTAGTGCTCCCAACGCCAAAGGTGCGAGGGAGATCCTGCTCTAAGAGGAGGGTAAATTTCTTACAACTGAGATGGATTTACTTTTTTTCTAGGCGTAGCCGGAGTTAATGTAAACGAACCCGGTTGATTTTGTTCCCCAGGCGGTTCATTAACTGCTCGGCGTGTTTCATCAGCAATTCCCGTTCATGGTAGAGCCTGGCCTTTTCCTCTTCGAGTTTCATCTCTTTTTCCAGGAGTTTCTCCTCTTTTGCGACGATTTGCTCATAGCGCTCTTTGAGTCGGTTGTACTCTTTGTCCAGCTTGTCCAAGTCTTTGTTGAGTTTGCGCAGGTCTCGGTCGTAGGTCTCGATCTGTCGATCAGTCTGGGCTTCCATCAACAGTTTGTTGGTTCGTTTGATCTTGTTGAGTTTTTTATGGATCTTTCTCTCGATCTCCCGCATCTTCGAAGAGATCTCCAGGACCTCTACTTCCAGTTTTTCCAATTCCGCTCTTACCTCTTTGAGCTTCCCTTCATATTTGGCGATCTTCTTCTCGCTCTTTTCTAACGCTTTAATAAAAGATCCTACGGATTGCTCCGTCTGTTTTAGGCTTTCGGTCATTTGTTGCTCCTTTGTCTGTTTTTTAGAACTATATGATAGTTTTCAAAGGGTGAGTGCAACATGGGTTGCACTTTTACACATTTGGGATTCGACGCTATGTTATACTCCGGCAAAAAAAGGAATGCAAATGAAGATAAAAGCAATACTCTTGGCGTTACTCCTGTTTGTGTCGGGAGAGACTCTCGCAGCCGCGGAGCCGCTGAAAGTCGGGATGGAGCTCCAGTATCCTCCCTTTGAGATGAGCGATGCCAACGGCACGCCGACGGGCATCAGCGTCGATCTGGCCAAAGCCCTGGGCAAGTATCTGGGGCGGGAAGTCGTGATCGAAAACATCGCCTGGGACGGATTGATTCCCTCCCTCAAGACCGGCAAGATCGATCTGATCATCTCCTCCATGACCATCACCCCCGAGCGGGCCAAGAGCGTCGCCTTCTCCATCCCCTACGCCCAGTCCAATCTGGCGATCCTCACCTGGAAGGGCAGTCATATCACGGGGATCGAGGATCTCAATGATCCCCATAAACGTGTCGCCGTCAAGAAGGGCACCACCGGACATCTCTATGCCAGAGACCATCTCAAAAAGGCCAAAATCCTGGTCTTCGACAAGGAAAATGCCGCCGTAATGGAGGTGATCAACAAGCGGGCCGACGGCTTCCTCTATGATCAGCTTTCGATCTATCGCGACTGGAAGCGTCATCCCGAGCGCACCGTGGCTCTGCTTCAGCCTTTCCAGAAAAAGCCCGAATACTGGGGGATCGCCATGAGAAAAGGCGATATGCAACTGAAGCAGAAAGTCGATGCATTCATCAAAAAAGCCAAAGCCGACGGGACCTTTGACGCCTTGGCGGACAAATATCTGGGCGAGGCCAAACGCACCTTCGAGAAACTGGGCATTCCCTTTTTCTTCTAATCGGAGCTTGTGAGGATCGTGAAGCTTTCGGAGTGGTTCGTGCAGGAGTGCCCGGAGGGCAAATGCGGCCACCTCTCCCGTAGCGTCTATCTCTTCAACGCCCTCTTGCTGACGGCGGGGATAGTCGCACTTTTTTATCTCATGTTCAGCGCCGTCGCCTACGACTTTCAGTGGGAGGCGGTCTATGCCTACCGGCAGAAGTTTATCGACGGCTTCCTGGTTACGGTGGCGATCTCTCTGGCGGCCCTGGTGCTGAGTCTGCTGATCGGGCTCTTTTTCGCCTTCGCTCAGCACTCCCGGATCATCCTACTGCGTCTTTTCTCCCGCTTCTATATCGAACTGATTCGCGGTACGCCGCTGCTGGTGCAGATTTTGATCTTCTTCTATGTCTTCGCCACCAATTTGGGGATCGAAAATCGCTATATCGCCGGGGTCGTGATCCTGGCACTTTTTTCGGGAGCCTATGTCACCGAGATCATCCGAGCCGCCATCGAGAGTATCGACGCCGGGCAGTTCGAGGCGGCCAAATCCCTGGGCTTTACCCCCTTCGGAGCCTATCGCTAC
>Ga0256841_1003589_pt1 | contig 11532 bp, 11 predicted proteins | sample 356308metaG_FD_185971 | JGI IMG/M metagenome (GOLD analysis project Ga0256841, IMG submission 185971) | Hydrothermal vent microbial communities from Mid Atlantic Ridge, Atlantic Ocean - 356-308 | ecosystem: Environmental > Aquatic > Marine > Hydrothermal vents | place: Atlantic Ocean: Mid...
CAACTCGTGCTTTAAGAAGATTTGCACATTTAGCTATTGCAAAAGATTTTAATATAAAATTAGTTATGGGAGACACTAATCTGGATGAAGGTGAAAACACACTTAATAAAGCTGCAGACTATTTAAGAGAATTTGATATTAACAAAATTTCAATTGAATGGTCACCGGAAAAAATAATTGATATTATAGAAAGTAAGCATAAAGAATGGGCAGACCTTTTTGTAACCGGAATGCATTCAAAAAATGGTATTTTCGATTTTTTGGTTGGTAGTTTGCCAAAATATTTATTAAAAGAAGTCAATGCCCCGATTTTTATAGGGCAATAAAAAATAGGAGAAAAATAAAATGAAAGTTAAACAATTAATGACAAAACCAGCACATACAATTCTTGAAAATGAACCTTTAAGAAAGGTCAATCAGTTAATGCAACGTTATCACTTAAACAATTTAATAGTTATTAATGAAAACAATGAAGTTAAAGGAATTATTACCTATAGCGATTTATATCGTTTAATACTGCCAACATACGTAGAAGTTATGGAAGATGAATCAATTTGGTTATTACCGGAAACAATAGAAGATAAAATTAAAAACTTTATTGATAAGCCGGTTAAATCAGTAATGACAAAAAAAGTAACTACTGTGTCTGAAAAGGAACTTGTTGTTAAAGCCGGTGCTATAATGAGTGCAAAAAAAATTAAACAATTACCTGTGGTGGAAAATAATAAACTGGTTGGTGTTATCAGCTATAGAGATATTTTATGGGGATTTTTAATAACAAACTGCAAATTTTTATAAATGTCCTATTTTTAACCGATTTTAAAAGAGGTTTATGATGACAAAAGAAAAAATTGATTTCAAGAAATTATCTATTCAAGAATGTACTTCAACCCTAAATGTTGATCCCCAAAAAGGTTTATCTGGTGAGGAAGCAAAGAAAAGATTAAAAAAATATGGGACTAATGAAATACCGGAAAAAGAAGAAACAACTCTTCAAAGAATTCTTAGAAGATTTTGGGGACCAATACCATGGATGATTGAAGTAGCGGCAATACTTTCGGCAGCTGTGCAAAAATGGGAAGACTTTGGAATTATAACAGCCTTATTACTTGTAAATGCAGGAATGGATTTTTGGCAAGAAAGTAAAGCGCTTAATGCACTTAAAGTACTTAAAGATAAACTTGCCCGTTCAGCTACTGTACTGCGAAACGGAGCTTTCCAAAATATTGATGCAAAACTATTAGTCCCCGGTGATATTATAAAGATAAAGATAGGTGAAATTTTACCTGCTGATGTTAAATTGATTGAAGGTGAATATATTCAAATTGATCAAGCTGCTCTTACCGGTGAATCTCTTCCGGTAACAAAACATAAAACTGACGTAGCGTATGCTAACTCAGTAGCAAAACAAGGTGAAATGATTGCAGTAGTTATTAAAACCGGATTAAATACATATTTCGGTAAAACAGTTTCTCTTGTAGCAAAAGCTGAAAAAGAGCAAAAAAGTCATTTCCAAAAGATGGTTATTAAAGTTGGAAATTATTTAATTTTTTTAACTGTAATTATGGCTGTCATAATTTTACTAACAGCTGTTTATCGTGGTGAAAACATGCTGGAAATTTTAAGATTTACCTTGGTTTTAACAGTTGCAGCAATTCCTGTTGCATTACCGGCAGTTCTTACAGTTACAATGGCAGTTGGAGCAATGAATCTTGCTAAGAAAAAGGCAATAGTAAGTAGATTAGCTTCAATTGAAGAATTAGCAGGTATAGACATTCTTTGTTCAGATAAAACCGGAACTCTTACTAAAAATAAAATGACCGTTGCCGATCCTATACTTTTTGGAAACTACAATAATACTCAATTAATGCTTTACGCAGCATTAGCATCCAAGGAAGAGAATAATGATCCGATTGAAAAACCAATATTTGACTATCTAAAAGAGCAAAATCAATATACTGACTTATTAAAATTCCAACTAATAAAATTTATACCTTTTGATCCGGTAAGTAAAAGAACAGAATCTACAATTAAAAGAAATGGTGAGGAATTATTAGTAACCAAAGGCGCACCTCAAGTAATTCTAAAACTTTGTGGGAACAATATTAAACCGGAGACCGTGCTAAAACATGTTAATGATTTTGCTGAAAACGGATATAGAACATTAGGTGTTGCAATTAAAAATAAAAGTAACCAAAATTTTAGCTACGTTGGGTTAATACCACTTTTTGATCCACCTAGGGACGACGCAAAGGATACGATAATAGAAGCCAGAAAATTAGGTTTGGATGTAAAAATGGTTACAGGAGACAATATTGCAATTGCAAATCAAATTGCTTTAAAATTAGGGCTGGAACCAAATATTAGAGAAGCTGATGAATTAAAAAATGTTAAAGGAAAAGATTTTATAATAATGAGTGAAATTTTAGCTAAAGCTATTCATCAAAAATTAAACCCTGAATTACCGGAAACTAAAGCTCAAGAATTTGCCGAAGAAATTACTAAGGAAATTGAAAACAATTTTAATACGGAAGAAATTACTTCTCAACATATACAAAATCATGAATCAGCAATAGTAAAAATAATAGAAAAAGCCAGCGGATTTGCCCAAGTATTTCCGGAAGATAAATATATGATTGTAGATAAACTTCAAAAAGGCAATCATATAATTGGAATGACCGGAGACGGCGTAAATGATGCTCCCGCATTAAAAAAAGCTGATGCAGGTATTGCGGTTTCAGGTGCAACAGATGCTGCCAGAGCTGCTGCTGATCTTGTTCTTTTAGCACCGGGAATATCTGTAATTATTGATGCAATAAAACAAGCAAGAATAATTTTTGAAAGAATGAAAAGCTATGCAATATTTAGAATAGCCGAAACAATACGCGTAATTATTTTTATGACTTTATCAATTTTAGTATTCAATTTCTATCCGCTTACAGCATTGATGATAATTATATTGGCATTGTTAAATGATATTCCTATCTTAACAATTGCTTATGACAACACAAAAATTAATGAGAAACCGGTTAGGTGGAACAATAAAGAATTATTCGGCTTATCTACTTTATTAGGAATTACAGGAGTTATTTCTTCTTTTCTAATATTCTTTTTGTTAGAAACTTATACAAATTACTCTCAAGAAATGGTACAGGCAATTATTTTTGCAAAACTTGTTGTAGCCGGACATGGTACAATTTATAACACAAGAACTACCGGATGGTTCTTCAAAAGACCTTATCCTTCTTGGTTATTATTCGGAGCTACCTTTTCAACAAGAATTTTGGGTACAATTATGGCAGTTTACGGAATTTTTGTACCTGCAATTGGTTGGAAATGGGCAGGTATTGTTTGGGCTTATGCAATGACATGGTTAGTTATTAATGATGTTGTAAAAGTAGTTGTCTATAAATACTTTATATCGGATAATAAATTTATGTCAGAATTCTTAAAAAAACATAACTTAAAAACAAATCAATGAGGTAAGAATAATGTTACGTAAAATATTATTCCCAACAGATTTTTCAGAAGCATCCATTCGAGTAAAGAAACAATTAATTAAAATGGTGAATTGTGGAGTTAAAGAAGTGACCTTGCTTTACATTATGGATGAAAAAAGATTGGCATTTGCTGAATATATTGATAGTTTTAGCTTCGGCAGCTTAAATTTAGATAGAACTTTAAAAGTAAAAAATCAAAAAAGATTAAATGAATGGAAAATAGAAATGGAGAAAGCCGGATTAAAAGTAAAAACGGCAATTATAAACGGAACACCTTTTACAAGCATCATAGAATATGCAAAAGAAAAAAAAATGACCTCTATATTTATTGGACATACAGGACATGATAAAAACAAAGATAACATCTTACTAGGAAGTACTGCAGAGAAAATTGCACGTAAAGCATCAACTAGTGTAGTATTAATTTAATTTAAAATAATAAATAAGGAGTTAAAATGTTACGTAAAATATTATTCCCAACAGACTTTTCAGAACATTCTGTAAAAGCTAAAAAAGAATTGAAAAAATTAGCTTCGTGTTCAAAAGAACTAATTTTATTGAATGTTTTAGATAGTAGAGTATTTCCATATATGGATGGAATAGACTACATTGAAATTGAGAATCTAAATTTAATGGGGGACTTATCTAAAAATGCCAAAGCAAAGTTGGAAAAATGGAAGGCTGAATTTGAAAAAGCCGGTTTTAAGAAAGTACGTATATTGTTAATTGAAGGAGTTCCCTTCCATACTATCTTAGATACGGCAGAACAAAAAAAAGTCACTTCAATATTTCTGGGACACCAAGGAGTAAATGCAGTTGAAAGAATGCTTCTTGGAAGCACTGCCGAAAAAGTAGCAAGAAAAGCACATGTACCTGTAGTATTAATAAAATAAAAAAATATCTCTTATGAACTTCAATTTATATATCGAAAAAATAGGCTACTATACAAGAACTGCCATTGAAGGTTATGGACGATTAAGTATAATGCTATTCCATGCTTTTTCGTCCATACGCAAATTCCATCTTTACATCGGGCAAATTGTTGAGCAATTTATTTATATAGGAAGAAGGTCATTACCTATTGTAATAATTACTTCCGTATTTATTGGTTTAGCTCTCGGCGTTCAAATCGGGACACAAATGAGTCCCTTAACTCCGGCTTGGGTTGAAGGGGGATTAATACTTAGGTCTATTTTATTAGAGATGGGTCCAATTATTATAGGTTTAATTTTATCGGGACGTGTTGCCGCCGGAATAGCTGCAGAAATAGGAACTATGAAAGTTACAGAACAGATTGATGCTTTAAGAAGTTTTGCAATTGATCCTGTTGAATATTTAGTAATGCCGCGTTTGATTGCAGCAATGTTTGCTGTTCCTGCTCTGCTAGTTTTTGCGGATTTTTTTGCTATTCTTGCCGGCTTTATTTCATCTTACTTTACAATTAATTTGGGTTGGGAAGGTTTCCTAAAAGGTATGTATCATAATTTTTATGTTAGCGATGTTTTTACAAGTCTTGTTAAAGCTTTTATCTTTGGAATTGTAATTGTTATTTTCGGTTCATATTTTGGTTTTAATTCTAATAGAGGAGCTAACGGTGTTGGCAAAGCAACTACATTGGCCGTAGTCTGGTCTTCAGTTGATATTTTAATGTTAGATTATGTTATTTCAGCATTCTTATTTTTCTTATGATTAAAATAAACAATATATATAAGTCGTTTGGTAATTTTAAAGTTCTTCAAGGTGTTAACTTAAATGTTGAAGAGAATAAAATTCTTAGTGTAGTAGGTAAAAGCGGTACCGGCAAATCTGTTCTGTTAAAAAGCATACTGGGCTTAATTACTTATGACAAAGGAAATATTGAAATCGATGGTATAAATACAAATGGTTTTAGTGAAGCAGAGTTTAACAAATATATTAGACATAAAATGACTCTTGTTTTTCAAAACGGAGCATTATGGGATTCAATGACAGTTGGAGCAAATATTGATTTAGCCTTACAAATACAAAAACATTTAGATGTTACCGAAAGAGAAAAAAGAATTAAAGAAAGCTTAGAAGCTGTAGGACTAATAAATATCCGGAATGTTTATCCGAATGAATTAAGTGGCGGGATGCTTAAACGTGCTGCAATTGCCAGAGCAATAGCTATGAAACCCAAGTATTTACTTTATGATGAACCAACTACCGGTTTAGACCCGATTCTTTCAAACATTATTAATAATTTAATCAAAAAATTGAATGTTGAAATGGGAATAACATCATTAATAATAAGTCATGATATTAAAGGTGTTGAAAGCATTTCTGATGATGTTGCTATGCTTTATGAAGGGAAAATAATATTGACTTGTAAAGCTAAAGAAATGTGGGAGCAAAATAATCAAATTTTTAACAATTTTATTAGAGGCAAAATTACTTGATGAATACTAAAAAAAATGAATTTTTTATCGGACTATCAATGTCAATAGCAACATTGATTGTTATTATAGGAATATTATTTCTTGGAAAATCTAATTTTTTCGTAACTGGTTTGCCTTTATACATTATTGTAGAAAATGCTAATGGATTAGGTCAAGGAGATGATGTTTATTTTAAAGGCTTAAGAGTTGGTACAGTTAGCAATGCAGAAATATACAATGATGATGTATTATTAAAACTTAAAATTGAAGGGGTAAATAAAATTCCCTTAGATTCAAAATTTGTTATAAAAGATTATAGTATTATAGGAGGTAAAGCAGTAGAAATAATCCCAGGTCATTTAACTGACTATTTTCATGAAGAAGATACAGTACGTGGAACTTCGGCAAATAATGGAATTGATGGAATGATTTCCGAGGTTAATCTTTTAGTGCCTAAAATATCAAATATCTTAAATAACTTGGATACTTTAACAGGTAATAAAACACAAAAGGATTTGGAAAGTATATTAAATGGATTATCTCAAACAATTGTAGATACAAAAAAAATATTGAACATCGACTTACATAATACGTTAAATAACATAAATAATCTTACTGCTGATAATAAAAATAATATTTCGGATTTAATTAAATCACTAAAAATCAGTTCAAATAATTTATCGAAATTTTTAAATAAATCTTCTTCTGCAGCTTTAAAATTAGATTCAATACTATTAAAAATAAATAAAGGTCAAGGAAGTGCCGGAAATATTTTACAAAACGATAGTTTATATAATAACCTTAACAGAACAATTCTTTCTGTTGATTCACTAGTTTCTGATATCAAAAAAAATCCGAAAAAGTATATTAATGTTTCAGTATTCTAACTAAATCATAATTAGGAAAAACAATGAAAACATCATTTAACAAAAATCAAATTAGATTAGGCAGTATTGCCGGAATACCTTTAACATTCGACTATTCGTGGTTTCTCGTTTTATTTTTATTAACTTGGCTTCTTTCAGTAAGCTACTTCCCTTCCGAATATAAAAATTGGGATAAAAGTTATTATTGGATATCCGGTGCTATAACATCTATCCTATTTTTTCTTAGTGTAATTTTACACGAAGTAGGACACTCGCTTATGGCAAAAAAATTTGATTACAAAGTAAAAAAAGTTAAAATGTTTATTTTCGGTGGTATTTCAGAAATAACCGAAGAACCGAAACAAGCTAAAGAAGAATTTCTAATTGCTGCAGCCGGTCCTGCCGTAACATTTCTTTTAGCATTATTGTTTTACATTATAGAATACTTTACCAAAAATGTAATTATTATCTATGCAATTGCACACTATTTGTTTATAGTAAATTTAATACTCGGAATATTTAATATCTTACCCGGTTTTCCTTTGGATGGCGGAAGAATTTTACGTGCAATTATTTGGAAAAGAAATAATAATTTTGAAAAAGCGACACAAATTACTGCCGGCATAGGTAGAATTTTTGGTTTTATTGTAATAACAATTGGATTTTTAATTGCTATGTCGGGAGATTTTTTTGACGGCATTTGGTTATCCTTTATCGGATGGTTTTTAGAAAGTGCCGCATTCTCACAAACACAAAAACAAGTACTTACAAAATATCTTCAAGGTCACACAGTTGAAGAAGCAATGACTAAATCATTCGGATTGGTACCTGCCGATACTACAATTTCGGAATTTATTCAAAACGATATTTTGATTAGACACAGACGTGCTTTTATTGTTGAAGACAATAGTAAAAATATCGGTTTACTAACTATACATGATATAAAAAAGATTCCACAAGAAAAATGGGAAAAAACAAATGTTACGGCAGTTATGAAACCACTAAATGAAGTAAAAATTGTTGACGTAAATCATCCTTTGGAAGAAGCATTAAAAGAAATGGATAAGGATGGAGTTAATCAAATGCCGGTTATGGAAGACGGTAAAATTGTGGGTATGTTAAACAGGGAAAGTATTTTATCCTTTATAGCTAACATAAATTTATTAAGTAATTAAATTCAGATTATTTTTATACCTAAAGGTTAATATGAAAAGTGAACAAAAATTGGGATTAAAAGAACTTGTAGCCATTGGTGTTGGCGGTATGATTGGCGGAGGAATATTTTCTGTGCTCGGAATGGCGGTAGAAATTAGTGGTAATGCTGCACCCATTGCATTTGCCATTGGTAGTTTGATAGCACTATCTGCCGGTTATTCTTATGTGAAATTAGCGTTAGCATTTCATAATGACGGAGCTAGTTTTACATATTTGGAAAAAGCATTCCCAAACAATTTAAATATTGCCGGTATTGCCGGCTGGACAGTTATTGTTGGTTATGTTGGAACATTATCTTTATATGCTTATACCTTTGGAGCCTACGGGGCTGATCTTTTAGGCGATCAGAATACACCGATAGTAAGGATGTTTTTAACAATTAGTGCTTTATTATTTTTTATGGTTATAAATCTTTGGGGTGTAAAAGCCAGTGGAGAAATTGAAGATATAGTTGTTTATGTAAAAATTCTAATTCTTGCATTATTTGGCGGTATTGGCTTAACAACTGCACACAAGCAAAATTTCACTCCCTTTTTGGAACATGGAACATCTTCCGTATTTATGGCGGGAGCCTTAATTTTTGTAGCTTATGAAGGATTTCAATTAATTACCAATGGTGTTTGCGAAACCAAAGATCCTAATAAAAATATTCCGAAAGGAATTTACATATCAATTATTATTACATCATTATTATATATTATTTTATCTATTGTAGCCGTTGGCAATTTATCTCTGGATCAAATAATATCCGCTAAAGAATATGCGTTGGCTGCGGCAGCCCAACCAATTTTGGGAAATACGGGAAGAGTTTTAGTTGGCGTTGCCGCTTTGTTGGCTACTTCTTCAGCAATTAACGGCACTGTGTTCGGAGCTTCTCGCATGATGGCTGAAATGGCTACCGAATCCAAAATGCCTAAAGCCTTCTCACTTAGAAGCAGAACAAAAGTTCCTTGGATTGCAATTATAATTCTTTCAGCTTTTGCAATTGCTTTCTCAGTTTTAAATGGATTAGAAGCTATTGCTGCATTTTCAAGTCTTACTTTTTTACTAGTATCTATTGCAGTTTCTATTGCCAATATCAAATTACTAAAAACTACCAAAAGTAATTTGTGGTTAATATTACTTGGAATTTTATTAATGCTTGCAACCGTTGTAACTTTACTTGTTTATCTATTTGAGCATAATACACATACTCTTATTCTGATTGGTGTAATTTATTTTATTGTTATTTTAATAGAATTATTATTTAGTAAACGAAATATTTTTAGGAAAAAGAAACTAAAAAATTAAAATAGAATATTTGAGATAAACATAAAAAAGAAAGGGATTTGATGAAAGAAAAAAGGATAACACTTTGGGGTGCCGTTTCAATGGCTGTCGGCACAATGATTGGGGCTAGTATTTTTGCTATTTTTGGCGTTGGGGCAGAACTTGCGGGTCAGAACTTACCGGAAACATTTATTCTTTCTGCTCTTTATGCTTTGGCAGTAGCTTATTCATATACAAAGTTTGGAAGTAAAATTATATCAAATGCCGGACCGATTGCTTTTATTCTGAAAGGATTTGGGGATACGGTTATAGTTGGTGCTCTTAGCATATTATTATGGCTTAGTTATGTAGTTTCTATTGCTCTGTTTGCAAAAGGGTTTTCCGGATATTTCTTACCATTGTTCGGGATTGATATATTACCTTTAACAATTGGGATTACAGAAGCAATTGTTATAGCTTTTTTCACAGCTTTAAATTTCTTCGGTTCTAAAGCTGTAGGGAAAGCTGAATTTTATATTGTTCTTGTTAAACTTACTATCCTCGGTGTTTTTATTGTAGGAGGTCTGTTTACTATAAAACCTCAATTACTAACTCCTTCTTTCACTACTACAGGAATAACCGGAGTAATACATGCATCAGTAATATTTTTTCTTTCCTATATGGGATTTGGGCTTATCACAAATATATCGGAAAATATGGTGGAACCGCAAAGGAATGTTCCCAAAGCGATAATATTGAGTATTCTAATTGTTTCGGTTATTTACGTAGGTGTTGCATTAGTTGCCGTGGGTAATCTTCCGCTAAAAACTTTAATAGCTTCAAAGGATAATGCGCTTGCCATTGCAGCTAAACCTTTCTTAGGTAATTTAGGTTTTTTATTATTATCAATCGGAGCATTGTTTTCAATTTCTTCTGCTTTAAACGCAACTCTGTATGGAGGTGCAAATATATCCTATTCATTTGCAAAGGAAGGAGAACTACCGGAAATATTTGAAAGGAAGGAATGGTTTGGAACGACAGAAGGTCTTTATATAACAGCGGCTTTGGGTTTATTATTTGCTCTTCTCTTTAATATAGGAGGTATTGCTGCAATAACCAGTTCCGTATTTACTGTTATATATATATTCGTACTTATTTCTCACCTTAAATTGCTAAAAGAAATCGGGGGCAAAAAACTACTTGTTATATTTAATCTTAGTATAGTTAGTATAGTTTTTATTATGTTGCTTTATTTTCAATGGTCTGAGCAAAAAAATGTTTTCTTTGGTACAATTATTACATTTATTGTATCCTTTTTGGTAGAATACTTTTATAGAAAAATAAAAAATAGAGAGTTTAAACGAATTAGATTTACAAATACTAAAAAAAATATTATTAAAGGAGAATAAAATGAAACAATATTTTTTTGAAGAAGAACTTCGAAAACAATTTAAGATGCATTCATTAATTGCAGGAATGCTACTTGTGATAGCAGGTCTTTTTGGTATTTTTCTGCCTGAAATTACTTCTTTAACTATATCCCTTTTTATCGGATGGCTTTTAATTATATCCGGAATGATTTCGGGTTATCATGTAATGCAAAGTTATAATACTAAATGGGTTGCATGGTTTAAACCAACAATTCTGGAAATAATTGGGTTATTGCTTTTGTTATATCCATTAACTGGAATTGCAGCTGTAGGTTTACTACTTATAATTTATTTTTTGTTTGATGGATTTGCCGGATTTATGTTAGGTTTAGAGTTCCGCCCAATAAAAGGATGGATATGGATGATGATAAATGGTTTGATTTCTATTACGTTAGCCGTAATATTTTTAATAGGATGGCCATTTAATTCACTTTGGCTAGTAGGTTTATTTGTTGGTATTAGCCTTTTTGTTGATGGTATAGCAATGTTACTTATCAGTAATGCAGTAAATAAATTTTTTAGCAAATAATTTTCATTTATATTTTTTAAACAACTATCTTTTATAATATTATTTTCAATAGAAAAATAAGATTGTAAAATTTGACAAGCATTTACACAACTATACCGGAACGATATCAAAATCAACTCAATTTAATTGTTGTGAAATGTTAATAATATTAAGAACTAAACTGACAAACATCAAAAATTATATTTGGTGAAATGTAAATATTTTGTTATCTTTGTAAGTAACTGATTACTTGATGTGTGTCTTTAAAAGAAATGTTAAAATGAATAGAGAATCAACCGAAATTAGGCAGGAACAAATAAAGAGAGCCGTATTAGATCTTATTGCGGAGAAAGGCTTAAATAATGTTTC
>Ga0256841_1003590_pt1 | contig 11529 bp, 10 predicted proteins | sample 356308metaG_FD_185971 | JGI IMG/M metagenome (GOLD analysis project Ga0256841, IMG submission 185971) | Hydrothermal vent microbial communities from Mid Atlantic Ridge, Atlantic Ocean - 356-308 | ecosystem: Environmental > Aquatic > Marine > Hydrothermal vents | place: Atlantic Ocean: Mid...
TACCGTTATTACCTGCCTGGTAGCAAGGTCTTTTGCTTTTGTGATCTTCCGCAAGGAGTTTTCGTTCAATACTGACCTTAGATCCCGAAAAGAAATGATCCCTGCAAGCTCGCCTTCCGAGTTAACAAGAGGCAGGTAAGACACGTTATATCTTTTAAACATTTCGAAAATCTCCCCAAGATGAAGGTCCTCTGGAATCGTGACAACATCCTCCCGCATTACGTCTCTTACCTGGATATTCCTCAAAACCGACTGTTCCATCCCCTTGTAAAGGGAGATACCTCGACGCATGAGCTTGATGGTGTAGATGGAGCCTTCCTGGAGGTAGGTACTGAGCAAGGCAGAAATAATGCATGTGGTCATCAGCGGCAGAATAATTTTATAGTCCGAGGTAAGTTCAAAGATTATCAAGATGGCTGTTATGGGTGCCTGTGTTGTTCCGGACACAAGCCCACCCATGGCCACAAGCGCGTATGCTCCTGATGAAGCTGTAATTTCCGGGAATACCTGGTGGAAGATACTTCCGAAAAAACCACCCGTCATTGCACCGATAAAAATTGACGGGGCAAGGATCCCCCCGGACATTCCAGCACCCAGGGTAATAGATGTGGCAACTATTTTTACAAATATAAGCACAAAAAGCATTTGTACTGTCATGTGTCCCATAAGAGACCGGTTTATGGCGCCGTATCCTACCCCGAATACATGAGGAAAGGCTACTATTATACAGCCTGCTATAATCCCACCTAGGGCCGTTCTAAAAACTTCATGAATTGGCAGTGCTTCAAACATATCCTCCGATTTATAAAGGCACCGAATAAAAAGGATAGACACTAGCGCTGTAAAAAGACCGATAATTCCATAGAAGAAAAACTCCCAGTAACTCACAAGTTCATAGTGAGGAACAATAAAGGCAGGGAAATCCCCGAAAAAGTGCCTGGAAATTGTAGTTGCCATAACAGATGACAGAACAATGGGGCTAAAGGTCGCCACACCAAAGTCGCTCAAAAGAATCTCCACCGAAAATAATACCCCTGCTATGGGTGCATTAAACGTTGCTGCAATACCAGCAGCCGCACCACAACCCACAAGAGTGCGTTGCCTGTCTTGAGTAACCTTGAGAAGTTGTCCAACGGTGGAAGCAACAGATGCTCCTATTTGCACCATCGGACCTTCTCTTCCCACAGACCCACCACATCCTATAGACAACCCGGAGGCCAGAATCTTGACGAGACTCACCCTTGGCCTTATTCTTCCCCCTTTTACAGCCACAGCTTCCATAACCTCAGGAACACCGTGTCCCTTGGCCTCCCTGGCCCAGTAATAAATCATCGGTCCTACTATCAGGCCTCCAAGCCCTGGGAGAAGTATTTTCAGATAGAAAGGAACCTGACGCTGAAACTCCAGAAAGTCTGCGGTATTTTGGTAGAAGAGATACTGAGCCCCTTTAATTGCAAAGCGAAATACTACGGCTCCGTACCCTGCTGCGACACCAATGAGGATGGCAATGATAGAAATAAACACGTGTTCATTTATTTCTATCCTCCCGAGCCTGGTCTTAAGACCAAATTCGCTCCCAGGTTTCATTGCCCCCCTCTTTGGCCGCATTCAGATTATGGATCAGCAATCTTTCAGGATAGTATAGCATATCTAAATTCAGTACGCCGGAAGCCAACCAAGAATGGGAATCACCACCCGGAGCACCTAACTCTTTATCCAGGTATGACTATCCGACAATCCACACGGCCCGGTCTTCAATCGAGGCAAGTGATTTTAGCGAAACACTGCCTATCACAATACTTTTTATCCCCGTCTTGCCTTTTCTGCCAAGCACCACCGTGCCATAGCCACCTTTTTGCGCCTCTTCAAAAATATCTTTCGAAACGTTGAAACTCTTCTTTTTTATCTTCGTCTTAATGCGATCACGCGTTACCCCGGCGTCACTGAGAACTTTTTCTGCCTTAGCAAAAAACTCGTTCATCTGCTTCTCTTCGTCTGATTGATAGCATTGCTCAAGCTCATTTATTTCACATGTTATTCCATCACCAAGCAAGGTTTGAATAGAGGGAAGGGCACTAAAGAGCACGAACTCTACCTCGGGGTCACCCCCAAGGATGAAGCCGGCATAATCTACCGCCTGCAACGAATTGTCAGAATCGTCAACGGCAATCAACACCTTTTTTGATTCGATAACACCACCCACAACAATCACCGGGATTTCTTTTTGCATTTCCACCAGTTCAATGGATACGCTACCGGCAAACATTTTAGTAAAGGCTCCAAGCCCCCGCCTTCCAACCACCACTGCGTCATGCGAACTGCCCTTTTCTGCGGCGGTAAGAAGATCCCTTGCCTTACCTTGCTTTTGAAACTCGGCTTTAACTTCAAACCTATCTTCAGGTATTTTTTTTCTGATGAGCGTTTCCCTGGCTCTTTGGAGTACCTGTTGCGCTTTTTCTTTTCGCTCCTTTTCAAGTCGTTCCTTCTGAAGGTGAAGCTTCCGCCTCAGTGATATATCCGGTTCCTTGGGTAGCGGCGGCAATGCATTCATTATGTGCAGCACGGTTACATACACATCGTTTCTGCCTTGGAACATGAAACCTACATAGTCCAAAGCCCTTAGCGATCTTTCAGAACCATCAAATCCAACGAGTATTTTCCTTTCCATTGGGTCCTCCTGTTTTTTCAGTTTTACATCAAAACGGTTATACTATTGGAAACATCCGGGTTATAATATTTTCTACAAGGATGGCGGCAGATGAAATTATTCAAAATATTCCTATTAGTCTACCAGGGATTTTTCACTTTGGAAAGATGGCACGCGTGATTCTCCACCTGATAGTCCTTGAAAATCTGGTGAACATTACCGGCGAAGAAAGCCGTGAGTGTAGCTTTATACGTCACTTTTTCACTTGACAGAACATAGCAAAGTTAATATAGGTTGCGAGAATTTTAAGTAAAATAAAGTTTGCGAGAGTGGCGGAATTGGCAGACGCACTGGACTTAGGATCCAGCGGGTAACCGTGGGGGTTCGAGTCCCCCCTCTCGCACCATTTTTAATAATTCCAGACTACAAAAAGAAAGCGAGGACAATGAAGTTTGAGCTAGAAGAGATCAGCCCTACAGAGAAGAAGATCAACGTTGAAATTCCTCACGAAGAAGTTGAGAAAATTCTGTCCAAGAAGTACAGAGAACTTCGCAAGAAGGTGAAGATCAAGGGATTCCGGCCTGGTAAAGCGCCTCGTTTCATGCTTGAACGATTTTACGGGCCGCAGGTAAACCAGGAAGCGGTGGAGGAACTCGTGCAGACCAGTATCCCGAAAATACTGGAAGAAAGTGAGATAGAACCCCTGGTTGAACTTGAGTACGACTTTGAAGAAATCGATTTCAAGGCACAGAAGCCTCTTAAATTCTCCGCCATTGCAGAGGTAAAACCCGAATTTGTCATTGAAAATTACAGGGGGATTCCTCTGAAGAAAGAAACGGTCGAGGTCACAGAGGAAGAGGTCGAGGAAAAGTTACAGGAACTCCGCGAAAACAATGCCTACTTAGAGATCGTGGAAAACCCGGAACCTCTTAAAGAGGGTGACTTTGCCGTGATAGATTTCGACACCTTAATTGACGGGCAGAAAAAAGACGATTTGTCCGCAACCGATTTTACTTTGGAAGTTGGCAAGGCCCAAATACATACCGATTTCGACTCTCAGCTTCTTGGGATGGAAGTGGGAGAAACAAGAACTATCAAGATTGCATATTCCCCAGAAACCCCCAATAAGGAGCTTGCCGGCAAAGAAGTAGAATTTAAAGTTACACTCAAAGAGGTAAAGGAGAAAATTTTACCGGAACTAGATGACGAGTTTGCCAGGGACCTGGGGGATTTTTCTTCGCTGGACGAAATCAAGGAAAAGATAAAGGAAGAGCTTCTCAAAATGAAAGAGGCCAGGTCCGACAATCTGTTAAGGGAGCAACTTTTTAATGCTCTTGTAAAAAAGACTTCTTTTGATCTGCCCAAACGTCTGGTAGAGAAGGAAATGGCCCTGATGGTAGAACAATTTAAAAAGCAGCTCGAGGCTCGCGGGTTAACTTTGCCAGATATTCATTCCAGCGAGGAGGCACTGAAGGAGCAGTATCGCCCGGAAGCTGAAAGGCGTACGAGGCTGGCGTTGATCCTTGGCAAAATTGCAGAACTCGAGGGGATCGACGGAACCGGAACAGGAAGCGGGAGTTCAACAGAGAAGGTTATCGAGAAGCTCATTGAATGGGCAGAAATAACTGAAGTTCCTGAGGGTACTCTTGAAGAGGAATTGAAAAAGGAAGCCGAAGAAAAAGCGGCGGAAAAATCAGAACCGGAAAAAAACGAAAACGATGCTCCGGACAGTGAAGAAAAACCCGGAGATAAAAACGAAGAAAGTGGAGAGTGATATGTCTCTTATACCGATTGTCGTTGAGCAGAGCGGACGCGGAGAAAGGGCGTTCGATATTTATTCCCGGCTATTAAGGGAACGGATTATTTTTCTCGGGACAACAGTTACCGATGAAATTGCCAACCTGATCATTGCCCAGATGATCTTTCTCGAATCTGAAGATCCTGACAAGGATATTCACTTCTATATCAATTCACCCGGGGGCCTTGTCACCGCGGGACTTGCAATTTATGACACGATGCAATTCATAAAACCGCCAGTTTCAACGCTTTGCATGGGACAGGCAGCAAGCATGGGTGCGTTGCTGCTGGCTGCAGGGGCAGAGGGTAAACGATTTGCTCTTCCCCACTCCAGAATAATGCTTCACCAGCCCATGGGCGGATTCCAGGGACAGGCCACTGATGTGGATATTCAGGCAAAAGAGATCCTGAGGTTACGAGAGGAACTAAACAAGATTCTTGCTCACCACACCAAGAAACCCCTGGAACAGATTGCGAGGGATACAGAACGAGATTTCTACATGTCTGGTGTCCAGGCAATCGAATACGGTATAGTGGATAAAGTCCTTTACCACAGAGAGACCAAGGAAGAAAAACCTGACGAAGGGTAAAGTAAGAGTCTCTATAAAGGTCCATCTATAGCCAAAGATAAAATAGACTTTCAAATAAATACAAAAACCGTTTTCATGCTTTGCTTCTTTGAAGCTGTCCTTGGAATTGGTCGGAGTGAGGTGACATAGAGGCTATTTTTCTTGTATTTCCCGCGTATTCAGGCGTAAAGCCCTAGGTAAATAACATGACAAAAGATAAGATTCCTCTGGAAAAAAGGATAATACTTGCCCTGGATGTCCCTACCGTGGAGGAAGCAAAAGAAACCGTAAGGAAATTCGAGGCAAAAATAAAATTTTACAAGGTTGGTTTGCAGTTATTTCTTGCCGGGTGGTTTAATATTGTTGAATGGATTTTAGACCGTGACCTTGAGGTATTTATTGACCTCAAGTTTTTTGACGTCCCTCAAACTGTTAAGCTGGCCGTAGAACAAATTTGCAACCGTGGGATCTCTTTTGCCACAGTCCATGGCAACGACGAAATCTTGAAAGCCGCGGTCCAAGCCAAAGGTAACTTAAAGATTTTGGCCGTGACGGTTCTTACTTCTCTTGACGAAGGAGACCTGAAAGATCTAGGATTTAGCTGTTCGGTTGAAGACGTCGTTTTATCTAGAGCAAAAAGGGCACTTGAGATAGGCTGTGACGGGGTAATATCTTCAGGGCTGGAAGTCCCCAAACTTAGAAAACACCTGGGGGAGAAATTCCTCGTTGTGGCCCCTGGAATACGGCCGGTTAAAAACACTCAGGATGACCAAAAACGAGTGGTTACCGTGAAGGAAGCTTTTTTGAACGGCGCAGATTACGTGGTTATTGGAAGACCCATCAGAAACGCCGAAGATCCTGATTCCCTTATCGATAAAATGCACGCTGACATTGAAGAAGCTCTTGAACTAAGCAAATCTCGTCAATTAGGCAAAGGGTTCCACCATACCTGAAAGATACACAGATCGGCGCTGCCAGACTGCATCGAAATAACCACTACGAAGCACGAAAGTCCTGTTCGCGGCATTTAATAGACGATCTCAGCCATTTTCCCTCAAATCTTCCCAGAACGTGTCAAGATAAGCATAAAGGGCCGGAGAACCACCTGTGTGGAGAAAAAGAATGTTTTTATCTTCAGGGAAGTAACCCTTTCTTACGAGGTCAATCAGCCCCGCCATGGCTTTCCCGGTATAAACAGGATCAAGCAGTATCGCTTCCGTTCTCGCTACCATCCTAACCGCTTCCACCATTCCAGGAGTTGGCAGAGAATACCCGGGACCCACGTAGTCACCAAAACATAGAACTGAGTCCCTGGGAATACCTCCTTTTATGCCAAGGAGGTCTGCTGTTTCAGATGCAAGTTTATGGACAATTTTTTCCTGATCTTCCTTGGTACGGCTAACGTTAATCCCCACAACCGAAACGTCAGTGTTCGTGCCGCAAAAACCGGTCACCAGTCCTGCATGAGTACCTGCACTACCGCTGGCACACACCACGTAATCGATCCGTAGTCCCATTTCAAAACCCTGCGTTACAATCTCCTGAGCACAGGCTACGTATCCGAGAGCTCCTACAGAATTCGATGCTCCACCAGGAATAATGTAGGCCTTCCTCCCTTGCCGTGCCAGATCATCCGCTACTTCCTGCATTTCTTTCATCATGTCAGAGCCACCTGGAACGACCTTTATTTCTTCAACTCCCATCAAATGGTAGAGAAAATTATTACCACTAGCTTCAGGCTTATAGCTTCCGGGAACTCGTTCTTCCAATACCAGCCGGCATTTCAACCCTTCCTTCACAGCGGCGGCCAAGGTAAGCCTACAGTGGTTGGACTGAACTGCCCCACAGGTTATAAGGGTATCAGCACCTCTCGATAGGGCATCAGCCACCATGAACTCTAATTTTCTTGTCTTGTTACCACCTCCGGCAAGACCCAAAAGGTCGTCCCGTTTCATGTATATAGTTGGCCCTCCAAGGGCTCGAGTGAAGTTAACCAGTTTCTCTATTGGGGTTCTACCCTCCGTGTAGCGCCTTCGGGGAAATTTTGACAAATTCATGATAGGCTCCTTTTTATCCTAGAATATCGAATATCAAACACTTTTCGGTTCCATACCTGCATATCTTATTGCTGCCCTTGCCAGTAACGTCAACACGTCAAAATAGGGTACTTTCACGTCTTCAGCCTTAAGCGCAAGCGGAATTTCAGTGCAACCGGCAATTATTGCCTGGCAGCCACGATTGACTAAGCTTTCCGCAGCGTTGACGAGGATTTTTTTGACCTCGTAGGGAGATTCTTTAAGCTTACCCTTTTTTATATCGTATATGGCAGTCATAACATTCTGCTGGTTTTTTTCATCGCACACAACCGTTTCTATCCCGGACTCCTTTAATCTATCCTGAAACAGCTCGCCCTTAATAGTACCCGTCGTTGCCATCAATCCAACAATTTTAATGCCGGGGTATTCATTCTCCAAAGTGTCAGCCACAACATCAAATATTGAAAGAATCGGTATATTCACATTATTTTTGATTTGGTCCAGAAAAAAATGCGCCGAAACACAGGGTATAATAATAAAATCGGCTCCTGCGTTTTGAAGCACATTACATCCATCGACTAGCATTGGCACCGGGGACTCACCATCCCCGATAATTGCCATGGTTCGATCCGGCACCTTCGGATTGGAATCTATAATAACTCTCAGGTGATCCTGGTCTCGATCGGCAGGGGTATTTTCCACAATCTTCGAGAAGCATTCCACAGTAGCCTCGGGTCCCATACCGCCAAGAATACCAATTACCTTTTCAGACATAACATTCCAACGCCTTTGGCTATGATTAAACAAGAATTTGACTCAGGAATAGCTTGGTACGTTCGTTCTTGGGATTGGTGAAAAATTCTTCGTCGCTACCCCTTTCAATAATACGTCCCTCGTCCATAAAAATTATTTCATCTGCAACTTCACGGGCAAACCCCATCTCGTGGGTTACCACTATCATCGTCATACCTTCTTTTGCCAGGTCAACCATAACGTCGAGAACTTCGTTTATCATTTCAGGATCAAGAGCAGAGGTTGGCTCATCGAAAAGCATGTATTCGGGCTCCATGGCCAGGCTTCTGGCTATTGCGACTCGCTGCTGTTGCCCACCGGACAGGTTTGCAGGGTATTCGTGTGCCTTGTCCGGTATACCTACTCTCTCCAAAAGCTCCATGGCCTTTTTCTCTGCTTCCTTTTTCGATTTTTTTAGTACTTTCATAGGAGCCAGGGTGATATTTTTTAAAACAGTCATGTGGGGGTAGAGTTCAAAACGTTGAAATACCATTCCAATTTTCTGGCGGAGCTTATAAAGATTTGTCTTCGGATCGCTTAGTGATTCACCGTCAACTATAATTTCACCCTTTTGATAAGGTTCAAGGCCATTTATGCATCTAAGGAGTGTACTTTTCCCCGAACCACTCGGACCGCATATTACCATCGTCTGGCCCTTTTGTATGGTTTCATTGATATCTTTAAGTACCTGAAAATCTCCGAACCACTTACTGACATTTTTGATCTCGATCATAATACCCCTGTCTTCCTACCTTTTTCTTCAAAATGAAGTGATATTTTAGAACCTATAAAACAGAATATAAAAAACACGATACCTACAAAACCATACAACTGAATGGAACGCACTTCAAGATTGTCAACGATCGAAGCCCTTCGTACAAACTCCTGGAGACCAATGACAAAAGCAAGACTTGTATCCTGGAAGGTTATGATAGATTGCGTTATCAAGCTGGGTAACATCCTGCGGAACGCAATAGGAATAAGGACATATCGGGCTGTTTGAGTATACGTTAGTCCCGTGGAGTAGGCAGCATGAATGAGATCCACACTTATGGATTGATATCCGGCCCTGAATATTTCCCCAAAATACGTTGCCTCAAAAATAATGAAGGATATAACAGCGGAGATAAAAGGGTTCAGAGGTTGGCCTGCTATTATTGGCATGACAAAGTAAAACCAGAATATTACAAGTATAAGGGGGATATTCCTAATAAAGTTTACGTAAAGGGTCACAGGTTGATAAATCCACCGGTTCCTAGATATACGGCCGAGTCCAACTATCATGCCAAGAGTTATACCGCCAGCCAGGGCACATGCTGTCAATTCCAGGGTTACTCCAAACCCACCCATCAAGAAACCGAAATTGCGAATTACAGCGTCAAACAAGGCTACCTCCCGATCATTCCTGGTATTTTGAACTTCGATTCGATAAATCCCATAATACGGACCACTGTTAAGCCTAGCAAAAGATAGATAAACATGGCCCCGGTGGTAGCCTCCAGACCATGGAATGTTTCAGCATCAATTCGGTAGCTCATAAAGGTTAGCTCAGCAACTCCAATAGTCATCGCTATGGATGAATTTTTGAAAATAGTAAGAAATTCAGTGGTCAAGGGTGGAAGTATTATCCGGAGCGCATATGGAATAATTACGTAACGATACATTTGAAACTGGGTCATCCCGGTGGAAAGCACCGCCTGATACTGTTCTTTCCCGATGGAGGCAAACCCTGCCCGCATATGTTCCGCCACTCGAGACGCCGTGTAGATACCGAGGGCGAAAATCGCAACATAATAATTAAGCCCCATTATTTGATTAACATAGTGCCCGAGGCGATCACCCAGAAGCATTGGCCCGGCGTAGTACCAGAAAAAAAGTTGCACCAGGAAAGGAATATTACGGAAAAGCTCCGTATATGCCGACGAAAACAACCTAAGAAATTTCCAGGGGGTGACTCTAAGAGTACCTATGACAATCCCAAGGGACAAGGCTATAATCCAGGCCAAGAAACCTATTTTTATGGTCACCCACAACCCCTGGAGCAACCACATCCCGTAAGGCTGCCTCCAGAGAACGCTCCAGTCAAAATTATATGCCATCAATCATCTCCAACCACGTACCTAGTATCTAAAAAATAAAAAAGGGGGCAATAGCCCCCCAGTTAATTACTTTTTCCACCATCCATCCGAGATAGGATACACCATCATTTCTAGATAACTCTTGTATGCCTGCGACATAGGAATGGGAACAACACCCTTTGGTCCCATCCACTTTTTGTACAGTTCAAAAAATTTACCCGTCTTAATGGACCAGATTATAGTGTTGTTAACAAAATCCCTGAAATCAGAATCGTTCTCTCTCACAATATAAGCGTACGGTTCGTAAGCGATGGCAAAAGGAACCGTCATCCATTTTTCTGGATGGTCATCCTTCATTCGAAGTCCTTCAAGTAAACTACGATCGGTGGAGTAGGCATCGATCTTACCGGTCTTAAGCGCTAGCATTCCCTGTGGATGAGTTTCGGTTACAATTATCGCTTTCGGTTTGAACCTGCCCTCCTTGGCCAACTTCTCTACGGCCCTCAAGTTCGTGGTACCTCTCGCTGCCCCGACTCTCTTTCCATTAAGGTCCTGAAGGGTCTTAATACCGCTATCTTTTGATACGAGAAACGTGGTCTCGGAGAAGAAAAATATCATGCTGAAATCAGCCACTTCTTCACGCTTCTGCGTGTAGGTGGTGGACCCCATTTCGATATCGATGGTGCCATTGACTACCATCGGAATCCTCGTTTTAGGTGTAACGGTATAGGGCACGATTTCAATTTTCTTTCCGAACCTTTTGCTCAGATTTTCAGCCAGCAATTTGGCCATGTCCACTGAAAATCCAACGTGTTTACCAACCTTCGGATCAACATAGGCGAAGGGTATTGACCCCTCCCTGAAGCCGATCTTAATTTTTCCCGTTTTTGCTATCTTATCCAGCGTGCCGCCGGCAAAAACAGGGCCGACTGCAAAAGCAAAGACCAAAGCGAGACAAATAACGATTGCAAGTAACTTTTTCATGATACCCCCTTCTTCAATTTAAATGGTTTTTGGTAATCTATCGTAAAAAGTGCATCCGCGCTTTTTACGAAACCCCTATTGCAAAAACCTCTTCAAGAGGTTTAATATCGTGTCGTCATCAGAAAAGATCTTCCGATTCTTCAAATGGATTAATCATGAGCTTCAAAAATTGTCGGACCTGTATTAAACTTAAAGGGATATAAGCGAAATTGAGAGCTGTCGCCGGACGATTTCGGTTTGATTCTTCGAAACGTTTTTTCAAGAAACTCACTTTCTACACAAGTTTGGAATTATGTCAGAAAAAGGGGTTTTGGTCAAGCATGGTATTAATGTTAATTACTCTATCTTAATATCAAGGAGAAAGGATACCAATGACTCAAGGACAAGAAGTAAAAAGCATTTATGCCGACGAACTTAGACAATTCATAAGAGAAAAGAGAGAGTCCGACTACCAGTTGGTAGATGTTAGGGAACCAAGGGAATACAGGGAAGGACATATTCCAGGAGCAAAGCTTGTCCCCCTGGGTGAAATACCTTTACGGATATCAGAACTGCCCCCCGAGGTTGATTTACTCTTTTATTGCAGAAGCGGCAAAAGGTCTAGGATGGCGGCTTCTTTAGTAGCT
>Ga0256841_1003591_pt1 | contig 11528 bp, 9 predicted proteins | sample 356308metaG_FD_185971 | JGI IMG/M metagenome (GOLD analysis project Ga0256841, IMG submission 185971) | Hydrothermal vent microbial communities from Mid Atlantic Ridge, Atlantic Ocean - 356-308 | ecosystem: Environmental > Aquatic > Marine > Hydrothermal vents | place: Atlantic Ocean: Mid...
CCGCCTTCCATCGCCGGTCTTCACAGAGCACATCGACGGTTTCAGCCATCGGTTTCAGCCATTGGGTTCAGCCATCGGGTCCGGTGGCCCTGCCGGTGCTGCCGCTGTTGGCGCCGCCGGTGCTGCCGTTTCCGCTGTCGCCGTCGCCCAGGGTGGAGCCGGCGTTTCGCGCACCGCCGGCCCCGCCGGTGTCATAGGCGTCGATGATGCGCGCAACCAGCGCATGGCGCACCACGTCGCGCGCGCTGAAATGGGTAAAGCCGATCTGCCTGATCTGCCCGAGACGGCGCTCGGCGTCGGCCAGACCGCTTGCGGCGCCGCGCGGCAGGTCCACCTGGGTGCGGTCGCCGGTGACCACCATGCGGCTGCCCTCTCCGAGGCGGGTGAGGAACATCTTCATCTGCATCGGCGAGGCGTTCTGCGCCTCGTCCAGCACGACGAAGGCGTTCGACAGCGTGCGGCCGCGCATGAAGGCCAGCGGCGCGATCTCGATGCGCTTTTCCTCGATCAGCCGGGCCAGCTGCTTGCCCGGCAGAAAATCGTTCAGCGCGTCATAAAGCGGCTGCATGTAGGGATCGACCTTTTCCTTCATGTCGCCGGGCAGAAAACCCAGCCGCTCGCCGGCCTCGACGGCGGGGCGCGACAGGATGATCCGGTCCACATGGCCGTTGATGAAAAGGTTTACGCCCACGGCGACGGCAAGGTAGGTCTTGCCGGTGCCGGCGGGGCCGATGCCGAAAACCAGTTCCCGCGCGAACAGCGTGCGAATGTAGGCCTTCTGCGTTGCGGTGCGCGCGGTGACGGTCTTCTTCCGGGTGGCAATCTCGACCGGCTCGGAGGAGCGCGCCCGGTCCGGCGCGCTGCCGGGCGCGTCGGGTGCGTCGGCGCACATGCGGATTTCGGCGTCGATGTCCCCCGCCTCGATGGCGTGGCCGCCTTCCAGCCGGCTGTAGAGGTTGCGCAGAACGTGGGCCACGGCCTCGATCGCGCCCGTTTCGCCGTGCAGCGCCAGGCGGTTGCCGCGCCGCATGATCTGCACGTCCAGCGCATGTTCGATCTGTGCCAGGTTGCGGTCGTATTCGCCGCACAGGTCGATCAGCAGGCGGTTGTCCGGGAATTCAAGCAGGGTCTCGTCCTGGTCGCCGGCGCGAGGCGGCGGGCTGAATTCGTTAAGTCCCAATCGAATCTCCAGGTTCCGGCTCCGGTCGGATGGTGCCAAGTTGCGCCCCGCCGCGCAAGCGCGATCTCGTCGCGCCGCGTTCGGCGTGTCTGCGCCGCTCGCTCAGGCCGCCACGATCCGCCCGGCAAGCGAATTGGGCGCGCTGGCGGTGATTTCGACCCGGCGAATGTCGCCGATGCGGGCGTCGGCGCCATCCACATGGACAGCCTGCAGGTGGCCGGACTTGCCCACCAGCTGCCCCGGCATGCGGCCGGCGCGTTCGAACAGCACGTCCACGGTGCGGCCGAGCATGCGCTCTTGCGCCGCCTGTTGCTGTTGCCTGAGCAGCGCCTGCAGCCGGGCGAGGCGTTCGCTCATGGTCTCTTCGTCAACCGGCGTCCGTTCGGCCGCGGGCGTGCCCGGGCGTGGCGAATACTTGAAGGAATAGGCCTGCCCGTAGCCCACTTCGCGGACCAGGGCCATGGTGGCTTCGAAATCGGCCTCGCTTTCGCCGGGGAAGCCGACGATGAAATCGCCCGACAGCAGCAGGTCCGGGCGCGCCGCGCGGATGCGCTCGACCAGGCGCAGGTAGCTTTGTGCGGTGTGCTTCCGGTTCATCGCCTTGAGGATGCGGTCCGAGCCCGACTGCACCGGCAGGTGCAGGTAGGGCATCAGCTTGTCGCATTCGCCATGAGCGGCGATCAGATCGTCGCCCATGTCGTTGGGGTGGCTGGTGGTGTAACGGATGCGCTCCAGCCCGTCGATTTCGGCCAGCCGGCGGATCAGCGCCGCCAGGGTCAGCGGCCTGTCGCCCCGGGTGCAGCGGTAGGCGTTCACATTCTGCCCGAGAAGCGTGATCTCGCGCACGCCGCGCGCGACCAGATCGCGCGCTTCGTCCAGGATCGCCTGCGCCGGGCGCGAAACCTCGGCCCCGCGCGTGTAGGGCACCACGCAAAAGGAACAGAACTTGTCGCAGCCCTCCTGCACGGTGAGAAAGGCCGCCGGCGCGCGTGGCGCCGGGCTGCGCCGGCCAAGCGCTGCAAACTTGTCTTCTTCGGGGAAATCCGTGTCCAGGGCCCGGGTGCCGTTTCCCGCGCGCGCCGCCATCTCTGCCAGGCGGTGATAGCTTTGCGGGCCGACCACCAGATCCACCAGCGGCTGGCGGCGGACGATTTCCTCGCCCTCGGCCTGGGCAACGCAGCCCGCCACCGCGATCCTGAGTCCGGGCCTCTGCGCCTTGAGATCCTTGAAGCGGCCAAGTTCGGAATAGACCTTTTCCGCCGCCTTTTCCCGGATATGGCAGGTGTTGAGCAGGATCATGTCGGCCTCGTCGGGCGACGGCGTCGCCTCGTAGCCGGCGGCGCCCAGAAGTTCGCTCATGCGTTCGCTGTCATAGACGTTCATCTGACAGCCGTAGGTCCTGACATAGAGCTTTTTCGATCCGGGGGTTTTCGCATCTGGCATGGGGATCACCGGCTGGCGCGTTTCAAGGTGGCTGTCCTACAGGGGTTTGCACAGCCATGCAACGGTTGCAATTTCTGAAATTCATGGTTTTTTCACCGAAACAGGCGACAGAAGGCCGTGACCGGGCAGATGCACCATCAGAGTCTGAAACAGTTCCTTGCCCAGGGGCGCGACGCATTGGCGAAGGGGCCGATCGCGCTGATCCTGGTCGAGGATGAGGCGGCGGTCGAGGCCACGCTTCGCCACCATCTGGGCCTGGGTTTCAAGGCCGTGGTGGCATTCATGCCCCCGGAACTGGAACTGGCGGACGATCTTTCGGGCGTGCTTCACCGGGTGGATCACGATGTCGTGCGCGAAGGCGGCGCGCAGGCGGTGGTCAATGCGGTGATCGCGGCCGCGCCCGGTCAGTGGCTGTATTACTGCTACAATGGCGAATTCCTGTTCTTCCCCTTTTGCGAAAGCCGCACCATCGGCGAAATGCTGGCCTTTCACGGCGAAGAGCGTCGCGACGCCGTCCTGGGATATGTCATCGACATCTATGCGCGCGATCTCGAAGCCCACCCGGATGCGGTGTCGCTCGAACAGGCCTACCTGGACAAGTCGGGCTACTATGCCCTGGCGCGCCATTCGCCCGAGGACCCGGGCATGCCTCTGGAACGCCAGCTCGACTTTTTCGGCGGGCTGCGCTGGCGCTTCGAGGAACATGTGCCCGAAGCCCGGCGCAGGATCGACAGGATCCCGCTGTTTCGCGCGGCCAGGGGGCTGACGCTGCACCCGGATCACAGGTTCAGCGACGAGGAATACAACACCTATTCCTGCCCGTGGCACCACAACATCACGGTGTCCATCGCCTCTTTCAGAACCGCCAAGGCCTTGAAGCTGAATGCGGGATCGAGCTTTGATATCAATACGTTCTACTGGCACAACTCGGTGAAATTCGAATGGAACTCGCAGCAGTTCCTCGATCTGGGGCTGATGGAGCCGGGGCAGTGGTTCTGACGCCCGTCGCCCGACAGCGCGCACCGGTCTTGAGCGCCCCGGACAGGCGACGGCGGGGATCCGGCGCCTGCCGCGCATCAGATTCGCCCTGTCCCCGGACCCGCCTTGGCCCCGGACCCGCCCTGGCCCCGGACCCGCCCTGGCCCCGGAACCCGCCTGCCCGCGGGCGGGGGCCTGCCAGGGCAGCAGCGGCCGCTTGCCTGCCCCGGGGCCGGGACCCATTGATCCGTCAAACCCTTTGCGCGCCAAACCCTTCTTGCGCGCCAAACCCTTCGCGCGCCGTCGGCACGTCATCCCGGCGGCGCGCTGCCTCTGGAAGGGAGCCCCCTGCCGGCGGGCCGCAACCCACTGATATTTGGCGCCGATGACGCTGCGCGCGTCGGATCAACGGGGCCTGAGCCTAGGGCGTAGACCCATAAGCTCCACACCGCCAGCGTGAATATCGCGAAATATCAGAGGTTTGCGACGCGCCGTCAGTAGTGGTTCTATTGGCAAGCGGCGCGAGCCGCTGAAATGAAGCGATATCCGCGCCCTTCGGGTTATGCGGATTTCCGCCCTGGCTGTGTTGCACCCCCTTGAAATAGCCCCGCTATTCCTGCGGGATTGCGCCTTGCCAGAACAAAAACCGGATAACTGGCGGCGCGGGGTTTATGGGTCTACGCCCTAGAGCGCGGCGCGTCAGATCACGCCTGCCTTGCCCGGGACGCACGAGCGCCCCGGCAGCCGCCCGCCCTTTGTCGCGTGCTGCGCCGACTCCGGTCATCTTGACAGGTTGACAGGCGCCCGGGCGCGGTGCGCCAGACCGGGAACCGGTCTTCCGTTTCGCGGCCGTGAGAAAACGAAACCGGGCGCCGGAACGTTTCGCGCAAATGCCAGGGAAGACACCATGTTGCAGGCGCGCGCAGCACGCTTCCGGCGTGTTTCCCGCGTGTCCCCTGGGGGGCCCGAAGTGCCCCTCTTGTGCCGCGATGCCGCGGCCTGTTTCGCCGCGACCCATGGTGCGCGGGTGCGTGCCGGTGCGCCGGGCTCAGGGGGGGCGCGCGCGGGAAACGCGGGCCTTCAGCGTTCGAGGTCGAACCGGAAGGGTCTGGTGCTCCACCCGTCCACCTTGCAATGCGCGCGGATCAGCACGTAACCGATGCCTGCCGGAATGCGCACCCCCGACAGCGACCGGGTAAAGGGCTGTTCATCGACATGCGGATGCACCAGTTCTCGGTAGCCCAGACGAGTGCCGTCGGGTGCGCGTATCTCCCAGCCGTCGGCGTAGTGATCCCAGCCGGTGTCGGGATGGCGCAGCGTGACCGAAAAGGTCCAGGCCCCGCCAAGGGCATCGGCGCGCACGCCTTCGATCGTGGGCACTTCGGCGACGGCCGTGCCGGCCTGAAACACGGCCGCGGCCAGCAGGGCTGTTGGCATGAATTTTCTCATGGCGGCAGATTGCCACATTCGCAGCCTCTTGTCGCGTCAAGATTTCGTGGAAATTGGCGCTATGCACATGGCCGGGATTGGTATAGTTTTCTTACCAATTCAGCAAAGGGTGTGCGCCATGCATATTCCCCCCCCAAGACAGTCTCTGCTGGCCGGCAAGGCCGCGCTGGCGGCGCGTCTGCGTTCGGTTCTGCCCGACGATGCGGTGATCGACGATCCGCACGAAACCCGCGCCTATGAATGCGATGCCCTGACCGCCTGTCACTGTCCGCCGCTGCTGGCGGTGCTGCCGGCGAGCACGGCCGAAGTGTCGGCGGTTCTGCGCATCTGCTACGAAGAAGGCGTGCCGGTGGTGCCGCGCGGCTCGGGCACCTCGCTGGCCGGCGGGGCGCTGCCCACTGCCGACAGCGTGGTGCTGGGGGTGGCGCGGATGAACGCCGTGCTGGAGGTGGATTACGCCAACCGTTTCATCCGGGTCGAGGCCGGGCGCACCAACCTGAGCGTCACCGGCGAAGTCGAGGCGGACGGGTTCTTCTATGCGCCGGACCCTTCCAGCCAGCTGGCCTGCGCCATTGCCGGCAACATCGCGATGAATTCGGGCGGCGCGCATTGCCTGAAATACGGGGTCACCACCAACAACCTGCTGGGGGTGACGATGGTCAAGGCCGACGGCGAGGTGGTGGAAATCGGCGGCGCGCATCTGGATGCGCCGGGGCTGGACCTTCTGGGGCTGATCTGCGGCTCGGAAGGGCAGCTGGGTGTGGTGACCGAGGCCACGCTGCGCATCCTGCACAAGCCCGAGGGCGCGCGCCCGGTGCTGATCGGCTTTGACAGCAACGAGGTGGCCGGCCAGTGCGTGTCCGACATCATCCGCGCCGGCATCCTGCCGGTGGCGATCGAGTTCATGGACCGCCCCTGCATCGAGGCGACCGAGGCTTTTGCCCACCCCGGCTATCCCGACTGCGAGGCGTTGCTGATCGTCGAGGTGGAGGGTTCGCACGCCGAGATCGACGCCCAGCTTGCGGTGATCAAGGAGATCGCGCTGCGGCTGGACCCGGTGGAGCTGCGCGAAAGCCGCTCGGCCGAGGAAAGCGCAAAAATCTGGCTGGGGCGCAAGTCGGCCTTTGGCGCCATGGGGCAGATCAACGACTACATGTGTCTTGACGGCACCATCCCGGTGTCGCAACTGCCATTCGTGCTGAAGCGCATCGGCGAGATGTCGAGGGATTACGGGCTGGGCGTGGGCAACGTGTTTCATGCCGGCGACGGCAACATGCACCCGCTGATCCTGTATGACGCCAACAAGCCGGGGGATCTGGAGAAATGCGAGGCCTTCGGCGCCGATATCCTGAAGCTTTGCGTCGAGGCGGGCGGGTGTCTGACCGGCGAGCACGGGGTGGGGGTGGAAAAGCGCGAACTGATGGGGGCGCAGTTTTCTTCCGACGATCTGGAGGCGCAGATGTCGGTCAAGGACGTGTTCGACCCGGACTGGCTGCTGAACCCGGCCAAGGTCTTTCCGCTGGCGCTCAGCGCCGGGCGGCGCAGCGCCGCGTGAGCCGGAGGGGCCGCCGGCCCCTCTTGGCCTGCGGCCAATTCACCCCGGGGATATTTTTCGACAGAAGAAGAGGGCGATGAGACCGGAGAGCGAAGAGGAACTGGCGGCACTCGTGGCCGGCGCGCGTTGCCCGTTGCGGGTGATCGGTGGCGGCACCCGGCCCGTGGGGCATCCGCCGGAAGGCGCGGTGCTTTCGGCCGCGGGGCTGAGCGGTGTGGTGACGTACGAGCCCGGCGCGCTGACGCTGGTGGTGCGTGCCGGCACGCCGGTTGCCGATGTGGAGGCGGTGCTGGCGGGCGAAAACCAGCGCCTGGCCTTCGAACCGATGGACCACCGGGCGCTGCTGGGCACGGCGGGCGTGCCGACCATTGGCGGGGTGGTGGCGGCCAATGTGTCGGGGCCGCGCCGGGTGCAGGCCGGGGCCTGCCGCGATTTCCTGCTGGGGGCTCGGTTCGTTGACGGCGCGGGCCGGGTGCTGAAAAGCGGCGGGCGGGTGATGAAGAACGTGACCGGCTATGACCTGGTGAAACTGCTGGCCGGCAGTTGGGGCACGCTCGGGGTTCTGAGCGAGATTTCGTTCAAGCTGCAGGCGATCCCCGAGGCCGAGGCGACGGTGGTTCGCCGCGGGCTTTCGGCGGCCGCCGGCGTGGCGGCGCTTTCGGCCGCCCTGGGTTCGCCTTTTGACGTGAGCGGCGCGGCCCATGCGCCGGCCGGCGTTCTGGCCGACGAGGCGCTGACGCTGGTGCGGCTGGAAGGCATGGGGCCGTCGGTCCGCTACCGGGCCGGCCGGCTGGCCGAGGCGGGCGGAGAGATCGTCGAAGCCGGCGAGAGCGCCGATCTGTGGCGGCGCATCCGCGACGTGCAGCCCTTTGCCGGGCGGGCGGGTGCGCTCTGGCGCGTTTCGGTGAAGCCGACGGACGGGCCGGTGTTGTCGGAGCGCCTGGCGGCGGCGGGGCTGAAGCACGAGGCGCTGTTCGACTGGGGCGGCGGGCTGGTCTGGTTGCTGGTCGAGGAGCGCGGCGATGCCGGTGCGGCGGTGATCCGGGCGCAGGTGGCGGCGTCTGGCGGGCATGCGCGGCTGGAGAGGGCAAGCGCGCAGACCCGGGCCAGGGTGCCGGTCTTTCCGCCGCGCCCGGCCCCGCTGGCGGAGATTGAAGCGGGCATTCGCGCGCGCTTCGACCCGCGCGGTATTTTCAACCCCGGACTGATGGGATAGGCGATGCGCACGGCGTTTACCGAAGATCAGCTTGAGCGGCCCGAGATCCGGGTGGCCAACGACATTTTGCGCAGCTGCGTGCATTGCGGTTTCTGCACCGCCACCTGCCCCACCTACCAGGTTCTGGGCGACGAACTCGACAGCCCGCGCGGGCGTATCTACCTGATCAAGGAGATGCTGGAAAACGACCGCCCGGCCGACGAAAGGACCGTCAGGCACATCGACCGCTGCCTGTCCTGCCTGGCCTGCATGACGACCTGCCCCTCGGGCGTGCATTACATGCACCTGGTCGACCTGGCCCGCGCGCATATCGAAAAAACCTACCGCCGCCCGCTGATGGACCGGCTGCTGCGCCGGGCGCTGGCGGCGATCCTGCCCCATCCGGGCCGGTTTCGGCTGGCGATGCTGGCGGCGAAGATCGCCCGCCCGTTCCGCCGCCTGGTGCCGGACACCCGGCTGCGCGCGATGCTGGAGATGGCGCCAAAGGACATCCCGCCGGTCAGCCGCAACGACGACCCCCAGGTGTTCCCGGCAAAGGGCGAACGAAAGATGCGCGTCGCCCTGATGACGGGCTGCGCGCAGCGGGCGCTGAACACCGATATCAACGATGCCACCATCCGCCTGCTGCGCCGGCTGGGCTGCGAGGTGGTGATCGCCCGCGCCATGGGCTGCTGTGGTGCGCTCGTGCATCACATGGGGCGCGAGGAGGACAGCCACGCCGCCGCCCTGAAGAACATCGACGCCTGGATGGCCGAGGTGAACGGCGACGGGCTGGATGCCATCGTGATCAACACCTCGGGCTGCGGCACCACGGTCAAGGATTACGGCTTCATGCTGCGCGAGCATGCGCGTGCCGCCGATGCGGCGAAGGTTTCGCAACTGGCGCTGGATGTGAGCGAACTGCTGATGAAACTCGACATGCCCGAAGGGCAGGGCGCGGGGCTGCGCGTGGCCTATCATTCGGCCTGTTCGCTGCAGCACGGCCAGCAGATCAGGACCCATCCCAAGACGCTTCTGAAACGCGCCGGGTTTCAGGTGGTGGAGCCGCGCGATGCGCATCTGTGCTGCGGCTCGGCCGGCACCTACAACCTGTTGCAGCCCGCGATTTCGGCCGAACTGAAGGCGCGCAAGCTGGCCACGCTGCACGCCACCGGGGCGCAGGTGATTGCGGCGGGCAACATCGGCTGCATGGTACAGATCGGCTCGGGCACCGACATCCCGGTGGTGCATACGGTGGAACTGCTTGACTGGGCCACCGGCGGGCCGCGACCGGCGGTCTTCGCCCGGGGGCGCCATAATTTTGCCGAACAGGTCCGCTAGGCCCTTCAGCGCAAGGGGAAGGCAGACATGCGCAAAGTACTGTTCCATGCACTGGTTCTGGTGGCGGTGGCATCGATGGCCTCTGCCGCCGGCGACGGCCAGAGCAAGCGGCTTCTGACCGCCAATGACGCGCGCGGCTGGGAGGCCGTCGGTCGCCTTGACATGGGCGGGGTTGCCTATTGCACCGGGGCGCTGATTGCGCCCGATCTTGTCCTGACGGCGGGGCATTGCATGTTCGAACCGGACAGCCACAGACGGTTTCGGCCCGGAGAGATCACGTTCAGCGCGGGCCTGCGGGGCGGCCACGCCAACGCCCGGGCCGGCGTGGCGCAGGTGGTGGTGCATCCCGGGTTCGCCTTCGATGACGGCTCGGGGGCGGCCACCGTTGAAAACGATGTGGCGCTGCTGCGCCTGGATGCGCCGATACGCAAGACCCATGTGCATCCGTTCGATACCGCGCCCCGCCCGCGCAAGGGAGACGCGGTTGCGGTTGTCTCCTACGGGCGTTCGCGCAGCGAAACCCCGGTGCTGCAAAAGGGCTGCAAGGTCCTGGCGCGGCGTCTCTCGACGCTGGTCCTGTCCTGTTCGGTCGAATTCGGCTCGTCCGGTGCGCCGGTGTTCACGATCGACCGGACCGGGCGTGCGCATATCGTGTCGGTGATTTCGGCCAAGTCCGAAATCAATGGGCGTGCGGTGGCTCTCGGGATGCGCCTGGCGTCGCCTCTGGCGGACGTGATGGCGCTGATGGCCAGCAGCGAACCGCCGGAGACCGGACGTGCATCCGCGGCGCATGTCATTTCGCTTGGCGGCGGGAAGGCCGCCCGTGGCGGGAATGGCGGGCATGGCGGGGCCAAGTTCGTGCGCCCGTGAGCGGGGGCCTGGCAATCGGGCCGGTCGGGCGGGCGGTTGCCCTGGCGCTGGCAGCGGCACTTGCGGCCCCGGGCGCGCAGCCGGCATGGGCACAGCCCTCCGACAGCAAGCTGCAGAGGCTTGAAACCTGGTCGCAAAGCCACGGCTGGGAGGCGGTCGGCCTGCTGATCCTCGACGGGCGCGCCAGCTGCACGGGCACGCTGGTGCGCGCCGATATCGTGCTGACGGCGGGTCATTGCCTTTACGATCACAAGACCGGGACCTACACCGATCCGCGCCGGGTTCAGTTCCGGGCCGGCTGGCGCAACGGTCGGGCGGTTGCCGTTCGCTGGGGGAAGACTGCGCTGGTGGACCCGGGCTTTGTTTCTGCCAGCGGGCAAAAGGGCCTGCAGATTCGCAACGATCTGGCCCTGATACGCCTGAAATCCCCGATCCCCTCTACCCATGCCCGGCCGTTTCCCGTGGGAGGGCATCTGTCATCTGGAGAAACGGTCAGCGTGGTGTCCTACGGCGCCGGGCGCAACGATGCGCCGTCGCGCCAGGCGCGTTGCGAGGTGCTTGATACCGGTGCCGGGCTGGCGGCATTCTCCTGTTCGGTGGTGCATGGGTCATCCGGTGCACCGGTGTTTTCCGGGCCGGCCGGGCGGGTGAAAATTGCCTCGGTGATTTCCTCGATGGCCGAGGTGGACGGCAAGCCGGTGGCGTTCGGGATGGATGCGACCGGGCCGGTCAGCCGGCTTCTGGCGGACATGCGTGCGGGCCGCGGCGTGTATCCCGCCCATGCCACAGGGGCCAGGCGCCTTTCGGTGGGGGCACGGCACACGGCGGGCGGCGCGCGTTTCCTGAAGCCGTGACGGGCCGCTGCGTTTCGCGCGGTGCATCGGGCGGTATTTCGGGCGCTGCATCCGGCCCCTGATCGGGCGATCGTCGGCCCCGCGGCGGGCGCGTGTCAGGCGCTGCGTCCGGGTCCGTTTTCGGCTGGAACATCGGCGATGCCGCCGGAAATGCCGGCGCGTGCAACCTGTTGCGCGCCGGGGGGTTGAAGCGGCTTTTTCCCGCCCTATCTTTTCTTGTGCGGGCGCCGAAACGGGCCCGTGACCCAGCCTGTCCCTTCCGGGAAGGCGCAACAGCAGTTATCGCTCAAAGGAGGATGACCCATGCGAGGCTTTGATTTTGCACCGCTCTATCGTGCAACCGTCGGCTTTGACCAGATTGCCGACCTTATGGACCGGGTGTTGACCAAGGAGGTCGATCAACCCAGCTACCCCCCCTACAATATCGAGAAGCTCGGCGACGATGCCTGGCGTATCTCGATTGCCGTAGCGGGCTTTTCCGAGGACGAACTGAACGTGGAGGTGCGTGAAAACGCGCTGATCGTCACGGCCAAGAAGGCCGAGGAGGAAGGCCATACCTACCTCCATCGCGGCATCGCCACCCGTGCCTTCGAACGCCGGTTCCATCTGGCCGACCATGTGCGCGTCGTGGGCGCAAGCCATGTGAACGGGATGCTGAACATC
>Ga0256841_1003592_pt1 | contig 11525 bp, 12 predicted proteins | sample 356308metaG_FD_185971 | JGI IMG/M metagenome (GOLD analysis project Ga0256841, IMG submission 185971) | Hydrothermal vent microbial communities from Mid Atlantic Ridge, Atlantic Ocean - 356-308 | ecosystem: Environmental > Aquatic > Marine > Hydrothermal vents | place: Atlantic Ocean: Mid...
ATACACCAACCAACCCGTAAACGACAAACAAAACCGGACACTTCTGAATGGCAGAAAAGAGGACATTTCTGAATTGGGTTGACAGAATTACAAGTGGACAGAATTACAAGTGGACAGAATTACAAGTGGACAGAATTACAAGTGGACAGAATTACAAGTGGACACGCGCGTGTTATCTTTTCGCGTGGTTATCCAGAGGGCGAGGTAATGTTTACCGGAATCATTCAAGCCGTGGGCGAGGTGGCGTCCTTGTCGCCATTGGGCGGTGATGCGCGGTTGCGCATCGACACCGGCAAGCTGGACATGCGCGATGTACAACCCGGCGACAGCATCGCGGTGAACGGCGTGTGCCTGACCGCGATCGAGCTCGGAGAGGCTTGCTTCGCCGCGGACGTTTCGCGTGAAACCCTGTCGCTGACCTCGCTGGGCGATTTGTCGACTAGCGGCCGGGTGAACCTGGAGAAGGCCCTGACGTTGAACACCCGGCTCGGCGGTCATCTGGTCAGCGGCCATGTCGACGGGCTTGGCAAGGTGGTCGAGCGGCATGACGACGCGCGCTCCGTGCGTTTCGTTATCGAGGCGCCGGCCGAACTGGCGCGTTATATCGCGCACAAGGGTTCGATCACCGTGGATGGCGTCAGCCTGACCGTGAATGCGGTGAATGGCGCGTGCTTCGAGCTGAACATCGTGCCGCACACCCTTCAGGAAACCATCATGGACGGCTATCGGCCCGGCACCCATGTGAACCTGGAAGTCGATCTGCTGGCGCGCTATCTGGAACGCCTGCTGCTCGGCGATGGCGCGGCGATCGCCGATAGCGGCGGCGTCACCGAGGCGCTGTTGCGCGACAACGGTTTCATCTGAGTATTCAATTGCATCCGAGGTAGTACCCATGTCCACCGGCCCACGCGAGATCGTCACCCCCTTCCGCCCCATTCCGCTCGACGTGCCCGACGGCATGGCGCCGAACGAGTTCTTCAATAGTACCGAGAATCTCAATGATCTGATGCACAACAATGGTTTGTTGATGAACCCGGAGAATCTGCTGCTGTATCGCAAGGCGCTGGGACACAGTACCGAATTCGATACTTCCATCATCTACAACACCTCGCGCACGGTACTGAACCCGCTTGGCCGGCCGGTACGGCGCACCCAGGTGCCGGATGCCGTGAAACACGTCTGGAATCGCATGAACCAGGTACTGATCGATGACATGGTCGAACAGTTTCCCGAGCCGGACCGGGCATTGATCCTCGCCGGTGAGGCCAGCCTGGATGCCACCTGGCCGCTGACCTCGCCGGGGGTGCCGAGCATTCGCATGCTGCACAATCATTTCATGGTCTTTTCGATGGATGATCTGCGTGCGGCGAAGCTCGCCGATCCAGACAACCCAAACCTGACCGACGGTGGCCAGCACAGCCTGTTCCAGGCGTATATGAACGGTGTCTATCGTAGATTCTTCGACGAGGCGCTGGATCTGGATATCCTCGAACTGGCCGATGCCGACGAGTCCACGCTGATGTTGACCGGCTATCCTCAGGGGCTGCCATGCTGGAAGATCCGGGGCGGCGTCGACGCGCTGAAAGACCCACGTTTCTGGCGTGAGTACGACCTGATTCTGGAAGGCTTCCTGGATTTTTACCGTACCTTCTTCTCACAGGTTTCAACGCGCAACGCGCCGATGCCACGTGACATCTTCTTTCCAGAGGCTGTCGAGAATGTGCTGCTGTTCGACAACGACTTCCTGAAGACGGCGAAGAAGGTGCGCGATCAATGCATCCATGATCCGAAGTATGCCAACTCCATTCGTTGGCAACCGGCCTTCAAGCAGTTGATCTACCGTAACGATGCTGGCGAGCTGATCGTCACCATCAGCCAGAACTCGATCGGCAACGCGATCACCGAGCTGCTTGGGGTCGTCGTCAAGCGCGTGCCGGATGCCGATGCCTACGCGGTCCGCGAGCCGGCTTTGCTGGAACGTCTGCTGGCGGTGCGCTCGCGCCTGATCGAGGCCGATCTCGGTGATGGTATCGCCACCGCGCAGTGGGCTGCTGACTGATGTCTTTTCTTGCGGCGCGCACCCTGTATAATCGCCGCGATCCCGCACCCAGCCCGGGTGGCGAAATTGGTAGACGCAGCGGACTTAAAATCCGCCGGCCATTGCGGCCGTGCCGGTTCGATTCCGGCCCCGGGCACCAAGCATTCCTTTCACTCCGATGACGCCTCACCCCCTGGTTCCGCGCTTTTGGCCGGTGCTTGGCCTGCTGTATGCCGCGACCCTGTGGGGCATGGTCTGGTATCCGCTTCGGTTGCTCGACGAGGGCGGCCTGAACGGCATCTGGCAATCGCTGGTCAGCTATGGCGCTGCCTTGACCGTGGTGTTGCCATTCTACTGGCGCCGCCGGGGTGAGTTGAGCAACCGCCTGCCGCGCCTGCTGTTGATGGCGTTGGCGATCGGTTGGTGCAACATTGCCTTCGTCCTGGCGATGTTGGAAGGCAACGTGTTGCGCGTATTGCTGTTCTTCTATCTTTCGCCGGTGTGGACGATTCTGCTTGGCCGTCTCTTTCTGCGCGAGAGACTCAGCTTGGCGGTGATTCTCGGACTGTTCTCCGGCATGCTCGGCATGCTGTTGATGCTGTGGCGTCCAGAACTGGGTTTCGACTGGCTACGCGGGCGCGCCGACTGGTTCGCATTGACCTCAGGCATGGGCTTCGCCGTGGCGAATGTGTTGACACGCTACCTGCAAGACATCAGCATCACTGGCAAGACGGTGGTTTCCTGGCTGGGCGTGCTGGCCGTGGGTCTGATTGCGTTGCTGGCCAGTGACCCCAGCCTGCCGGCGGTGGCGCCAGCGGTCTGGTGGGGCAGCGTGTCGCTTGGCGTGCTGGGTTTTATCGGTATGAGCTTTGCGGTGCAGTATGGCGTCACCCATCTGCCGGTGCAGCAGTCGTCTGTTATCCTGTTGTTCGAGCTGGTGGCTGGCGGTCTGTCGGCCTGGTGGCTGGCCGGCGAGAGCCTACGCATGACAGAATGGGCTGGCGGTGGGCTGATCACGCTTGCCGGGTTGATTGTACAATGGAGGGGCGCCGATGCCGAACATCACTGAGTTGCATCATGTGTCGCTGATCGTCGCGGATACCGGACGCAGCTTGGCCTTCTATCGCGATCTGCTTGGGCTGGAGGTCGACTCCGGTCGGCCGGATCTGGGGTATCCTGGCGCTTGGCTGAACGTCGGTGGCCGGCAGATCCACCTGTTGCAAGTGCCCGATCCGAATCCGCCAGCGAGGGCGGCCAGTGCGCCGCGTTTCCGTTTCCCGCGCCGCGAACGGGTCGGCGCAATGCGTCGGCGGCGGCCGACGCCGGTCTTCGTCCATGGCGGTCGGGATCGGCATTTCGCCCTGTTGGTCAGTGACTTGAGCAAGGTCATCGCGTCATTGGAAAAAGCCGGTCTGGAGTACACGTTGAGTCGTTCGGGCCGGCGGGCGTTGTTCTGTCGTGATCCGGATGGCAACGCGGTCGAACTTATCCAGTCCGGCTGAGCGGCCGGATCCATCCAGTGGGAGTCAATCGAGTATGAGCAAGACGGTCGGAATCCTCACCGCCGGCGGCGACAGCCCCGGACTGAATGCCGCGATCCGTGGTGTCGGCAAGGCGCTTCAAGGTCATGGCGCGCATCTCATCGGCTTTCGCGATGGTTTTCGGGGGCTGGTGGAGAACCGCACATTGCGCCTCGAAGGCGGCGCCCTGTCGGGCATCCTGACGGTCGGCGGCACCATACTCGGCACCAGTCGCGACAAGCCGCACAAGATGCATGTCGGTGGCGAGACGCGTGATATGACCGAGGTCATCGCACAGAACTATCAGGCCAATCATCTGGATGCGCTAGTGTGCATCGGCGGTGGCGGCACGCAGAAGAATGCGCTGCGTCTGCTGGATGCCGGACTGAATATCATCACCCTGCCGAAGACCATCGACAACGATGTCGCGCTGACGGATACCACTTTTGGTTTCGATACTGCGCTCGGCATTGCCACCGAGGCCATCGACCGCCTGCACAGCACCGCGCACAGCCATCATCGCATCATCGTTGTCGAGATCATGGGGCATCGCGCTGGCTGGCTTGCCTTGGGCGCGGGCATCGCCGGCGGTGCCGATGTCATTCTGTTGCCGGAAATCCCCTACCGTATGGAAAGCCTGTCCGAGGCGATCCTGAATCGCGTGCGGCAGGGCAAGAATTTCAGTATCGTCGCGGTTGCCGAGGGCGCCCTGCCCAAGCATCAGGCGAGCGAGATGCGCGCCGCTGAGGAACGCAAGGCGAATAGCGACAACAAGAAGGAGAAGCGCCAAGCCAAGGAGTGGATCAACGAACTGGAACAGCGCTATGCGGATCATACCGTGATGCTGTCGCATCAGCTCGAAGAGGCCACCAGGCTGGAATCGCGCGTCACCATCCTCGGTCATCTGCAACGCGGCGGCACGCCGTCGGCGGCGGATCGCTTGCTCGGAACGCGTCTAGGCGCGGCCTGCGCCGATCTGGTCATGGATGGCGTCAGCGGCGTGATGGTCGCGGCGCGCGGTGAAAGGGCCGAACCGGTGCCGTTACGCGATGTCGCGGGTAACAAAAAGCGGGTGCCGACCGATCATGCCTGGGTGCGAGCGGCGCGTGAGGTCGGCGTGTGTTTCGGGGATTAGCGGGAAGTCGTTTGCCGGTTGCCCGTGTTTCGTCTGCGGGAACACCGTGAATATGCCCCCGTAGCCCCGGCCTCGGCATAACCGCGGGGAGGAGGAGAATGCCGGGAATATTTCCAGTGTCCCGCCTGGCTCGTGGCCGAACCACAGGTCAATTTTGCTAAACCGGAAGATCGCATGCACACCATATCGAGTTATTCATTGCGCCAAGCCCGCGGTCCAAATAGAGAGCTATTGCGCGACACTCTGCCTCTTGGGATCGTGCTCAAAGGCAGTTGTATCGAGGCCCAATTCGAACTGGAGAGTGGTGACGTGCTGCTTTGGCTCAGCGATGATAGTCCTTACGATGAAGGATTGCATATCTACTTGCTTGGCGGGGGAGTGCGGATTCTCGATGTGATCGAGGCTGGCGCCGATTTTGCAGCTGGTCTGCTTCGCATCCACGCCAGCGGCGCGAAGTGGGTGCGTTTTGAATTCTTCACCAATGATGTCGAATACCGTCTCGATGTATTTGATCGGCCGGTATTTCGTCGACGCTTGCCGTCTGGCTGGCGATATGGGAAATGGAGGTGGCGTCATCGTTTGGTCGTCACCGAAGTCGATGCGGGAGGTACACAATAATGACGGATCCCAACCTGGAAAACGCGCTGCGGCAAATGGAAGTCGCCGCAAGCAGTTTCGCGCTCCGCTTGGCTAGGTCGGCGGAGATTCGCGCGGAGTACGTGCAGCGTATCCATTCGATGAGCCAAGAGATCCGCGATGCGGTCGCCTCTGGGAACCTCAGCGCCCGCAAGGGTGCCGAGATGGCGCATCAGATGCGCAATCAGATCATGGAGATGCAGCGCTTGCGGGATTTCGATCTCGGCCGATCGCTTGCGCAACGCATGAAAGCCAAAGGTATCACCTTGGAGCAGGTGATCGATCGCGCAATGCGTAAACTTGGTCTTGAAGGCAAGCCGTTCAACCAGCTGTCCGGCGCTGAGCAAAGGCGAGTGTTGAATGAAGTCATCGATGGGGCTGGGCGCTCGCGACCAGCGGTTACGGGCAAGATCCCAAAGCTCCGTTGGGCTTCGCGCGGCCTGTGGCTGGCAACATTGTTGATCGCCGGCTATAACATCGGTACATCGGAGAACCCTTGGTGGCAGACAGGGCGGGAAAGCGCGGGTATCGCCGGCGGCGTCGGCGGCGGGTTTGTCGGCGGCGCGGCAATGGGCGCGGCTGGTGGCGTCTGGGCGGGTCCCTTGGGTGTTGCGGTTGGCATCATCGTCGGTGGCGTGCTTGGATCGTTGATGGCAGATCATGCCTATATCGAACTGGCTGGCGTCAGTGACCCAGGCACGCGTGCCTTCATCGACCGTTTCACCTCCTTTCTGACAGGTACCGACGAGGCGGGCATCGCCAAGGCCTTGGCGCGGGAACATGCAAGCCGTCCTGGCTTTATTACAGCGGTGCTTCGTAGCCTGGACGACAGTTACACGACGGATGCCGATGACGTTGCGTTTGAGTTGGTCGAGCTGGCTCGCCATGACGCGCAATTGGCGCAAGTTCTGCGCGCCAATCCCGGGTTGCGCCAAATATTGATCCAGTTGCTCGATGATGGTTGGACAACGGGGGCCGAGCAGAACGCCATCCGCTTTCTCAACGGCCGGTGAAGGAAACAGCGCCTTCTACCGCTTGGATCATCGGCCCTGAATGGGAAGACATCCGCGAAAGCATGGCTTCAATCGCGCCGTCGCCAACGGGGACGTCGATGTGCGTCGATCAGCCCCATTCTTGTCAGCCAGTCGATGGCGTCGTTGGCGTCCTCGTGGAACCAGCGTGCGGTGGAGCCGAGACGGAAGCTGTAACCCCATGCATCCATGTCGCGCATCAGTTCGTCCGATGAACAGCCGGGTAGGGCGTCGGCGAGCAGGATCTGTAGATAGCAGACGCCGCATTCCTCCAGGTAGTCGCCGCCGGCGTCGGTATGCAGCGCGGCTCGTCGCTGGCTGTCCATGCAGATATAATGGCAGGTTTCATGCAACGCGGAATGTAGCGGCGTATCGTCGCGCGCATACAATTGGTTGCCGATCAGGCCGGCTTCGGGGTCACCCCAGTGGGAACCGGGTATCGGTTCGCCGGTGGCGACGTGGCTCAGTTGCATGCCATGGCGCGCAAGCAGCCTGGACAGGGCGGATTCGGGCAGATCACGGCACAACTTCATCGTATTTCGCTAAGCAGAGATTCGGACCCTTCATGATAACCGGCCTTTCCCGTCATGAGAAATAGCGCGGTACGTGCCGCCGTTGCATTGCTCGCGGTCTTGCCCTGGCCGGTATTGCACGCTCTTGGCTGGCTGGTCGGACGCGCCTCGCTACGCTGTTCGAGCAAGCTGCGTCTGATCGCGGACATCAATCTGCATATCTGTTTCCCGGAGAAGCCGGAAGCGGAGAAGCAGCGCCTGCTGAAGACGTCGTTGGTCGAGAATGCCCGCACCCTGCTGGAAATGCCGAAGATGTGGCGTGAGGATCCGGAGAAATGGGCTGACAGGGTGCGGCCGGTGAGCGCCGAGAATGGCGAGATGCCGCGCCGCGCGTTGGCAAGAGGCAAGGGGTTGCTGGTGATAGCCCCGCACCTGGGTAACTGGGAAGTCGGTATTCTGTATCTGCCGCGTGTCTCGCCGGTCACCGCGTTGTACCGACCACCTCGTGAGAAAGTCATGGAGGACATCATGCTGAGCGGGCGTTCGGCCGCCGGCGGTATGCTGGTGCCGACCTCGGTTTCTGGCATCAAGACACTGTATCGGGCGTTGCGGCGTGGCGAGATGGTGTGCATCTTGCCCGATCAGCAGCCGAAGGGTGGCGAGGGTGGCGGCAACCTGTTCGCGCCGTTCTTTGGCCACCAGGCGCTGACCATCACGTTGCTGTCGCGCTTGGCGCGTAGATCCGGAGCGCCGGTGTTGTCGTTGTTCTACGAGCGCTTGCCCGGCCGCCAGGGCTTCCGTCAGCACTGGCTGGAACCGCCAGAGGAGATCTATTCGAATGATGAGAAAACCTCGGTGGCGGCGATGAATCGGGCCATCGAGGAATGCATTGCGGTGTGTCCCGAGCAGTATCAATGGAGCTACAAGCGTTTCGCTACCCGACCTCCTGGAGTGGTGTCTCTGTATCCTTAGCAGGCCGTTGAAAAAGTCCATGGAAGGACTTTTTCAACATTCTGTTAGGGCCTGTTAACACGAAACCAATGGATGCTGTTGCGCCTGAAAAAGCGCCAATCAGGACGCGAGGCGTGACGTCTGGCCATTTTAACTATACGACGCTGGAAATACCGAGAGCATTTCCAGCGCCTGCCTTGGACATCCCATGCTCGGACCACAGGCAAGCTTTCATGATTCGGAGAGTTTCTGGTCTCGCCACGAGAGCGGGATCGGGCGATCGTTCAGGGTGAAGCCATTTGTTTGCGAGGCTCCCCGGTTGTGCCGTTTCTCGCCCGTGCGATCGGTGCTTACTTGACGGAACGCAAACCTCGCTGGAGCGTTTCATGCTATCAATGATATTTGCGTTGTCGGCGGCGCATGTGTAAACTAACTGATAATCGTTATCATTATTAGATTTATCCGGTATCGCTATGGGATTTCACGCACTATCCGAGGTTCACCCGGGACACAGGGTTCGTCTGGTCTCGATCAACGGCGGCAGGCGTTTTACCCGCCGCATGCTGTCGTTGGGGTTGTCGGTGGGTAATGAACTGGATGTGCTACACCGACGCGGGCACGGCGTGGTGGTCGGCAAGGACGGTAATCGCGTCGCGCTCGGCGGCAATGTCGCGGAGAAGCTACTGACCGAGGTACTGCGCTGATGGGCTGTTGTAGCGAGAATCGTGCGCAAAAGCCGCTCGCCAGCGATGCGGGCTGGACGCTGGCGATCGCCGGCAACCCAAATTGTGGCAAGTCGGCGCTGTTCAATATCCTCACCGGCATCCGTCAGCGCACGGGTAACTGGCCGGGGGTGACGGTCGATCGCAAGGAGGGCGTGTTCAAGCTGGATGGGCATGAGGTCAAGGTCATCGATCTGCCGGGGATCTATTCGCTGGATGCGAGTTCGCCGGACGAGGAGGTCACGCGCGACTATCTGTTGTCGCGTGATGCCGACCTGATCGTCAACGTGCTGGACGCGGCGAATCTGGAGCGCAATCTCTATCTGAGCGTGCAACTGTTGGAAATGGGCGTGCCAGTGGTGGTCGCGTTGAATATGATGGATGTGGCGCGCAAGCGTGGCATCGATATCGATATCGAGAAGCTGTCCGCGGAGCTGGGTTGCCCTGTGGTGCCGATCGTCGCGGTCAGTGGCGAGGGTTTGGATGCGCTAAAGCACCATGTGCGCCAGGTCATCGAGGGCGTGGAGCCGGGTGGCTTCCGTCTCGCCCATGACGAGGTCATCGAGCAGGCCGTGCAGCAACTGGTGCCGAGGCTTGCTGACCAGCCAGAAGTCAACCGCCACTGGCTGGCGCTGAAACTGCTGGAAGGCGACAGTTTTGTGCTGTCAGGCATCGGCGACACGTTGGCCGCCGAGGTCGACGCACTGCGCACCGAGGTCGAGGCGAGGGTAGGCGAGGACATCGATATCGAGATTGCCGATAGCCGTTTTGGCCACGCGCATGCCTTGGCGCGTAGTGTGATCCGCGAGCGCGGTCGCATCGGTCGCACGCTGACCGATCGGGTCGATCAGGTGGTGTTGCATCCGTGGCTGGGGGTGCCGATCTTTTTGTCGATCATGTATCTGATGTTCATGTTCACGATCAACATCGGCGGCGCCTTCGTCGATTTCTTCGATGGCGCCAGCCAGGCGCTGTTCGTCGACGGCCTGGGTGGTTGGTTGACGAGCATCGGCGCGTCGGATTGGCTGAGCGCGTTGCTGGCGAAGGGCGTCGGGGCTGGCGTGCAGGTGGTGTCTACCTTTATCCCGATCATCGCCGCGCTGTATCTTTTCCTGTCGGTGCTGGAGGATTCGGGTTACATGGCGCGCGCCGCCTTCGTGATGGATCGCTTCATGCGCGCGATCGGCCTGCCGGGCAAGGCCTTTGTGCCGCTGATTGTCGGTTTTGGCTGTAACGTGCCGGCGGTGATGGCGACGCGTACGCTGGAGAACGTGCGCGAACGCAAGTTGACGATCCTGATGAATCCGTTCATGTCTTGTGGCGCGCGCCTGCCGGTGTATGTGCTGTTCGCCGCCGCGTTCTTTCCGGTGAATGGTCAGAATCTGGTGTTCGCGATGTATCTGATCGGCATCGTTGTCGCGATACTCACCGGCATGGTGATGAAGAAGACGCTGCTATCCGGCGAGAGCAGTGGCTTTATGATGGAGCTGCCGCCGTATCACATGCCTGCCGCGCGCAACGTGCTGCTGCGCACCTGGGACCGGGTGAAGGTGTTCATCAAGGATGCCGGCAAGATTATCATCATCATGGTGATTGCGTTGAATCTGCTGAACTCGATCGGCACCGATGGGTCCTTCGGCAACGAGGACAGCGACAAGTCGGTGCTCAGCGCGGCATCCAAGCGACTGGTGCCGGTGTTCGCGCCGATGGGTATCAGCGGCGACAACTGGCCGGCGGTGGTCGGCGTGGTCAGTGGCGTGTTGGCGAAAGAGGTCGTGGTCGGCACATTGGACAATCTGTATTCCAGCCTGACGGCATCCGGCCAGACGGCGGAAACCACGCCCTTCGAACTTGGCAAGGCGTTGCGCGCGGCGGTCGCGACTATCCCGGCGAATCTGTCCGGCCTGACCCGCGCGGTCACCGATCCGCTCGGCTTGGATGTCGGTGATCTCAGCGATCGATCCGCCACCGCTGAGGCGCAGGGCGTCAGAAGCGGCTTGTTCGGCGCGATGGCGAGCCGTTTCGATGGTCAGATCGGTGCCTTCGCCTATCTGCTGTTCGTATTACTGTACTTCCCCTGCGTCGCGACCATCGGCGCGATCAAGCGCGAGGCCGGTGGCCCGTGGGCGGCCTTCGTCGCCTTCTGGACGACAAGCATTGCCTACGTCACCGCGACAAGCTTCTACCAGATTGCCACTTGGTCACGTCATCCGGGTTTCTCGTTGGGCTGGATGATCGCGGTTGGCTTGTTCCTCGCCGCGCTGATCATCGGCTTGCGGCGCTGGAGCCGGCGTGGCGACAAACCGGTGATGCGGCCGGCGGAGATGCACGGATGATTCTGTCGGAGGTTCGTGATTATCTGAAGGAACGTGGCCAGGCGACCTTGTTGGATGTCGCCTTGCATTTTGACATCGACCCGGAGACCGCGCGCGGCATGCTCGACGTATGGGTGCGGAAGGGTCGTATCCACCAGGAAAGGGCGACCGCCTCCTGCGGTAGCAGTTGCAGTCAGTGCGATACCGCGGCGACCGAGATCTATGTGTGGGGTGAGACGCCGGCGATCCGGGTTCAGGTGCCGGGTTGCGGGTATTGATGATCATACGCGTCAATGGCCTGTGATTCGTCCGTGGGAACGCCGTGAATACGCCCCTGTGGGCTTGGCCTGGCATATCCCTCGGAGGTGTGGGAATGCCGGGAGCATTTCTCGCCAGATTGACGAGTCCTCTTTTCCGATCTTTTTCGTTGCGTAGCCCCACTAAGCGCCTTAAAAGATCGAAGAATTGTCCTCGATTTCCTACTCGCCTCGTTATGAACCCTTAACAGGATGTTGAAAAAGTCCTGTAATTGCTCAGCTCACCACTGAAATGCGCCATCTCTGCGTTGGAAAATGGTCATTTACACCTGGAAACTCACATTTCCCGCCTTGATCTGACACATTTCAGCGGCAATCTGAGCAGTTACAGCATGATTTTCCTACTTG
>Ga0256841_1003593_pt1 | contig 11523 bp, 10 predicted proteins | sample 356308metaG_FD_185971 | JGI IMG/M metagenome (GOLD analysis project Ga0256841, IMG submission 185971) | Hydrothermal vent microbial communities from Mid Atlantic Ridge, Atlantic Ocean - 356-308 | ecosystem: Environmental > Aquatic > Marine > Hydrothermal vents | place: Atlantic Ocean: Mid...
AGATGGGACAACGCAGTCTGCGGGCCGGCACGCCACGGCCTGTCTTTGAATATCATAGGGTTAGGGGCTACAGGCAGGCACCGGACCTGCGTTCCAGTGCTTGGCAAGGGAATGACCCTTGCCTGCGCACTGCGCCTTGTTCCGGCGCCTGCCTGTAGCCCTGAATGCGATATATATTGTTGCCGGGTTAATATTAACCCGGCATACCGCCTTTTCAGGAATCGTCGACACCGGCGAACAGCCGATAGGCGGGATTGTCCGTCTCCTCCCAGAAAGGGTAACCCAGCTTTTTCAACATCGCCCAAAACTCGCCGTGTTCGGACGGGTCCACCTGCACCCCCATGAGCACACGCCCATACGCCGCCCCATGGTTACGATAGTGGAACAGACTGATGTTCCATCGCTTTCCCAAACCGACAAGAAAATCGAGCAATGCCCCAGGCCGTTCCGGAAACTCGAAACGCACCAGGGTCTCATTCCCGACGCCATGGGCGTGCCCACCCACCATATAGCGGATATGCAGTTTCGCTGTTTCATTCTCGGTCATGTCGACGACCGAGTAACCCTTGTCAAGCAGACGCGACACCAACTCCTTTCGCTCATCGTCGCCCGACTGGAGTTCCACCCCCACGAACACCTGGGCCTGACGGCGATCGGCATATCGATAGTTGAATTCCGTAATACTGCGCCGGCCAAGGGTGCGGCAGAAGGCCAGGAAACTGCCGGGGCGCTCGGGGATCTGCACGGCGAACAACGCCTCGCGGCGCTCTCCAAACTCGGCGCGCTCCGCCACATGCCGCAGGCGATCGAAATTGATGTTGGCGCCGCTCTCGATCGCCAGAAGATTGCTGCCCCGCAAACCTTCCCGCTCCACATACCGCTTCATTCCCGCGATAGAAAGCGCGCCCGCCGGTTCCGCAATCGTGCGTGTGTCATCGAAGATATCTTTTATCGCGGCACAGATCTCGTCCGTACTGACCAGGATCACTTCGTCCACCACCTTTTTCGCAACGCGCCAGGTCTCCTTGCCCACCTGCCGCACCGCCACACCATCGGCGAACAGTCCCACCTGCTTCAATGTCACCCGGCGGCCTGCTTCGAAGGCGCGATAGAGAGAAGGGGCATCCACAGGCTCCACACCGATGACCTTGATCTCGGGGCGCACATATTTGACATAGGCCCCCACGCCGGCAATCAACCCGCCGCCCCCAACGGGCACGAACAGGGCGTGAACAGGCTCGGGAAACTGGCGCAACAGCTCCATGGCAATCGTACCCTGCCCCGCGATCACATCCGGATCGTCGAACGGGTGGATCAATGTCAGGCCCCTTTCCTGCACCAGCGTCAGGGCATGCGCATAAGCCTCATCATATGAGTCGCCAAACAACACCGTCTTCGCCCCAAAGCTGCGGACGGACTTGACCTTGATCGGCGGCGTCGTCTTGGGCATCACGATCAGCGCATCGATCCCGAGCACCTTCGACGCCAGCGCGACGCCCTGGGCATGGTTTCCCGCCGATGCCGCAATGACGCCACGCCTGCGCGCCTCATCATCGAGATTGACGATCTTGTTATAGGCGCCACGCAACTTGAAAGAAAAAACCGGTTGCAGGTCCTCGCGCTTGAGATAGATGCCATTCCCCAACCGGCTCGACAATCCCTTGGCCCTTTCCAGGGGCGTCTCCTTCGCCACATCATAGACGCGGGCCTTCAGTATTCTTTCGATATATTTGTTCGGCATCGAGGCATCCTGGTTCGGCGGCACCGGATCTGAACAAGGAGCCACCATGACATCACACTATGTGATGGGTATGATAACGCGCATTGGTTTCCGCAGGGGAAGAGAAATGACGCAGGACGAAATGAAGAAACTCGCGGCCCAGGCCGCCATCGAATACGTGGACGGCGGCGTTATCGGGGTCGGCACCGGCTCCACCGTCAACCATTTTATCGACGAACTGGCCAAGATCAAACACCGGATCGACGCGGCGGTCTCCAGCTCGGAGGCCTCCACCGAACGGATGAAGGGACATGGTATTCAGGTGATGGATCTCAACGCCGCAGGAGAACTGGAACTCTACGTGGACGGCGCCGACGAGTCGAACCACCAACTCCAGCTCATCAAGGGGGGCGGTGGCGCATTGACCCGTGAAAAGATCGTCGCCGCTGCGAGTAAAAAGTTCGTCTGCATCGCGGACGAAAGCAAACTCGTGGATATACTCGGCACCTTCCCGCTGCCCGTGGAGGTGATCCCGATGGCGCGCAGCTACGTGGCGCGGGAACTGGTCAAGCTGGGCGGCACACCCGTATGGCGAGAAAATTTCGTTACCGACAACGGCAACGTCATCCTCGATGTCCACAATCTCGAGATCATGGAACCGATCCAGATGGAGCAGTCCATCAACAACATCGCGGGGGTGGTGACCGTGGGCATCTTCGCCCTGCGGCCGGCAGACGTGCTGATCCTCGGCACGGATCAAGGCGCGAAAACCGTACACGCCGAATAAGGGACAACAGAACATAAACGGCCGGACGACGCCGGCCAGCTTAACGCTTGCAAAAAAAAACGGGGCCCACAGGCCCCGTTTTGCATCACAGCATCCAAGTTGTGCTTAGAAGTTGTGGTTCAGGCCGATGCCCCAGACAGTGGTGTCTTCAGCGTTATCGAAACTGGAATCCACATACTGGGCATAAACCTGGGTACGCTTGCTGAAGTTGTGGTCCAGGCCAATGGCGAATCCATCGTGATCGCCTGCCGAATTCCGATCATCACTCACATCAAAGTACTTGGCCTTGACGGTGTTGTTACCGAAGTTGTAGGCGCCACTAACCTCCCACTTATCGGCATCAATGATATCGGGACCGCCCGCCGCATTGTCGAGGTTCATGTTCTCATACACACCACCAACCTTCCAATCACCGCCGTTGTAGCCCAAGCCAACGCGCCACTGGGTCAGGTCGCCTGCACCGCCAAGAGCGTCGATGTCCTTGTCACCCGCCTCATAGGCAAGACTTCCAAAGAAGCCGGAGTTGGAATACAGCGCTGCAACGGAATAGGCATCGGCGATACCGTCCGCGTTATTGTTCTCACCCGGCACCAACGCGGCCGCAAGCGTCAGGCCCGCCATGTTGGGCGAAATATAGGCGATGGTGCCGTTGGCCCGGCGATCCGCCAGATTCTCGGTGTACGCATTGTTGTTATCACCCGCAGTATCGGCGAAGTAGTCCAGAGAACCGGTGGAGATCTTCAGCGGCGTGTCGTGACGGCCGATGACGAAGGTTCCCCAGTCGCCCGCCAACCCGACATAGGCATTACGTGCACCGAAGAAGTCCTTAACACCCCCGGCGGCGAACTCGTTACCACCAGAATCAGCATTGTTCCCCTTGCCGGAGATATTGACCGCAAATTCCATCTTGTAGATGCCCTTCAGGCCATTCCCCAGGTCTTCGGAACCTTTGACGCCCAGACGCGAGTTCCAGTCCCGGATCCGGATGTTATCCGCCGCTCCGTTATCGAAACCCTCGATCGCCTGACGCACCTTGCCGTAGACGGTGGCATCGGCCGAAGCCGCCATCGGGGCGGCGATTGCTGCCGCAACTGCGATTACCATAATTTTTTTATTCATGTGTGAACTCCCGCTTTTTCGCAAAAAACACAAAAGTTAATGGATCGTGCGGGGAGTATATTAGACAACCGAAAACAGGATTGCAACACTTTTTTGGAAAAAAACGACAATCAACCAAATTGTGGTAAAAAGAACACAATACAAGGGAATCTCATTCTTATATTAGCGTTTACTGTAAGTTACAGCACTTTCTTGCCAGAATAGCTCACACACGAAGACCCTTTATCTGGTCAATTCGTCCGACTTTTTGTTGCAGCCATACAACACCCCCAATATATGGACATATGGCAAGCCGAAACCCCAATATGTAGAGCCACCCAAAAAGCATCCGTCTGTCGCCCCAATGACACAGTCCGTCAAGCGCCGTACCGGACTGTCATGTCACATCCCGCGTTTGACAGAAGATGGCGCCCAAGGAACAAGACGCACTGAGCCCGGACGAACCGCATGAAGATCTGCATCCTCCGCCCTCGCGCCTTCGATACGCCCAAATGACAAACCCACCTTGCGGTGGGCTTTTGTATGGCTGGGGACGGAGGATTATTCGGCGCTCCGCGCCCCGGCGAACCTGCTGGAGGTTCTCATCCTCCGTCCTCGCGCCTTCGCCACGTCCATAACGACAAACCCACCTTACGGTGGGCTTTTGTATGGCTGGGGACGGAGGATTCGAACCTCCACATACGGAGTCAGAGTCCGCTGTCCTGCCATTAGACGAGTCCCCAATAGGCGATGGAACCGTTTGCGGCTTTTCCCCGCGGTTAGCGCTTGGAGAATTGTGGCCGCTTGCGCGCTTTGTGCAGACCGACTTTTTTCCGCTCCACTTCACGCGCGTCGCGAGTCAGAAAACCGGCTCGCCGCATTGCCGACCGCAGACCTTCGTCATAGGCGGTCAGGGCTCGCGCAATACCGTGGCGAATGGCACCCGCCTGGCCGGTAGTCCCCCCGCCCTTGACAGTCACCCGCACATCGACACGGTCGACCATTTCAGCGGTTTCGAGCGGTTGCCGCACCACCATACGCGCCGTCTCGCGCCCGAAGTAGTTGTCCAGGGGACGGCCGTTGACGGTGATCTTGCCGCTGCCCGTAGTCAGGAACACCCGCGCCGCCGAACTCTTGCGGCGGCCAGTGCTGTAGTGATTCGCTTCTGCCATCTTGTTCAATCCGGTTGTGTCACTGCTGTTCGATGTTTAGAGTTCCAGAGGTTGGGGCTGTTGCGCCTGATGCTGGTGATCCGGGCCAGGATAGACCTTGAGTTTCTTTAGCATCGCGCGGCCCAGCGCATTCTTCGGCAGCATGCCTTTGACCGCCTGAATGATAACCCTCTCCGGCGCCTTGGCAAGCAACTTTTCGAGACTGATGGATTTCAGATTACCGACGTACCCTGTATGGTGGTGGTACATCTTGTCCTTCATCTTGTTTCCCGTCACGCGGATCTTACCGGCGTTCACAACGACGATGTAGTCACCCGTGTCCACATGGGGGGTATAGATCGGCTTGTGTTTGCCGCGCAGACGGCGCGCTATCTCACTTGCCAGTCGGCCAAGGGTTTTGTCCGTGGCATCGACCAGATACCAGTCGCGCCGCACCTCGGCGGGCTTTGCACTCACTGTTGTCATCTCTTGCTCCAGAGAAGAAAGCAATCAAACCTTCGGAAAAAGAGCGCGAATGATACAGGACGCCGGCACACGAAACAAGTGTCCATCGAGGACTCCACACCTCCACTATTAACCCGGCAACAATATATATCGCATTCAGGGCTTCAGGCAGGCGCCGGACCTGCGTTCCAGCGCGCTGGACAGGATGTCCAAGTGTCGCGAGTGCATGGATGCACGGGAGCGACCTTGGCAAGGGAACAACCCTTGCCTGCGCACTGCGCCTTGTTCCGGCGCCTGCCTGAAGCCCTGAATGCGATATATAGTGTTGCCGGGTTAATACCGGCGGCCGGTTACTGCCACCCCCTGTTTTTTGCCATTTATGGGAATATAACGCATTGAATTACTTGACTATCACCAAGGATTCCGGGATGTTTTCCCTTGTAATCGAAAAGAAGAACAAGCAAGCGGGCGTGGCTTACCGAAAACACGCATCTCGCGCCCCGTTTTGCGTCGGAGACCGAAAGCAATGGGAATACCCGCGATCACGACCACATCCGCAGAGCGACGCCACAGAGGGGAGCGGCGCCACTTCACGCTGACAACCCTTATATATGGCGTGGTTCACGCACGCCGGCGGCAGGCGCGGCGCGCCATGGACCACCTCACCGCGCCGATGGACTGGTACAGCCCAGCGCTTTTTGCGTTCGCGGTGGGCATTGTCCTGCTCTCGGTGGTGGATGCCCTTCTTACCCTCCATCTCCTGTCCAACGGCGCATGGGAAGCCAATCCGGTTATGGCCTTCTTTCTCGAACACGGGGTTGCCGGCTTTGTGGTCGCAAAGATGGTGCTCACCGTCACCCCCCTCCTTCTATTGACCGCCCTATCCAACTATGCATTATTTAGTCGACTGCGCATCGCTACCCTCTTTCCTATGCTGTTCTTCGGATATCAAGTGCTGATTGTCTATGAAACGCTGTTGATTTCGGCAATCTGAAACACTTCCGAAGATTGATGAGGCGTTATTATTAACCGGGCAACGATATGTAGGGTTGCCGGGTTACCAATAATGTGTTGATAGCGATCAATGGCAACCAGGACGATGAAGACGTAGGATGGCGCATGGAGGCCGGCATCCGCGCCTCCCCATTCTGTCGTCAAGTGGAGCCATTCTTATGAGACTGATCAAGCCAATCCTGTTTATTCTCGCCATGGGCGCTGCCTTCGGTACAACTGCGGGAACGCTGGTGACCAAACCCAGCCAGCACAGCGTCAAAGAGACCATGGACAGACTGGAAACCATCGTCAAGGGCAAAGGGATGACGGTATTTGCACGCATCGACCACCGTGCCAATGCGGAAAAGATCGGGGAGAAAATGCCCTCGGCAGAGGTCTTGATCTTTGGCAATCCCAAGATGGGCACCCGTATCATGCTGCGCGATGTCCGCGCGGGACTCGACCTGCCCGTGCGCATCCTCATCTATCGAGACTTCGACGGTAAGACCTGGATTGCCTACCACAATCCGCAGGATCTCAAGGCAAGCTACAACGAAGAGGGGTGCATAGCCATCGACCAGATGGAGAAGGCCCTGCAGGCCCTTACGGACGCGGCGGCCAAGTAGGCTTCCGGCGGGGCTAACCCATGGCGGCCGCCGGAGGGGATCCTGTGTCCAGCTCCTGTTCGGTGACGATCCGGTTACGGCCGGTCTCCTTCGCATGGTAGAGGGCTTGGTCGGCCCGTTCGATCAGGTCCTCACCCCCTTCTCCCGGCCGTAATACGGCAACACCTACCGAAACGGTGATGCCCGGCAGTTTCTCTTTTGTCGCCTTCTTCACCAGGGTGAGCTTGGCCACGGCCTCATGGATCGTGCCGGCCACCGTCGTCGCGCCGCTCAGGTCGGTGTCGGGCAGGAGGACGACAAACTCCTCGCCGCCGTAGCGGGCGGCCGTGTCGGTGCCCCGGATGTGTTTCTTTACGGCCGCGGCGACGCGGCGAATCACTTCATCGCCGATCAAGTGTCCGTAGGTATCGTTGAAGCGTTTGAAGTGGTCGATATCCAGCATCAGGAGAGAGAGCGGCGCACCACCGGCCTCGGCGGCGGCGATCTGCTCATCGAGGGTCTCCGCCAGCATCTTGCGATTGAACAGGCCGGTCAATGGATCCAGGCGCGATTCCCGCCGTACCCGGTTCAGCTCTTCGCGCAGTTGCAGCGCGTCTTCCTGCGCCTCTTCCAGATGCTCTTGCAGTTCACGGTTCGCACAAGCGGCATTTTCGGTCGCCCGGAGCAACCCCGCCACGATCTCCTTGATGCCGCTGGCGCTTGGAGAGGCCTCGAGGGCTTGCAGATGACTCTCCAGTTCCTCGCCGAAGGCGGTCACGCCGTCAGAGGCCGAGGAGACCCCTTTCAACACATTCGCCAGCACCTTGCCGATGCCGCAAAGCTGGGATTCGAATTCCTGCCCCGGATCATTGGCGTAATAGGTTTCGAACAGATCGGCCAACAGATGGCTGTCCACGACGCCCGAACGCCTGCTGCGCTTTTCGATATCCTTCACCAGCGCCGCATTGCGTCCACTGACATATTCATAGCCAATCGCGTAATTGGCCGGCGTCGGCGCGATCTTGTTCTTTCCCAAAAAACCGATCGCCTTTTTCAGGTACTCGCTGGCCTCATCCAGAGGATCCTGGAAATCGAAGGCGTGACCCAGCTTTTGTTTTTTCATGGCGTTATCGGCCCAACCTGCTGTATATATTTGATTTTATGCAATCCGATAGCGGATCCTTCCCTCCCGAACAAGCCATGCAACGGCAAGATCGAACACCTGTAGAGACTCCTTCCAATCCGGAAGATGTTGGCCAGCATGTCGGCCCGATCAGGAATTTCTTTAGCCTCCTGCATCCCGCGCGACCCTGCGTCGCGAAACGGTGCAAGGAGGTGGAAGGGCTAACCTCGGACCCGTTCCAGAAAGAATGCCGGCATGGCCAGGGCGGCCTGGTGGATCGCTTCGTTGTAGTAGCGCGTGGGGAACGCGCGTTTGGCGACATCCTTGTGGCGAAACCCCTCTATGGGGCCGCCCTTGCGCGCCAGGGTGGCGCTCCACCAGCCACTGGGGTAGACGCACTGGGGGAAGAACAGGGTCTTCACGTCGGCGGCGCCGGCCGCCGCCATCGCCTTGCGCATAGGGAGCAGGATATCCATATGGATCAGAGGCGATTCGCTCTGCTGTATCAGCAATCCCCCGTCGCTCAAGGCGTTCAGGCAGTCACGATAGAACGCCTCGGTGAACAGCCCCTCGGCGGGGCCGATGGGATCGGTGCTGTCCACGATGACGATATCCAGGGAGTCCGCCTTGGCTTGGCGCATCCACTCGATGCCGTCGGTGAACCGGAACTTCACACGCGGATCTGCATTGGCTTCACACAGCTCGGGGAAATAGCGTTCGGCGAGCCGCGTCACCTGTTCATCGATCTCGATCTGCCAGACCTTCTTCACCCCCTTGTGGCGCAGCACCTCGCGCAGGGTGCCACAATCCCCGCCGCCGATGATGCAGACCCGCTTTGGATCAGGGTGGGTAAACAACACCGGATGGGCCATCATTTCATGATAGAAGAAGTTGTCCCGGGCGCTTAGCATGATGAAGCCGTCGATGACCATGAGATTGCCAAAATCCGTGGTCTCGTAGATCTCGATGCGCTGGTAGGGGGTGTGCTCTTCGTGCAGCTTGCGTTCGATCCTGAGGGAAAAGGCGCTCCCCGCTTCTTCGCAGATCTCGGTGAACCATTTCTCTTCGTCCAGCATGGCCGCGCCCTCGTCGATATTCTGCCGATGGGCACCATAGCCGAGATAAGCAGGGGGCCGCAAGACCGTTTCAAGTGGCCGGAGTATCCCCCATAATCGGGCGATTGAGGCCATCTACCGGAAACCGCATCCATGTCGCCAGAAAACCCGCCCATCCGCCAGGACTACGCCATCGCCCGTTGGGGCGAGGGGCTGTTCCACATCAATGACGACGGCCACGTGGCGGTGCGTCCGCAGCCGGGGCAGCGGGACGAGATCGATCTCTATCGCCTGGGGATGGAGCTGCGCACGCAAGGATTCTCCTGGCCGGTGCTGGTGCGATTCACCGACATCCTGGAACAGCGGGTGCGGCAGCTGCAACAAGCGTTCCACGACGCATCGAAGCATCAGGGATTCCAAGGCGCCTACACGGCCCTCTACCCAATCAAGGTCAACCAGCAACGCAGCGTGATCGAGCACCTCGTGGCCGGGGGAAGCGGTGCGGTGGGTCTGGAGGCGGGCAGCAAACCCGAGCTGATGGCGGTGCTGTCACTGACACCGCCGGGCGGGGTGGTGGTATGCAACGGCTATAAAGATCGTGAATACGTGCGTCTGGCGTTGATCGGCCGGCATCTTGGGCTGCGCATCTATCTGGTGCTGGAGAAGCCCGGGGAACTGGAATTGATCCTGCGCGAATCCGCCAGTCTCGGCATCCCCCCACGGCTGGGACTGCGCATCCGCACCGCCGTGGCCGCGGCCAGCAATTGGCAGAACACGGGGGGCGAGAAGGCGAAATTCGGCTTCACTGCGCAACAGGTTGTGACGCTGCTGGAGGCGCTGCGCCAGCGGGACGCGCTCCAACACCTGCACCTGCTGCATGCCCATCTGGGATCGCAGGTGCCCGATCTGGGAGACATCCGCCGGGGGATGACAGAGATTGCCCGTTACTACGCCGAACTGCGGCACGCCGGGGCGCCGCTGACCACCGTCGATGTGGGGGGAGGACTGGGCGTCGACTACGAGGGCAGCCACAGCCACCACTACTGCTCGGCCGACTACGGCCTCGACGAATACGCCGGCGCGGTGATTGCAGAACTCACGGCGGTCTGCCGGGAGAAGGCGCTGCCCCATCCAGAGGTCTTCACCGAATCCGGCCGCGCCATGACCGCCCATCATGCGGTGCTCATCACCAATGTCATCCAACGGGACCCGGCCCCGGACAGTGACGACAAGGCGGGGGACACAGACGGGGCCATGGCGAAAGAGCCGGAACAGCTCTACCGGGATGCGATGACCCAACTGCAGGCCGCCCGCCAGGAGTTCCTCGACGGCCGCACCGGCCTCGGCCAGCGGGCCGCGGTGGAGCAACGTTTCTACCGCCAGTGCCGCCGGGTGCAACAGCGCCTGATGGAAACCGATCCCGGCGCCCCCCTGCTGGACGAACTGAATCAAAAACTCGCCGACCGGCTGTTCCTGAATTTCTCTCTGTTCCAGTCGGCGCCCGACATCTGGGGGGTAAGCCAGATCTTTCCAGTCGTCCCGTTGCACCGCCTGAACGAACCCGCCATCCATCACGCCATCATCCACGATCTGACCTGCGATTCCGATGGCCGTATCGAGGAGTATGTGGTCCGTGACGGGATCGCACACACCCTGCCGGTGTCCGCCCCCCATCCCGGCGTCCCCTGCCTGTTCGGGATCTTCCTGGTCGGCGCCTACCAGGAGATCCTGGGCGATCTGCACAACCTGTTCGGCGACACCGATGCAGTAAACGTGGAACTGGACAGCCAGGGGGGTTACCGCCTGGTGGAGGTGGAACGGGGCGACACGGTGGAGGAGCTGTTGCGCTACCTGCATTTCGAGCCACTGGCCATGCTGCGCGGCTACCGCCAACGGCTGCTGAACACCTCCCTCTCCCGCGAAACGGCAGAGCAATATTTCGCCGAACTCAAGGCCGGCCTCTACGGTTACACCTATCACGAGGAATAGCGCGCTTCAATTCCCCGCAAACATGCGGAAACCGCCGCGCCCTTCGCGCTTGACCTCGTACATGGCCTGATCAGCGTGGGCCAGCAGCATGGCGGCATCCTCGCCGTGGCTGGGATAGAGCGCGGCGCCGATGCTCACCGAGACCTCATGGGTCTCGCCCCCCAATTCAAAAGGCGAGGCCAGGGCCCGTTGCACCTTTTCCGCCACGGCGGCCACATCCCCCTGACCGTGGACCTCGGGCAGCAGGGCGGTGAACTCGTCGCCCCCCAGACGGGCGCAGGTATCCCCGCGGCGAACACAGGACTGCAGCCGGGCGGCAAAGATCTGCAGCACGCGATCGCCCACCGGATGACCGAAGGTATCGTTGATCTGCTTGAAATGGTCGAGATCGAGATACAGCAACGCCAGTTTGGCGCCGCCCCGCTGCGCCTGCACCAGGGCCAGCCCCAGCCGGTCCATGAACAGCTGGCGGTTGGGCAGGCGGGTCAGGGTATCGTAGTAGGCCAGGCGGCGGATACGCTCCTTCACATGCGGCTG
>Ga0256841_1003594_pt1 | contig 11521 bp, 12 predicted proteins | sample 356308metaG_FD_185971 | JGI IMG/M metagenome (GOLD analysis project Ga0256841, IMG submission 185971) | Hydrothermal vent microbial communities from Mid Atlantic Ridge, Atlantic Ocean - 356-308 | ecosystem: Environmental > Aquatic > Marine > Hydrothermal vents | place: Atlantic Ocean: Mid...
GAGCACGTGGGGGTTCTGCACGATCTGCGCCACGCCCAGGGCGGCGATGGCCGTGAACCAGGTCAGGGTGACGGGGCCGAAAAGGCCGCCGACGCGCTGGGTGCCCCGGCTTTGGAAGAGGAAGAGCGCGAGCAGGATGCCCACGGTAACGGGGATCACGAAGGGCTCGAGCCGCGGCGCGGCCACCTCCAGCCCCTCGACCGCGCTCAGTACCGAGATGGCCGGGGTGATCATGCCGTCGCCGTAGAGCAGCGAGGCCCCGAAGATGCCCAGCATGACCGCGAAGTAACGCCAGTGCCCCCGGCGCAACTTGCTGGGCATGACCAGCGCCGTCAGCGCCATGATGCCGCCCTCGCCGTGGTTGTCGGCGCGCATGACCAGCGCCAGGTACTTGAGCGAGATCACCACGATCAGCGACCAGAAGATGAGCGAGAGCACGCCCAGCACGTTGGCCTCGGTAAGGGCCAGGCCGTAGTGCTCGCCGAAGGCCTCGCGCACCGCGTAGAGCGGGCTCGTTCCGATGTCGCCGAAGACCACGCCCAGCGCGGCGATGGAGAGGACGATCAGGCGGCGGCCGTTGGGTTCGGTTTTGCTGTGGACGGTGTCGGCCATGATGCAACGCCTCCTGTGGCCTTTTTAGGGTACACCCGCGGCGGTGGCGTGCGTCCCTGAAGCTGCGTAGACTGGGGCATGAGCGTACGCAGCGCCAGGGACCTCACACGGGGCCGGCTTGGGGCCCACGCCGAGGTGCGCGCCCATGGCGGCCGCGTCTACTGGACCGAGCAGGAAGGCGGGCGCAGCGTGCTGCTGGGGTGGGACGGGGCACCGCGGCGGTACGCGCCGGACCGCGCCCTGAACCCGGGCGTCGGCTACGGCGGCGGCGCGTTCAACCTGGGCGAGGGCGCGGTCCTCTACGTGGCCGAGGGAAGGGTGTGGCGCCTGCCGCTGTCGAGATTGGAGCCCGCAGCCCTCACCCCCGCCTTCGGTGCGGCGGCCGACCCCCAGCCCAGCCCCGACGGCGCGCGCGTCGTCTACGTCCACCACCACGAGGGCCGCGACGTGCTGGCGGTGGCGGACGCCGCCGGCGGGGCCTGGCCCGAGGTCTGGGTTCAGGGGGCCGACTTCTACATGCAGCCCACCTGGGGCCCCGACGGGATGTGGCTGGCCTGGGTGGAGTGGGACCACCCGAACATGCCCTGGGACGGCGCGCGGTTGATGCTTGCGCGGGTGGGCGCGGAGGGCCCGCTCGAGGTGCACCGGGTCGCGGGTGGGGCGCGCACCCCGGTCTTCCAGCCGCTGTTCAGCCCCGACGGTCGCGCCCTCTTCTGGATCGAGAACCCCGAGGGCGCGGAGTTCGACCGGCTCGTGCGTCTGGACCTCGAAAGCGGCGAGCGGTCGGTGTGGATGGAGGGGCGGGTGCTGCTCGAGCCCGCCTGGTCCCAGGCGCAGCGGGTGATGAGCTTTGGCCCCGGCGGCGCCCTCTACCTGCGCGAGAACCGCGCGGGGCGCGCGCATCTCTGGCGCGTCCAGGGCGGGGTTTCCGAAGAGGTGCCCTTGCCCGAAGGGGCGGCCTGGCTCGCCTCGCCGAGCGGCGACGCGCAGGGACTGGCCGCGCTCGCCAGCGGCCCCAACCAAGGCGAGCGCGTCGTCTTCTACGACGGTGAGGCGTGGCGGACCCGGGCCTACGGCTGGCCCGCGGGCCTGGACGCCGGGGGCGTGGAGCCCGAGGCCGTGACCTTCCGGGGTGAGGACGGGGCCGAGGTCCACGGCCTCTACTACCCGCCCGCCGGGGGCGAGGCGCGGCCGCCCGCAGTCGTTAGCGTCCACGGCGGCCCCACCAGCCAGCGCACCCTGGCCTTCAACGCCCAGGCCCAGTTCTTTGCCGCCAACGGCTACGCCTACCTCGAACTCAACTACCGCGGCTCCACCGGGTACGGTCGCCGGTACCGGGAGGCCCTCTACGGCAACTGGGGCGTGGTGGACGTGGCCGACGCGGTGGCGGCGGCGCGTTACCTGGCCGCGTCGGGCCGCGCCGACGGCGAGCGGCTGGCCCTAATGGGCGGCAGCGCCGGCGGCTACACGGTGCTGATGACGCTGGCCCTGCACCCGGGGGTCTACCGCGCGGGGGTGAGCTTCTACGGCGTGACCGACCTCTTCGAGCTTGCCCGCGAGACCCACAAGTTCGAGTCGCGCTACACCGACCGGCTGGTCGGCCCCCTGCCCGAGGCGGCGGCGCGCTACCGCGAGCGCTCGCCGCTTGCGCACGCGCACCGGATCGCGGATGCCCTCTACGTCTTCCAGGGCGCGGAGGACCGGGTGGTGCCGCCGGGTCAGGCCGAGGCGCTGGTGCGCATCCTGCGCGAGCGCGGCGTGCCCCACCGCTACAAGGTTTACGCGGGCGAAGGGCACGGCTGGAAGAAGCCGGAAACGACCGAAGATTTCTACCGCGAAACGCTCGACTTCCTGGAGCGTGAGCTCCGGCGCGCCCCTTGAGGGCTGGGAGGGGGCGCCGGATGGACAACGTGCGGGGCGGACCTTGAGCTACGTCGTACTGGCCGCGCTGCTCTGGGGGCTGGGCGGGTCCTTGGCCGGCCGCTTCATGCAGTCGATTCCCCCCGAGGTGCTGATTCCGCTGCGCTTCGGGCTGGCCTTCCTGGTGCTGCTGCCCGCGGTGGTTCGCCAGCCCCCCGAACGCGGCGATTGCCCCCGTCTGTTCGGCGTCGGGCTGGCCCTTGCGGGGGCGCAGGCCTTCTACTACCTGGCCATCGACGCCACCACGGTGGCGACCGGGATCTTCCTCCAGTACCTGGCGCCGGTGCTGCTCACGGTCTTCGCGCTGCCGCGGCGCGAACGGCTGGCCCCGCGCAGCCTCGTGGGGGTGGCCCTTGCGCTGGCCGGGGCCTACCTGCTCGTCCTTGGGCCTGGGGGGTGGGCTGGGCCGCCCCGTCGGGGTGGCCTACGGGTTGCTCGCGGCGTTTTCCTTCGCCTTCTACGCCGCCAGCTCCCAGGGGCTGCGCACCCCCGCCTTCACCAGCCTGGGCGTGGCCACCGGCGTGGGGACCCTCCTGTCGCTGCCCGTGCTCTGGGCCCAGCGCGCCCAGGTGCTGGAGCTCGACGCCGGCGCGGCCCTGGCCGTGGGCTACCTGGTGATCTTCGGAACCGTGCTCCCCTTCGGGCTCTTCCTGCTCGGGGTGCGCCGGGTGCCGGCGCGCATCGCCACGCTGGTGGTCCTGATCGAGCCCTTCGCCGGCGCCCTCATCGCCCTGGGGGTGGTGCTCAACCGCGGGGCGCGGGCGTAGGGGTCAGCGGCCGCGGCCGCTGACGGCCAGCCCCACCCCCAGTACGATCAGCCCCACGCCGGCGAGGCCCGCCTGCGTGAGCCTCTCGCCGGCGAAGCCAACGCCCAGCACGGCGGTGGAGCGGGCGATCAAGCGTTTACGGGCGACGTCGGAAGACGGAGCCTGCGCCATGTATTGCAGCTTACCCACGTGCTGCGCTGCTCCTCCAGGGACGGCATGCGCCAATAGGGGCCCCGGGGCGTACGCCCCGGGGCCCCTATTGGCGAGGCCCGGTAGCGCTACCGCCCGATACCCAGGTCCTCGAGCACCCCACCGTTCATCTCCAGCACCTGCATGAACGACTGCATCAGGCTGGGCGGGAACGCCTTGGGGTCGACCTTCTGCGGGTTGATCGCCGGGTCCGAAGCTACCATGTAAACCTCGTCCCCCCGCTTCCACACCACTGCCCGGCAGGGGGCGCGGGAAGCGATGGGGAACATGTTGCCGAAGAAGTCGCGGGCGATCTCCGCGCTGCAGAGCCAGAGCTGAAAGACGCCACCAAAGTCGGTGCGGCCCACCACGTTCATGTTGCGGTCCTGGTAGCCCGTTTCGGTAAGCAAGATCGCCTCTTCCAAGTCGTTGGTTGCCGTCACCTTACCCCCCACGTAGGGGGCGCGCAGCGCGCCGGGGATGGGCAGGGGTACGAACTGCAGCGGTGAGAGCGTACGCAAAGCGCCGTAGATGCGAGCGAACGCCAGTTCGGTCTTTACCTCTGCGGCCGCACTCAGGTCGAAGTAGGGCGCGAACGAAGCCCAGTCCACCACCGTGAAGAGCGTCCGTCCCTCAGGGCCGGCCATCACCGCGACGGTCACGGGCACCAGGGTGCCCACCCTGGGGTCTTCCAGCACCGCCGACCTCAGGTTGGCGTCGGGTTGGAACATCATCAGGTAGAGGGGTGGAAACTCGTAGCCGCGGTTGCGGATGGTGAGCCCCACGTCGAGGATCTTCTCGAGCGGATAGCCGGCGGCGGTCATCGCCGCTTCGATTCGCTGGACCGACGCTTCGAAGGGGGCGTCGATCTGGCCCATGTGGGCGGGCAGCGCGAAGGCCAACCCCAGGGCGGCGAGCAGAGACGTCAAGGTACGTTTCATCACAACCTCCTGTAGGTCAGGGCAGCTCGATCCAGGGGTAGAGCTGCCGGGTGAACGGGTCCAGGCGGAAGAGGGGGCGTGCCGGCATGGTGATGTCGGCCAGGTTGTCCTGGTTCACCACCGCCTCCGCATCGATGATTCCGTTTTCGGCCAGCAGGTAGGCCACCAGTGCATAGACCTCGTCGGCCTCCAGGCTGTGGGGGGCGGTGAAGGGCATGGCGCGGTTGATGTAGTCCCACAGCGTGGTGGCGTAGGGCCAGTAGTTGCCGATCGCGAAGCGGAAGGAGGGCAGGTCCGGGCCGAAGGGGGCGTCCGCGACGAGGCGGTCGAAGGGAGCGCCCTCGCCGTTGGGCCCGTGGCAGCCGGCGCAGTCGAAGGCGTAGATCTCGAACCCGGCGGCGGCGTCGCCCTCGCCGGGCGGCAACCCGGCGCCGCTGGGCCGCACGATGGGCAGCGTCGCGTAGGCCGCCACCTGCTCCTCGCTGAGCGGCAGCCCCACGCCGTAGCGCTGAGCCAGCGCAAGCGCCAGAAACAGAGCGAGCGCGAGGGAAAGCCACCTAGCCATCGAAGACCTCCCCACCGCAGCCTCCGGCGCGCAGGGGCGGCGCTGGTGCGCCCGCGAGCGCGGGGTCGCCGTTCTGCACCCGTCCGTCCGCACCTACGCGCCAGGCTTGGATGGCGTTGTAGTGGTAGCGGTTGTTGCGCCCCCAGCGTTCGAAGAACTCGGAGCGGGTGGGTTGGGTTTGGCCCCGTTCGTCCACGACGCGGCTCATCAGCACGGTTTCGCGTCCGTCCCAGCTCCAATCGAGCACGAAGCGCGTCAGGGCGTAGGGCAGCACCGGCCCGGTGAGGCGTGCCCGGCGCCAGGTCGCCCCGTCGTCGGTGGAAACCTCCACACGGTCCACACGGCCGAAACCGCTCCAGGCGAGACCGCGTATCTCGTGGTAGCCGGGCGCGAGGACCTGGCCGCCGGAGGGGCGGGTGATGATCGATTGGGGCTCCATCACCCAGGTGAAGAAGTCGATGCGGCCGTCGGCGCGCACGTCGGTGTACTCGCTCGTTTCCCCGCGGCTCATGGCAGGCTCGTCGGCCACGAGGATGCGGCGCAGCCACTTTACCTGGATGCTGCCCTCCCAGCCGGGCACGACCAGGCGTACGGGGTAGCCCTGCTCGGGCCGCAAGGCCTCGCCGTTTTGCTTGTAAGCCACGAGCACGTCACGCAACCCCTTGTCGATGGGAATGCTGCGTACCCAGGCGGCTGCGTCGGCGCCCTCGGCCAGGATCCAGCGGCCGCCGGGCTTTAGGCCGGCTTCTTCGAGCAGGATGCGCAAGGGCACGCCGGTCCACTCGGCTCCCGAGACCAGCCCGCGGCTGCGCGTGGCCGTGAGGGTGGGCTCGGGGGGCTCGCGGTAGCCGTTCTGCCCGTTGCCCGCGCACTCGATGAAGTAGACGTGGTTTTCGCTGGGAAGGCGCATCAGGTCGGCAAGGGTGAACATCAGCGGGCGTTCCACCTGACCGTGGATCACGAGCCGGTAGGCCTCCGGGTCGATCGCGGGCACGCCCGCGTGGTCGCGTTCGAAGTGGAGCCCGTTGGGGGTGACGATCCCGTCCAGCTCGCCGATGGGTGCGAACGCCGCCCCGGTGTGGCGCGAGGGCAGGTTGTTCGAGATGTAGCGGACCACTCCGGCTTCGCTGGGCGCGCGCTCGCCGATGGGTTGGAGCGGCCTGCCCAGCGCTGGCGCGGGCGGGAAGGGGCGGAACCCGCCCTCGGCCCGCGCGATCCGCAACCCACCCGCCGCCAGGGCGGCGGTGAGGCTTTGCAGAAACCTCCTGCGGTTCACGTTCTTACCTCGTGAAGCCCGGCACGTCGAGCGCGCTGCCGTTCGCGCGGTAGCGCATGTAGAGCGAGAGCGCGATGTGGGGCGTCGAGTAGAACTCGGGATGGGGAATCTGGATTGAGTCGTAGCAGAAGTTGATCCGGTTCTCGAGGGTGTACATCTTGTCGAAGCTGAAGGTGTAAGCGGGCCAGTGGTCGCTGAGGCCCTGCTCGGGGTTCCGGATCGGGGCCAGGCGCACGCGGCGGCCGGGGTAGCGGTCGTGGCAGGCGGCACAGGACATGTCCATCTGGCCGGCGCGCCAGTACCAGAGACGCTCGCCGATCGCGAACATCTCTTTTTCCTTGGGGTGCTCGAGCTTGACGTTGATCGGCATTTCGTTGGAGAAGCTGGCAATGTAGGAAACGATTGAGACCACCATGTCCCGGTCGAACTCGTCCTCGCTCAGGCCCATCACCTTCGTCAGGCAGGTCACCACGCGGGTGTCGAGGTCCTCGACGCGGTCGCTGTCCGCGAAGTAGCGCGGCAGCTCGGCGTAGGCTCCCTCGAGCACGCCCGGGCCCTTGCCAAAGTCGCAGGCTTCCATGGTAACGCCGGAGGGGCCCTCGAGCGAGAGGTAGTACTCTTCGCCCTCGGCGACGAAGAGCTCGCCGGGGTGGGCGCCGCCCGACTGCTTCAGGAAGAGTTCACGCTGACGCTTGGCCTCCTCGGCGGGGGAGAGGGCGAGGGCCAGCGCGCCCAGGAGAAGCCCCAGGGTTGCGAGTTGCAAGGTGCGCCTCTTCATCTAGTTGCCCCCTTTCACGGCCGGGTTGATCGGCGACTCGGGCGAGGTCAAGTAGGCCACGAGATCGGCGATCTCCTGAGGGGTGAGCCGCGCGTTCACGCCGTAGCGGGGCATGGTCGAACAGGGCACGGTGATCCAGGAGTCGAAGATCTTCTCGTAGGTGTAGCGGACGATGCCCTCGCTCTGGCCGCGCAGCCCAAAGTTGGTGAGCGGCGGCCCCACATCGCCGAAGGCGGCCTCCTCGGGTTCGCCCGCATGGCAGGCGTAGCAGTTGCCCTTGGAGGGTGTGGTGAAGACCACCCGCCCCCGCTGCCAGTCGCCTGCGAGCGCCTCGGGGTAGCTGACCTTGGCGCGCTCGGCCGCGATGAAGGCGCCGGAACGGTCCGCGGGGATCCCCTGCGGAAACTGCGAACAAAGTTTTTCGGAGGGGTCTTGCCGCATGGCCGCGGCGAAGGCGGGTCCCCCCGAGCGGACGACCCGCTCCATGGTGCCGTCGTCCACCGCGAGGGCCACCGTGAACAGGGCGAAGAGCAGCAACGCGCGCCTCATCGCCTACCCCGCGACCTTGAGGGCCTTGGATTTCTCGCCCGACTCGCCGGCGGTGTCGGTGTACCGCACCTTTACCTCGCCGGGTTCGGCGGTCACCATAAAGGCGAAGAGGGGGTTGGCGCTCACGCCGCGCCCGGGGTTGACCAGGGCGACGCGCTCACCGTTCAGGGTGACCTCGAGCTCGTTGATGTAGTTGGCCGGGATGATCTGGCCGTTCTCGTCCTTGCGGGTGCCCGGTTCCATGGGGTGACGGACCACCACCGACACCTTCACCGGGTCGCCCTGCTTGGGCTTGCTGGGGGAAAAACGAATCAAGATCAACGCCATGGTGCGCTCCTTTCTAGCCGCAGCCGCCCACGGTGACGCGGGTCACGTGCGAGGCGAGCAGGTAGCGACCGTCCTGGGTTTCGACGACCACGCGTACGGGGGCGGTCTCCCCGATGCGAATGCGGGTGGCGAAGTAGCTCTGGGCCGCCTTGGGGCCGAAGCTCATCGAAAAGATGTGCGGGAAGGGGTTTTTGTCCACGAAGCAGTGGACGGCCTTCACGTCTGCGGGCGCCAGGTCGGCGACGATCTCCAGCGGTACGTTGGCGCCCGACTCGGCGATTTCGGGGGCGTTGATGGTTACCTTGTCCGAGGGCTCGAGCTTACCGAAGTCCACCCCCAGCACTTCCTTGAGGCCGGTGTTGAGGTGCTCGATGTCCTGCACCTCTTCGACGGTCGGCACCGTGGCCGCCTGCGCCCAGGCGGGCAGCAGTCGGCTCGCGCCGACTGCTGCCGCAGCGACGCCAGCGGTTTTCAAAAAGACCCTTCTGTTCATCTTCCCTCCTCCTTGCAAACGGCGTTCAGAAACGCAAGAAACTCAGCGCGCGGCATGCTGCCGAACGCACGGCTGACCTCGACCCATTGCTCCCCTTCGGGGAGGACGAAAACGAACGTCGGTGTACCGAAGACGCGCCAGTGCCGGGCCGGTTCCTCCGTGTCCGGCCGCCCCAGCGTTACCGAAGCGACCACCGCACAGCGCCGCAGGGTGTGGTCCACCTCGGGGGCGCTGAGCACGAAGGTCTCCATCTGTTCGCAGTAGGGGCAGTGGTCGCTGCGGAAGTAGAGCAGCGCCGGCCGGCCGTGCTCGAGCGCGAGCTCGAGCGCCTGGTCGTAGGGGTACCAGCGCCCGAAGTCGACCGCCGGGTGCGACACTGCGACCGCTGCGCCGAACAGGGCCCCGAGCACCACCACGGCCGCCCGGGCGGGCCGGATGAACCGCTGGCCACGGGCCAGGATGGGGTGAATCGAACGCTTCATAAGCATGGGCCGGATCTCAGCCACCTCATTTATACCAAAAAACGGGACATATGTCCTGAGAGGCCGCCGCGTGCAAGACCCCACGCGGCCGCGTGGGGTGGAAACCGAACCGGCTGCTGCGGCTACGAGCCAAACATGTACCCCCAGTGCTCGGCGGCCCAGGCGTAGGCTAGCTTGCCGTTTTTGGGGCTGCGGTTGGTATCCAGCTTGCTTTCGAGGGCCTTGCGCCGCTTGTTGACCTCGTCGAAGTTGTAGCGCGCGGCGATCCAGATGGCGTCCTCATCGTCCACGAAGGAGTAGCAGATGTTGCGTACGTCGGGGATCTTCAGCTCGGCCTCGGTACCGGCGATGCGCGCGGCGATGTGCACGGCCACCCGGTAGCGGCCCTCCTCGAAGGCCAGCTTGCCCGACTTGGGGCCACCCGCGCTGTCGGCGTCGCCGAGTACGTAGACATCGGGGTCTACCTTGGTCTGGTGCCAGGGCAGTTCGACGTCTACCCAGCGCTCGCCCACGCCGGCCTTGCGCACGATCTCCCCGGCGCGCATGGGCGGAATGACGTTGGCCTGTTCGAACTCGAACTCGCCCAGGCTGGTATGCACCACCTTGCGTTCGTAGTCCACCCCGGTGGTTTCGGTGTTGGGGTAGTACTCCAGGTAGTCGGCGTAGAGGTCGTCGTAGGCGGCCAGGAAGCCTTTGGCTTTGGGCGGTTTCGAGGCCGGTGCGACCAGGATCACCTTTCCTGGAATCTTGTGCTCCTTGAAGTACCAGGCGATCATGGCCGCACGCTCGTAGGGGCCGGGAGGGCAGCGGTAGGGGCCCTTGGGTACGCTGATGATGAAGTCGCCGCCCTTGAACTGCTCGAGGTTGCGGCGCAGGGCCACGTGCTCGAAGGGGCGAAAGCCCACCGGCATGTACGCCCGGTAGGGCTCAAAGCCCGGCACCTCGTCGTAGACGTACTCGATGCCCGGGGATAGCACCAGATAGTCGTAGGCGATCGTGCCCCCGGTGGTGTAGACCCGCTTGCGGTCGCGGTCCACGTCCAGGGCGCGCTCGTTGACGAAGTGGATGCCCTCCTTGACCAGGTTCGCGTAGTCGAAGGTAAAGAAGTGCAGGTCCTTGAGCCCCGCCAGGTAGAGGTTCGAAAGCGGGCAGGACATGAAAATCTCCTTGGCCTCGATGAGGACCACGTCGATCTTGGGGTTCAGCTTCTTGAGCGTGCGTGCGGTGGTGACGCCGCCCCAGCCGCCGCCTACGATGACCACGCGGTTCCCACGGGCGGGGCCGAGCAGGAAGGGGCTTTGGTGGACCTGGGATTGCTGGGCGCGGGCCACCCCTCCCAGCATGCTAGCCCCGGCCACCCCGGCCGCAGCCTTCAGCACGCTCCTGCGGGAGATCTTGCCGGTCTCTTTCATATGCTTCTCCTTTCAGCCGTTTGTATTGGCGCTTCGTGAACAGGTTAACCGGATTAGGGACAAATGTCCCTAACCGATCTCACATTTTCCCAAGAGGGGGAGCGTGGGTATCGTTACGGTAGGCCGCCTTCCTCGACCAAGGACCCTTCCCCTCATGCGCCTTTCGCCCCACGCCGAGGCGCGCATCCTCAGCGGGTCGATCGGGCCCCGCAGTGCGGGAAAGGGATCGGGCCGCCGGTGGATCCCGTCCAGGAGGACGAGCTCGTCCTGGTGGCGCTTCAGGTAGGCTCCGGTTCGTTGGGTTTGCCAGGCCGGTTTCGGGCTTGAGGTCGAGGTAGAGGCGCGGGCGCGTTTTGGCAAGATCGAGCTCCTGGCGGATCCTCCGCTTAATCGTCCCGGAAAATAAAGCATTTAGAGGCCGATGGTGCGAGAACGATTAACGTGATCCTTCGCGTGGCCCCTTCGTTATTTCCTCGATGCCGTGAGACTCCGCGAACCGGTGACCGCTTGCCTACCGTCCTCGGCCGCTGACGGCCAGCCCCACCCCCAGCACGATCAGCCCCACGCCGGCGAGGCCCGCCTGCGTGAGCCGCTCGCCGGCGAAGCCGATGCCCAGCGCCAGGGCCACCAGCGGGTTGACGTAGGCAAAGCTGGTCACCAGCGCGGGCCGGAGCGGCCGGGCCAGCAGGTGCAGGTAGGCGCTGTAGCCCACCACCCCCGCCAGCAGGACCAGGTACCCCAGCGCCAGCAGCGAGGTGGGGCTGGGTTCGTGCCAGCGCGCCCCCGCCAAAAGCGCGATCACGGCGAAGCTGAGACCGGCGCCCATCATGTGCACCGCGCTCGACATCAGCCCCGGCGCCTGAGGGATGCGGGTGCTGATCGCCGAGCCGAAGGCCCAGCTGACCGGGCCGACGAAGACGAGGAGCGCTTTTGGATCCAGCTTCAGGTCGGGCTCCCCAGCGAGCAGGTACACCCCCGCCAGGCCCAGGAGCATGCCCGCCCACTCCACGCCGCGGGTCTTGCGGCCCAGAAAGTTGGCGAAAAACGCGTTCCACAGCGGCATCGTCGAGACGATGACCGCGGCCAGGCTCGAGCTCACCCACTGCTGCGCGTAGACGACCGCGCCCATGCCGCCCACCAGGAGCAGCTGGCCGATCAGCCACGACCCCAGCACCTCGCGGCCCTTCGGCAGCGTCCAGCCGAGCAGGCG
>Ga0256841_1003595_pt1 | contig 11520 bp, 11 predicted proteins | sample 356308metaG_FD_185971 | JGI IMG/M metagenome (GOLD analysis project Ga0256841, IMG submission 185971) | Hydrothermal vent microbial communities from Mid Atlantic Ridge, Atlantic Ocean - 356-308 | ecosystem: Environmental > Aquatic > Marine > Hydrothermal vents | place: Atlantic Ocean: Mid...
TTATATATGAAATTTCTACTTTTAGGTGTTAACAATATCTCTTTATCATGTTGTTTTGTCATGCAATAAAAGAATATCAACAATAAAAATAGCATCCTCAATCATATTCAACGACACCTATTTGTAAATCATTGGTGTCTTGAGCCGATATTTTTTCTTTTTTTACAACTCTACTCATAAAATTAAACCAATCATATCCATTGGGGTCTTTTTCTTCATCCATTGGTAGGTTACTTTTTTTCAATTGTGCTACAAAAACAATAAAATTGGCAACTAATCCTTTTAAAATAGTTTCAACATATGATTTTGATACTTTATTTACTGGAAATAAAAAGCGAATACCCTTTTCTTGTGAAACGTCCAATAGTATAGAGGTATTTTCAGGACCTATTAATGGAAATGTATGATTTTTTTCGGGTAAACTGATTCTTTGCCAATTTTTCCCTTTGTCGATTCCCAAACTATATAATAGAAATCCATTAAGATAAGTTTCATAACCATTACTTACTTCATATAATCCGGTAAGCCAGGTATAAGTATTAGATTCCTCAAAAATCGGATCTTCTTGGGTTGCCCACCACATTGCATATGTTCCTTTGGGCTTGTTTTGCAAATCAACCAAAAAATGCCCCAATTGTATGGGTGCTAAGGCTGAAACAGGTTCTACTTCTATTGTTACCGGTATTGCACTAAAATAAATAAGATTTGGATATTGAGTTTTGGAAATGTGTTTTTTTACATTATTAAATTGAGCCAAGTCATTTCTGTTATATATAAAATAAACAGAATATTTTTCATCGTTTATTTGAAAAACCAAAGGAACTGTTAATAAATTTTCACCTATCAAGTGACTATACATCACTTTATATGAAAATTTTTGGTTTTGTTGTTTTGCAATTTTTTCAAACTCGGCCATAGCCAGAATAACATCTATGCTTAATTGGGTTGAATTGGTGAGTTGTACTTTTCCTAATCCATATTTGAAGGTATTTGTATGAAAAATATTTTGGTTTTCATTGGATGGTTTTTCTTGACCTCCAAATATTTTATTAAAAAATCCCATAAATTTATTTTTTTTCAAATATAATATAATTTTTTGTTATTTGATTAAAATTTCTTTCTTGTTAAATAAAAATTTTCTATAAATAAAAATTAATCCGGATAGATAAAATACATAGCTGATAAAGTAAGCAATGGTAATGCCATATAGTTGGTATTTTTTTAGTAAAATATAACTTGAGATATAATAAACCAGCCAAAAACCTATCTCCATAATAAGATATTTTCTGACATGAGCTTTGGCAAGCATCAGAAATGCAAGGGTCATGGAAAGAACCCTTAAATAATCGCCGAATATTTGCCAAAGAAACAAATTTTCAGAAGGAAGATATGCTTTGGAATAAAACAATAATATTACCCAATAACGTAGTAAATAAAGTAGCAAAATTCCAATACTAAAAAATGGAACAATTTGTTTTAAGAATTTTTTTATTTCTTTTTTCAGTTCGATATTAGTATGAATTTTTGCCAAACGTGGATAGTAATATAAACCGAAAACCGGCAGGATTAAACTTATAAATAATCCAGAAATTTTTTTTACAGCATCCCAATATCCTGCATGTATGCCCAAATCTCCCGAATAATGTTCGAAAATAAGATTTCGTATCAAAATTGTAAAAATAGGAACAATCACTGAGCTGATCATTGCCATAATGATATAAGCAAAGAGTCTTTGGAAATGTTTTTTGTCGGTGTTATTAAATGAAATTTTAAGGATTTTTTTGATATCTTTTCTCAGATAAAATAAACTGACAACAAAACTGATGATTTGTGTTATTAAAACCAAAATCAAAGCACCGGTTAAATGAAAATTATAAATTAAATATAATGCTATCAGCGCAGTAAAAAAATTTGAAGTAATACTGATATAGGTAATTTTTTTATATTCTTGAAATCCACGGATAATTGCTTGAATTACAATATTTATTGCAGATATAGGCAAGAGAATTCCTGTTAGTTTGATGATGAAATGAAAGCTATATTCCGGAAAAATCAATTGATTGATAGTTTTGGAAAAAACGAAAATAGATATGCCTAAAAAAAATGAAGTTATTAAAACAATTTTATAGGAGGTAGATAAAAAAGATGTCAATTGTTTGGAATTGTTCTGATATTTTGCTCCATATTTGGTAACGCCTTCTTGAATGCCCAATGTTGAAAATCCTTCAATGGTTTGCAAAAAATTACGCAACTGTTCACTCAAAGTTGTTCCTTGCGGCCCAATGTAAATCGCTATAAGTTTATTGATTATCCAACCACTTAATACACGACTCAATACCCCTAAAGAATTGAATGCAGATATTTTAAGCCAAATGTTATCTATTAATATTTTTTTTAATCTATTCAATATTTATTGATTTTTTCTACAATAAATTCCAATTCTTCTTTTTCTAGTTTTTCATGAATAGGAATACTGACAATTCTTTTCATACTATAATCAGTAGCAGGCGCGTAGACTGTATCAAATTCAGGATAAGCTTTCTGACGATGTGCTGGCAAGGGATAATGAATTATGGTTTCAATTTCATTGTCTGACAAATATTTTCTAAACTTTTCTCTTTCTCCTTGCACTTGTATCACAAACTGATGATAAACATGGTCAGCAGTAAATAGGGTAGTAGGTAATTCTATTTTTGGATTTTGAATGTTATTTAAATAAAATTGGGCATGTTCTTTTCTTTTTGAATTGATATAATCCAAAAAAGGCAATTTTATATTTAAAAATGCCGCTTGTATTTCATCTAATCGTGAATTAAATCCCTTATAATCACTGATATATTTTTTTCTTTGTCCGTAATTGCCCAAAACACGGACAATTTCAGCTAATTCTTCATCGTTAGTAGTAACGGCGCCTGCATCGCCCAAAGCTCCTAAATTTTTTGTTGGATAGAAACTAAATGCAGCGGCATCGCCTAGATTTCCTGCTTTTTTATTTCCAAATTTTGCTCCATGTGCTTGTGCAGCATCTTCTATGATTAATAAGTTATAAACTTTTGCCATTTTCCAAATTTCATCCATATCAACGGTTTGACCGTATAAATGCACCGGCATAACGGCTTTTGTTTTGGAAGTGATACTTTGTGGAATAAGTTCCGTATTAATATTTAATGTGTCAGGATGAATGTCTATCGGAACAGGAATCAAACCGGCTTGACTCACACCCAAAAAACTGGCAATATAGGTGTTGGCAGGCACTAAAACTTCATCTCCTTCTTTAAGTTTTCCTAAAATTTTATAAGCTTCAAAAATCAAACGAATGGCATCCAGTCCATTTCCGGTTCCTATACAAAAACTCGTTTGACAATATTTTGCAAAATTATTTTCAAATTGTTTAACTTCTTTACCATTTATATAGAATCCGTTGGAAATAAATTTGCGAAATTTATTCCCAAAATCATTTTCATATGCTTGATTGATTTGTTTTAAATCGAGAAATTTAATCATAATAGAATTTCATTGGTTAAATCTATTTCTTGTAAATTAAAACTATAAAAATACTGATTGAAAATTTTACTACCAAAACTTTCTTTCCAATATACCAAACTTTTATTGAGTTGATCAGGGGCTACTTGCGAACTCCCCAAACTAAAATATCTATATTTATCTTGATATTGACTAAAGATTTGATCTATCAAAAAATCAACAGCATTTCTTGAATCTTTTTGTAGCGTGGAATGAACATATTGAAAATGTAAAGTTCCATCAAATAAATATACCAAAGCTCCACTGCTAAGCTCTTGTTCTTTACAAAGACCAAACAAAAGAATTTTTTCAGGGAATCTTTGCATCAACAAGCGGATTTCTTCAATTGTATGAACCGGTTGGGCTTGATATCTATTTTTTAAATTTTGATGAACCAATATCCAGAAATCATCAATCAATTTATTATTTTGATAAATTTTCAATTCAAAATTCAGAGCTTTTCTGATGCTTCTTTTTCGGTTTCTATTGGGGGAATAATTCGAATTTTCAAACGCAAAAAATGGCATTAACATTTGGATATTTCCTCCCAATGCATTAAAAATAAATTCATTGGATTGGTCGGTTTGTCTGTGAAAAATTTCCGGGACTGTTTTAATATCCAAGGTTTTAAATCCTTTTTTCTTTAAAAAAAGTAATGCCTGTTTGACAAGCTCTATTTTCTTATCGATAAAGATATTTGTGTCTATTAAAAAATCTCCATAAGTCAAGCCATTATGAGAAAAAATTTGATCATTCTTTCGATGAGCCGGCAAGACGCCTATTAATTTGGCACCATTGAAAAACATAAGTGAATAATCCTCAAACCTGTTAGCGTGATAATCCAAGTATCTTCTCAAGTGCAAAAAGGTTCCACGAGAAGTTTTGGGAATAAAATCATCCCAAATTTTTTGTAAATGACTTTGATATTTAACAATTTCCAACTGCATCATTCGTTTTCTTATTTTATAGGATATATTTCGGGCTTATATAGAAAATTTTCATATTTATTTTTAATAGATTTCTCATTGGCTGAAAAGTTTTTTTTCAAAAATTTTTTTATTTCCAAAGATAGAGAATTCAAATCATATTCCTTATGAGTAATCAATTTCATTGAAGTGGCAAATGGTAAGTCTTTAAAATTTTCTTGATTGACATTCATGCCAATTCCTATGATACTTTCGTGAATTTGATTTTTATAAACTGTATTTTCAATAAGAATTCCTGCAATTTTATAATAACCTGACAAAATGTCGTTGGGATATTTTATTTTTAAATCAGGGATGTTAAATTTTTGCAAAAAATCTATCAAACTTACCGACACAATTTGATTGAGCAAAAAATTTTTTTTAGCAGGAAGCTTGTATCTTACATAATAGCTAATTAGAATATTTTTGCAACATTCTGATTTCCAAATATTTGACCGTTGTCCCTTTCCTTTTGTTTGCTGATTGGTTCTCACGTAAAAAAAATCGGGTAATTTATTTTTTTTTGCGTAACTTTTCAGAAAATCATTCGTTGATATTATGGTATCAAAATTGATAGGATTCATATGAATAAAAAAACTTATTTTTGCACTTAAATTTATTACGAATATATGACAAAAACAATAAATACCGATACTTTAATCAATAAAATCATTGAAGGAATAGAAGAAGTCAAAGGGAAAAATATTACACTTCTGGATTTAAGAAATATTGATAATGCAGTAACCCAATATTTTATTATAGCCGAAGGAACCTCCAATACACAAGTTCAAGCGATTTCTGATTCCATAAAAAAAGTTGTTAGTAAAAACTTACAACAAAAACCTTGGCATATAGAAGGAGAAGATAAAGCCGAATGGATATTGATGGATTATGTGGATATAGTGGTTCATGTTATGCAAAAATCAACAAGGGAATATTATAATTTGGAAGAACTTTGGGGAGATGCAAAAGTGATGCAATTGGGTGTCGATTAATTAAAAAACGAATTGAGTATGACAAATAAAGAAAAACAAAACAATCTAAATAAAAACAAAAAAAATCCTTTGGAAAAAAGACCCAAATTCAAGTTTAATGTTTTTTGGATCTATTTAGCCATATCTGCCCTTATCCTTTTGGTAATGGTCAATCAAGGTGAAAACAAAGATGATCGTGTGCTTACTTATAATCGCTTTGAAGATCTACTAGAAAAAGGAAAAATCAATAAAGTAATTATAGAAAACAAGCATTTGGCAAATATTTACATTACAGATGCAGCCAAAAGTGAAGCTGCCAATAAACCATCGGAAAAAGGATTTTTTTCCAACCCTACAACTCCGGATTATATTTTGGAAATTGGTGATTTGCAAAATTTCGAGAAAAAATTGGAACAAGCCAAGAAAAATGGAATAGACATCACTTATCGTTATAAAACCAATACCGATTATTTCGTCGGATTCTTGGTAAATGTATTGCCTTGGATATTAATATTAGGATTTTGGTTTTATCTCATGAAACGCATGTCAGGTGGTGCTGCCGGTCCGGGCGGTGGCGGTGGTGGAGGAATTTTCAGTATTGGAAAATCCAGAGCAGAACTTTATGATGCCAATAAAAAAGAAAAGACTACTTTTAAAGATGTAGCAGGATTAGAAGGAGCAAAAGAGGAAGTCAAAGAAATTGTTGATTTTTTAAAGAATACCGATAAATATACCAAATTGGGAGGTAAAATTCCGAAAGGAGTTTTATTGGTAGGACCTCCGGGAACAGGAAAAACCCTTTTGGCAAAAGCAGTTGCCGGTGAAGCAAAAGTACCATTTTTCTCTCTTTCGGGTTCTGATTTTGTAGAGATGTTTGTTGGTGTGGGAGCGTCAAGGGTAAGAGATTTGTTTAAAAAAGCTAAAGAAAAATCTCCTTCTATTATATTTATAGATGAAATTGATGCAATTGGACGTGCCAGAGGAAAAAATAATATTACCGGTGGAAATGATGAAAGAGAAAATACACTGAATCAGTTGCTTACTGAAATGGATGGTTTTGGCAGTAAAGATAATGTCATAGTAATCGGAGCAACCAACCGTGCCGATGTTTTGGATAAAGCTTTATTGAGAGCCGGACGTTTTGATAGACAAATTTTTGTTGATTTACCGGATTTGAACGAGAGAAAAGAAATTTTTCAAGTTCACCTCAAACCCTTAAAACTTGCCGATGATGTAGATGTGGATTTTCTTGCCAAGCAAACGCCCGGTTTCTCCGGTGCCGATATTGCCAATGTTTGTAATGAAGCCGCTTTAATCGCTGCTCGGAAAAACAAAGAAAAAGTAGATAGACAAGATTTCTTGGATGCTGTAGATCGAATTATTGGGGGATTGGAAAAGAAAAATAAAGTGATCAAACCCGAAGAAAAACGTAGGGTGGCGCATCATGAAGCCGGACATGCCACTGCCAGCTGGCTTTTGGAACATGCACATCCATTGGTGAAAGTAACTATTGTCCCAAGAGGTCAATCGCTTGGAGCTGCTTGGTATTTGCCTGAAGAAAGATTGTTGGTTGAAAAAGAACAAATGTTGGATGAAATTGCAGCAACACTAGCCGGACGTGCGGCAGAAGAAATTATTTTTGGAAATATTTCTACCGGAGCTTTAAATGATTTGGAAAAGGTAACCAAACAAGCACGTGCGATGGTTACGATTTATGGTTTGAATGAAAAAATAGGGAATTTGACTTATTATGATTCTACCGGACAAGAATATGGTTTTACGAAACCTTATAGTGAAAAAACAGCGGAATTAATTGATGAGGAAATTTCTAAATTGATTGAAGGTCAGTATCAGCGAGTTAAAGAATTGCTATCCAAAAATAAAGATAAACTTAAAAAATTGGCTGAAAAATTATTGGAAAAAGAAGTAATTTTCAAAGAAGATTTGGAAGAAATTTTTGGAAAAAGACCTTTTGATAAAACAAATAAAAATAAAGATTTCAATAAGAAATCCGGTGATATTTCCGAAGCACAAGGAGAGCAGTCCAAAAATGAAAAAGAATCACATAAATAGATTACAAAAAAGGCCGGTTTAATACTGGTTTTTTTTATTTAAAATTAAATTATTTAAAAAACTGTGTTTTTATCATAAATTTTTATGATATTTGCAATAAAAATAATATTTTTTGTTTAATAATTTTAAATAATGCAATTTTTTAAAAACTTATTTTCTTCCAATAAGAAGGATTATAACAAAATTCAAAAAGAAGCAGAAGAAACCCGGATGAATTTGCCTCTTGATGAGATGTTTGTTGTAAATTATAAAAAAGCCGGAGGAAAATTCTTTTATCCGGAAAATATGGAAGAACTTCAAAATCAATTGAAAGGATTGTTAAAATTATTGAATGAAGATCGTTTTGTGGCCATTGATAGAGGATATTATCATTTTTTGATTAAACTCAAATTACCTGTAACTTCAAAAATTGAAAATAATGGTATTTTGATTGGAGGATGCGAATATCTCATTGCCGAAGAAGGTGCTATTCTGGTTTCCTCAAAAAATATTTTGAATTATAGAAATAATGAACTTCCGCATAAACGTATTTTTATAACTACAACGGATCAAATAGTTAAGGACAAACGTGAAGCATTGGAAAAAATCAATAAAAAGTATGAGGAATATCCTTCCAACATTCAAAGTTTTTCCAAGTTTAAGAAAAAAGAAGCTGAAGAAGAAGGGCTATTTTGGATGGATGCTTCTTTATTTCTTATAGAAAGATGATTTTTATTTCTTTTGATTATCTGTTCTAAAACTAAATGCTTAAATTTGCACTTTCATAAACTTTTTCTAAAGTTTGAATATTTTTTATAATGAATGAGTTACTCAAACGAAGTTTTTTCGGATTGCTCTATGTTTTGTTAGTTTTGTTTGCCTTGCAAGATGAACAGGCAAAATCTTTGCTTTTATTAGTTTTTATGACTTTTTCTTTGGTAGAATTTACCAAGCTGGTTCAGATTCATTTTAATTCGATTTTTTTTCCTGCACTAACTATTTTTGCCGGTTTCTTTTTGTTCTCCCATTATGAGAATATTAAGATTTTATTAATTATTATTGGGTTTGTGATTATCACTGTTTATACCTTATTTATTTATTTTATTTTTGAACGTTTTTCCTTAGATATTCTTTCCAAACTTTTATTGTCATTGATCTATATAGCCATTCCGTTTTCGCTGGCTCAATTGATTGAAAATAAGCTTTTGTTATCCATTTTTATCATTATTTGGGCATCCGATACATTTGCTTTCCTTACGGGAAAATATTTTGGAAAACATAAATTGGCTGAAAAGATTTCGCCCAAGAAAACTATTGAAGGAGTTGTCGGAGGATTGATTGGAAGCTTAATAACCGGATTTCTTTTATTTAAATTTTTTAATTTTGCTGAAGGTTTTACTTTGTTAAAATTTACGGTTTTGTCAATAATAATTGTTATTTTTGGCACGCTTGGAGATTTATTAGAGTCTAAGTTCAAAAGATTGGCTGGAGTGAAAGATTCGGGAAGAATAATTCCCGGTCATGGAGGAATTTTAGATCGTTTGGATAGTTTTATTTTAGTAATACCCTTTGTATGGGCTTATATTTTGATTGTTCAATAAAATGAATTTACATAAAGAAGGATATCGGATTATTGCTTGGTCTTTTTTGATAATTATGACCTTTAATTATCTATTGCATCAACATGTGAATATCGAATGGCTTAAATGGTCATTGACCATGATATCCATGATTTTATTTATGCTTATCGTTTATTTTTTTCGTTTTCCAGAGCGATTTGCAAAAACCAAACCTACAGAAGTGATTGCTCCGGTTGATGGTAAAGTGGTTGTAATTGAGGAGGTTTTTGAACCGGAATATTTCAAGGATAAACGTTTACAAATTTCTATTTTTATGTCTCCCTTAAACGTGCATGCTACACGTTATCCGGTAGGTGGACGAGTTGTATATAGTAAATATTACAAAGGAAAACATCTGGTAGCATGGCATCCCAAATCTTCGGAACTGAATGAACGAACAACAATTGTGGTTGATAATCCTGAGGTTGGTCCCGTAATGTTTAGACAAATTGCCGGAGCTGTTGCTCGTAGAATTGAAAATTATTCTGTAGTTGGAAAAGAAGTTACACAAGGTGCCGATGCCGGTTTCATCAAGTTTGGTTCCCGTGTAGATGTTTTTCTCCCGCTGGGAACTGAAGTGTATGTTATTATTGGTGACAAAACCAGAGGCGGGGAGACGATTATTGCCAATTGCCCCAAACATTAAATTTTGGATGATGAATAAAATGCTTGTTACAGCTCCCGAAATTTATAATCATCGGCTGAAAAATGTTTTGATAAAAAATGATTTTCAAACAATCCAATTTCCGGTAATAACTACTGAAATTTTTTTCAATAGTAACTTTAAATCCATTTTTGAAAAAATAAATTCGATTGATTATGTAATTTTACCCAGCAGAAATGCCATCAAGACTTGGTTTTTTCATTGGAAATATGCAAAACTTCCTTATAATAAATTAAAGGACATCAGATTTGTTACCATAGGAAAAGATAAAGAATATTTAATGGATTTTGGTTTTAAATCTGCTATTATACCAAGTGAATCCGGCACACAAGGAATTGTTAAAGAATTATCTTTACTAGAAAATCTGAGTCGAGTAGTAGTGGTTGCTCCAAAAGTAAAAAGCATTCGTGAACCTTCAATTATCCCTGATCTGATTTCAAATTTGAAGAAATTTACAGAAGTTATTCGTATGGATGGATATATAACCCGACCTATAGAAAATTTTGATATGCAAAGGTTTGATGCAATTGTCAATGATAAAAATGTTTATATAGCATTAACTAGTGGAGGTGAAGCAGAGGCACTGAATTTTTTAATAGGTAAGCATAAATTTAAAAATCTAAAGTTCGTGTGTTTCGGACCTTATACGGCATCAACCTTAAAAAAATTAGGAGTAAAACCTATTTTTACGGGAACCAGATATTCTGCTTTTGACGATTTTGCTTCTCAATTAAAGAACTTTTTAAATCATTAATCTTAAATTAAAGAATTCAAAATTATTTAGTATTTCTCTATAATTCCAATTAGTGCTTCGAAAAAGATAGAAGTTGCCAATGCAAAAAAGTATCTTGATAGGAATTTTCCATAGATTTAAAGTTATAAAAAATCGATTTTTTTTGTTATTTCAATCCTTTAAATTCTAAGCCGGTTAATAAAAAAACGGGCAGTATTTCTGCCCGTTTAAAAAAATAAGTTCTTATAAAAATTTAAGGTAAGACAAAATTTACATTGCTATCATGTCTAACACTGACACTGCAACTATCTTGATCGGTTTGACTTTGGGTTTCTACTTCTACTTGATAATTTCCTTGAGGCAAACCAATTATTTTGTATTTGCCATTTTCATCGGTAACTGCAACAACTGTGTCAGGATTTCCATCACCTGTATAGTCATAAGATACAGTTACTTCTGCATTGGCAACAGGTCCGTTGGAATCCATAACAGTTCCTGATATACTTCCGGTTTCAGACAAATTAGTGGCTCTTATATCTGCATTAAAACTACTTATTCCCGTAATTTGAGATATAGAACTGATCCATCCGCCAAAAGGTCCGCTAAATGTAAAGCTGTCAGATAAATCTACATCTAAAAGCAATTGATCTTCTGAGGAATTATCAACTGTTAATTCGGGTTGGATAGGAACTTCAATAGTTTGAGCAGAAGAAATATTTGCATTATAAGTTTGATTGTTGTTTAAAGTTACTTCTGCACCGGAAATAGTTATTCTGGCTTGATCATAGGTTCCGTTGGGAACTTCTTGGTGAGATACTTCTACAGTTTCTCCGTTTCTGTAATTAGCAATATTTACAGTAGCATTATGATCATGAACCACTACATATTCTCCGGTATCTTTGTTTCTGAGTTCTACTTTTGCTACCGATAAATTTGCTTCTGCAACAAAATTATAAGGAAATGGACCATCAGTCATTTTGACCGCGACGCT
>Ga0256841_1003596_pt1 | contig 11517 bp, 15 predicted proteins | sample 356308metaG_FD_185971 | JGI IMG/M metagenome (GOLD analysis project Ga0256841, IMG submission 185971) | Hydrothermal vent microbial communities from Mid Atlantic Ridge, Atlantic Ocean - 356-308 | ecosystem: Environmental > Aquatic > Marine > Hydrothermal vents | place: Atlantic Ocean: Mid...
GTAGAGCGGGTTCTCGCTGCCGAGGAGCCGCTCGCCGAGCTCGAGCGCGTCGCACCCGACGCAGCCGAGCGCGTTCGCCGGCTCGCCGAATGGGTGCAGACGCACCGACCCCTCGACTTCTTCGAGCGCATGGTGCGCACCCCGTTCCTGGACGGGCAAAGCTACCTCGAGCGCCTGGAGCCTGCGGCCCGGGCCAACGTGGACCAGCTCCTCTTCAAGCTGGCGAGCCGGCGCTACGGGCGGCTCGAGTTCCTGCTGCGCGACCTCGAAGAGATGCGCGGCAGCGACGAGGCCGGTGTCCCCGAGGGCGGCTTCGACGCGGTGCGCGTCCACACCATGCACGGCAGCAAAGGGCTCGAGTGGCCGGTGGTGGCCGTTTACGACCTCAACCGCGGCCAGCCCGACGGCTCCGAGCCCTTCTACGTCCGCCCCGGATCGGGGGAGTTTGCCGCAGAGGGCGACCCCGACTACGACGGTTACGCGGCGGAATGGAAGGAGCGCGAGCGGCAGGAGGCCTACCGGCTGCTCTACGTCGCCCTCAGCCGACCCCGCTCACGGCTGCTGATCAGCCTAAGCGTGCAGCTCAAAGCCGACGGCGAGGGCCTCGTGCCCAAGTTCTGGCGCAACACCCTGGGAAAGCTCCTCGTCGAGGAGATGAACCTGCCGGCCTGGAACGAGCTCGAGGCGGCGCGCCTCGAGGTCGATCGGCTGCCCCCGCCGGCGGCCGTGCCCCGATCCGGTCGTCCGGCCCCGGACGTGGACGAGCGCCTGCGCGCCCCGGTGAAGGCACTGGTGCACCCGCCGGTCTTTTCCCCCAGCGCCCTCAAGGCCGAAAGGCCGGCCCAAGGCGAGCTCGACGACGACGGCGACGTGGCCGTGGAGCTGGACGATTCGGGGATCGACCCGGGTCTGGTGGCGCGGACCGTAGGCATTCTGGTGCACTACGCGATCGGGCAGGACTGGGGGCCCGAGCGGCTCGGGGACCTTTGGAGCCAGGAAGCGGCGCAGCGGCTGACCGAGCCCGAACGTACCCGGGTGCAGCGCGAGGTCGCCCAGCTGCTCAGGGGGTACTGGGGGCTTCTGGGCGACACCTTGCCGGCGCTCGCGGACCGGGACGAAGACTACGCCGAGTTCCCGTTGCTGCTGCCGACCCGTTCGCCCGAGCTCGATACGGTCTGGGAGGGCGTGATCGACCGCCTCTACCGCGTCGGCGGCACCTGGATCCTGGAGGACTACAAGACCGACCGCGAGCGGCATCCCGAGCGCTACCACTTCCAGCTCGCCCTCTACCGGCGCGCCGTGGCCGCGGCCTGGGGCATCGAGCCCGAGGCGCGGCTGGTCTACCTACGCTTCGGCGAGGTCGTCCCCCTCGAGGCCCAGCTCCTGGAGGAGGCCTTCGAGCGTGGGGCGCGCGAGGCCGAGGAGGTCTAGCGCCGCGTCGGCGCGCTCGATCGCGAGCGTCCCCTCGACTTCGCGGCCGCTCTGGATCAGCAGCAGCCCCGACCAGCGCTCGAGCACCGCGCCTTCCGCACGCGGCGCGGCCTGCGCCGCGGCGCGCAGCAGCAGGGCGGCCTCCCGCTCCCGGCCGGCCGCGAGCGCGGCCTGCAGCCGCGCCTTAAGCTCCTGCGTCAGGGGCGTCTTCGAGGCGGACCTCCCAGGTGATCTCGGCGTTGAGGTTGGCCGAGGCGCTGCAGAACTTCTCGTGGCTCAGGCGTACGGCCTGGGCGAACTGTTTCTCGGTGACGCCCTCGCCGCCGCCCACGTGGACCACATGGATGTGGGTGTAGCGCCGGGGGTGCTGCTTGGCGCGCTTTCCCGTGACCTCGACCCGGTAGTGGGCGAGCGGGGTGCGCTTCTTCTTCATGATGTCGACCACGTCGTAGGCCGTGCACCCCGCTAAAGCCGCCAGCATAAGTTCCATGGGGCGCAGGCTGATTTCGGGGCTGCCGCCGTCCACAACGACGGTCTGGCCGTTTTCGTTGGCGGCAGCAAAGCGTTTGCCACAAAGCTGTTGCAGCACCACTGTTTTTTTCACACCCATCGCTCCCCTCCTCGGGGAAACACTTTACTAGAGCAGGCCGTGGGTGTAGCCGCCGTCGACCATCACCGCCTGCCCCGTCAGGTACGCGGCCGGTTCGCTCACCAAAAAGGCGGCCACCGCAGCGATCTCTTCGGGCCGGGCCATGCGTCCGGCGGGGATCTGGGTCAGCAGCCGCTGCTCCAACGCCTCGGGCGTGGTGTTCTGGAGCGCGGCGTTGTCCTCGAAGAGGCGCTTGACCCGCTCGGTGGCGGTGTAGCCGGGGCCCAGGGTGTTGACCGTAACCCCGTCGCGGGCGACCTCCCGCGCAAGCGTCTTGGCGAACCCGGTCACCGCGGCGCGCAGAGCGTTGGAGAGCGCCAGGTTTTCGATCGGCTCCTTGACCGAGATCGAGGTGACGAGGAGGATCCGGCCCCAGCCGCGGTCGCGCATTCCCGCCAGCACGCGACGGGCCAGGCGGATCTGCGGATAGAGGAGCAGCTCGGCGGCCTCGCGCCAGGCCGCTTCGGGCAGCTCGGCCGCCCGGCCGCTGGGCGGCCCCCCGGTGTTGCCCACGAGCACGTCGACGGGCCCGAACTCGTGCTCGGCAAAGGCGACCAGCTGCTCGGCGGTCTCGGGGTCGTTCAGGTCGCCAGCGTAGTAGGCGGCGTCGCCCGCGGCCGCGCAGATCTCGGACGCGGCGCGCGCCAGCTTCTCCTCGTTGCGGGCGGAGAGGACCACCCGCGCTCCTTCGGCGGCCAGGGCGTCGGCGATGGCGCGGCCGATTCCCTGGGAGGCGCCGGTGACGATGGCGGTCTTGTTCTTGAGTCCCAGGTCCATGCCTCCATTATCGCAGCCGCGGCCGTTGTAGGCTGCGTTCATGGAGATCCGCGTCCTGGAAGAACTGATCGAGTTTGGCCAAGAAAAGATGAAGAAGATCCCCGTCTTCGACTCGCCGCACCTGTTCTACGACCTTTACGCCCTGCTGCCGGGACAGATGCAAAAGGTGCACGCCCACGAAGGCTCCGACAAGGTCTATCTGGTGCTCGCCGGCGAGGTGCGGGTGCAGGTGGGCGAGGAGCAGGCGACCCTCACCTCCGGTCAGGCGACGCGCGCGCCCGCGGGTAAGGAGCACGGGGTCTGGAACGCCGGCGAGCAGCCCGCGGTGCTGCTGGTGGTCATGGCGCCGCGCCCTAGCTGAGGCGCTTGTAGTACCAGCTCAGGGTGGGCCCGCCGTCCTTGAGGTAGCGGTAGCCCAGCTTCTTCCAGAAGGCGACCGCGCCCGGATTGTGCCCGTATACCGCGGCGTAGAGGCGCCGGGCCTCATGCGCGAGCAGAGCTTCCAGGTCCTCGACCGCGGCTCGGCCGAAACCGCGGCCCTGGTGGGGTTCGGCGATCAGGATCAGCGTAACCGTGGCCTCGCCTTCGCCCGGATAATGGCGCTTGAAGTCGAGGTAGCCGACGGTACCGCCCGCATGCTGCACCAGGTACGCGCGCCGGGCGGGGTCGGCGAGGATGGCCTCGACCTCGCGCTCGACGTCGGGAAGGCCCGGTACCTCGATGCCGATCCGCTCGAAGTGGCGCGGGCTCGCCCGGTAGACGGAGTGGATGCGATGCGCGTCCCCCGCGCCTACGGGCTGCAGCTCGACCGCTCGGGTGGGCATCATCTCAGCGTCATTCTATCTGCTTGCGGGTGAAGGTTGTGTGACGAGCGCGACGAAGGCCAGGGCGTAGTCGTGCTCGTGGCTCAGGGTGACGAGCGCACCCAGGCCCCGTTCGGCGAGGGCGCGTTCGAGCTCGGGGCTGAAGCGCAGCACCGGCCGCGGCCCCTCGTGGCCTACCGCGACGTCGCGCCAGCCGATCGAACCGTTCCAGACCTTGGCGAAGGCCTCCTTGGCCGCCCAGCGAGCCGCCAGGCGGGGTGCGGGGTCGGCGGCGGCCAGGGCGTAGGCGCGCTCTGCGGGGGTGAAGTGGCGCTCGAGGAAGCGCTCGGGGTGGCGGCGGTAGACGCCCCGGACGCGCTCCACCGAGACGAGGTCGCTGCCGATGGCGACGATCACGCCTGCAGTATACTTTCGGGGCGATGGCGGAGCTGCCGGGAGCCTTCCTGAACAAGATGGCCGGGCTGCTCGGTAGCGAATATCCGGCCTTTCTGCGGGCGCTCACCGAGGCGCAGCGCAGCTACGGTCTGCGGGTCAACACCCTGAAGGTCGGGCCGGAGGATTTGCGCAGGCGCGCACCCTGGGCGCTCGAGCCCATTCCCTGGAGCCCGGCGGGTTTTTACTACCCGCCCGACGCGCGTCCCGGGCCGCACCCGTACTTCTACGCCGGCCTCTACTACATCCAAGAGCCCAGCGCGCAGGCGGTAGGGGAGGTGCTGGACCCCCGGCCCGGCGAGCGCGTGCTCGACCTGGCCGCGGCGCCGGGGGGCAAGACCACCCACCTGGCCGCCAAGATGGCCGGGGGCGGCCTGCTCGTCGCCAACGAGGTCGATTCGGGCCGGATCCGCGGGCTGCTCGACAACCTGGAGCGCTGGGGAAGCACCCAGGCGGTGGTGCAGGCGCCGGTGGCGCGGCTGGCCGAGCGCTGGGGGGCGTACTTCGACCGGGTGCTGCTCGACGCCCCCTGCAGCGGCGAAGGGATGTTTCGCAAGGAGCCGGCGGCCGCGGCCCGCTGGGGCCCCTCCGCGCCGGCGCGGGCCGCGGCGGTGCAGCTGCGCCTCCTCCAGGCCGCGGCGCAGCTGGTGCGGCCGGGCGGGGTGCTGGTCTACGCCACCTGCACCTTCGCGCCCGAGGAGAACGAGGGCGTCGTCGGGGCCTTCTTGAAAGCTCATCCCGGGTTCGACGTCGAGGACGCCCGCCTCCACCCCAGCTTCGCCCCGGGGATTCCCGCCTGGGGCGGGGGCGATCCCCGGCTCGAGCGCACCGCCCGGCTCTGGCCCCACCGCCTGCGCGGCGAAGGGCACTTTTTAGCGAAGTTCGTGCGTACGGGCGGTGAGCCGGGTTCCCCGCACCGCTTCCGCCCCCCCCGCCCCGACCACCGCACCCTCGCCGAGTGGCGTCGCTGGGCCGCGGAGCACCTGCGCACCCCTCCGGAAGGCGAGGTTTGGGAGCGCAGCGGGCACCTCTACCTCCTGCCCGAGGGGCTTCCCGATCTGGGGCGGCTCGCCAGCCCTGCCCCTGGCCTCTACCTTGGCCAGGCCCGCAAGGGGCGGTTCGTGCCCGCCGCGCAGCTGGCCCACGCCCTGCCGCCCAAAAGCGCCGGTCCGGAGCTCGCTCTTTCTTCGGGCGACCCCCGCGTTCTGCACTTTGCCCGCGGCGAGCCGGTCGAACACGTAGCCGGCAGTGGCTGGCACTGGGTCACGGTGGAAGGGTACGGGCTCGGCTGGGGTCGGGCCAAGGGCGGAGTGCTGCGGCCGGCGCACGCGCGCCTCTAGCCGTCCAAGATTTCGTAGATCAGGTCGAGGTCGTCCACCACTTCGGGCCCCGGCTGGCCGAGCCGCACCAGGTAGGCGCGCCATCCGGTGCTACGCGCCACACGGACGTTGTCGAAGTGATCATCGAAGTACGCAATGCTCTCGGGCGGCAAAGCGAGCGCCTCGGTCACCAGACGGTAGATCCGGCCGTCGGGTTTGATCTGGCCCAGTTCGTTGCTCGCGAAGCAGTGGTCCACGAATTCGGCGAGTCCGTGGTAGGCCAGGCTCGGGCGCAGGCTCGGGGTGGTGTTCGAGAGTACGGCGACGGTATATCCTTTCAGCTGCGTCCACTCGAGGAGCGCCCGCGCGCCAACGACAGGTTCCAGAAACCGATAGTAAGGCCATTCGGTTACCACCTCGGCGGGCGAGCATCGGCTTTTGAGCTTGTTTAAGAGCTCGCGGGCGAGGTTCAGCCAGAAGCGCGGTTCTTCCTCGGCGCTCACCTTGAGGCGCCGGATCTCCAGCGCATAGCGCTCCCAGATGGGTTCGAGGGCCGCTCGCAGCCGGGCTGCGTCGAGGGGTTCAGGGGTGCAGCGTGCCAGCCAGGAGGCAAAACGTTCCATTGCTCCATGCGCGGGGCGCATCAGCACCCCGTCACGGTCGAAGACCACCGCGCGAATCACGGAGCCATTTTAACCACTTTCACGACCTTCTGCGGCTCGTACGCCGTGCTCGCTGGCCAGATGGTCCACGCATGCGTCCCAAGGGTCATGCGGTAGGGCTTCCACGATCAAGGCCGAGGGTGCCAATCCGATGCGCAGGATGTGCCCTGGGAGCCGGGGCAGGAAACGGTCGTAGTAGCCGCCGCCGTAGCCAAGGCGGAAGCCCGCACGGTCGAAGGCGATCCCGGGCACCACCACCGCATCGAGCGACGCCGGGTCCACCCGAGGGGCTTGTGCTCCAGGTTGTTCGAAGCCGTAGCGGTGCCGTTCACGGGGGGCGTCGAAGGGGTGGACCGTCAGGCCGAAGGGGGCGACACGCGGGAGGAAGAAACGGGCTTTCGGCAAGCGGTTGCGCAGGCCGAGGGGGGAGAGTTCGTGGCGAAAGGGGAGGTAGATCAGAATCCGACGTGCTTCCCGGTCACGCAGGAACGTGGCCAGTGCGTTGGCCGCTTCTTCGCTAAGACGGGCTGTGTCCAAGCTGCGGCGCAGTTCAAGGTAGCGGCGCCGAAGGGTTTGCTTCACCCGTTCAGTTTACGCAAGAGGTTGGGTTCGAAGCGCAATCCGGCGGACGGTTTGCTTGACACTCAAACCCTCCAAGTGTCAAAATACCCGCAGGAGGGAAGATGCCGATCTACGTCTACAAAGGACTGGAAAGCGGCGAATACTTCGAGGTGGAGCAGAGCATCCACGAAGACCCGCTGACCCACCACCCCGAGACGGGCGAGCCCGTGAAGCGTGTGATCCAGCCGGTGGGCGTGATCTTCAAGGGCTCGGGCTGGTACGTGAAGGACTCCCGCAGCTCGGGTTCGCAAGGTGGGAAGAAGACCGAAGCCGGTTCCGAGAAGGCTGCGAAAAGCGCCGCGGCGGACTGACCTAGCGGCGGAAGGCGGCGGGGGCGGCCGGTCCGCCCTATTTCCAGGGCCCGAAGCTGATCGAATCCCCCTCCTTGACGCCGCGGGCGGCGAACCAGCCCTGGTTCACTTCCAGCGCCCCCACGTAGGCGAGACCGGGGGCGTAGACCGGGCAGCGGTCCGACTCCTCGGGCGGCAGGGTGCAGGGGTCCATGTCGAGGATGCGCACGATGCGGCCGTTCTTGTCGAAAAAGGCGATCGAGAGCGGAATCTTGGTGTTCTTCATCCAGAAACCCACGTCGGTGGCTCGGGGGAACAGGAAGAGCATCCCGTGGTCCTGGGCGAGCTCGGTTCGGTACATCAGCCCGCGCATCTGCTGTTCGGGGGTCTCGGCCACCTCCACCACCAGTTCGTAGGTCTGCTTCGGCGTGGTGACGTAGAGCACCCGCTGGCGCAGCTGCAACGGCGGAGGGGTGGACTGGAGCTTGAGCTGGGTGGCGGCGAAGTAGCCGTAGGTGCCCAGCGCCACGACGACGCCGATCAAAAGCCATTTAAACCTGGCCACCGGTTCTTCACCTCCTGGGCGATGCGAGCTTCCAGTTCTTCTTGAGGCAGCTCCGCGTCAAGGACCACGAAGCGTGCGGGTTCGCTTTGGGCCAGGCTCCGGTACCCCTCGCGCACCCGCCGGTGAAAGGCGAGCGACTCCCCTTCGAGCCGGTCGCGCCCGGCCAGCCGCGCCAGCCCCCGTTCGGGCGGCAGGTCCAGCAGGAAGGTGAGGCTTGGGCGGACGCCGTGCAGGATGCCCTCGCTCACCGCCCGCAGCCAGGCGAGGTCGAGGCCGCGGCCGTACCCCTGGTAGGCGTAGGACGAGTCCACGAAGCGGTCGCAGATCACGAACGATCCCGCGGCGATGGCGGGTTCGATCACCGCACGCACGTGCTCCGCGCGGTCGGCGGAGTAGAGCAGGAACTCGGCCTCCGGGCTCATGGCTGCGCCCCGGTGCAGCAACCAGCGCCGCACCTCGCGCCCCAGGTCCGTCCCCCCGGGTTCGTGGGTCAGCACCGCAGCCACCCCCCGCGCCCGCAAGCGCGCAGCCAGCCGCGCGGCCTGGGTGCTCTTGCCCGAGCCCTCGGGGCCTTCGAAGCTGATGAAACGCAGCGGTTCGTCCATGATCACAGCCCCGTGGGGCGGTCGAAGAAGGCCCAAGGCAGGCCGAACTCGGCCTCGATGCGGGCGGCCAGCGCCTTCACCCCGAAGGTCTCGGTATCGTAGTGTCCGGCGTAGACCACGTTGATGCGCCGTTCGAAGGCCTCGTGGAAGACCTCGTGCTTGGGTTCGCCGGTGATGAAGACGTCGAGCCCTTCCTCGTCGGCCTCGACCAGCGTCCAAGCGGCGGCGCCCGACACGACGCCCCCGCTCCCGACCAGGTCGCCGCCCCCCTGGTGCACCAGACTCTGCATACCGGTGAGCTGGCCCAGGCGGTCGGCCACGTCGTGCAGGGTGGTGCCGGCGGGGAAGCGTCCCTTGAACCCGATCTTCACACCCTTGTAGCTGCCGAAGGGTTCCAGGTCGACCAAGCCCAGCTCGCGGGCCAGGACGGCGTTGTTGCCCACCTCGGGATGGGCGTCGAGGGGCAGGTGCGCGGCGTAGAGGCCGATGCCGGCGTCGAGCAGCGTCTGGATGCGTTTCTTCACGTGCCCCCGGATCGCCAGCGGCTGGCCCCAGAAGAGGCCGTGGTGCACGATCAGCAGGTCCACCCCCGCGGCCACCGCGTCGTCGAAGGTGGCTTGGGCGGCGTCCACGGCCACGCCGATGCGTTCCACCTCCTCGCGCCCCTCCACCTGGAGGCCGTTGAGGGAAAGGTCGGGGTAGTCGCGAACCTTGAGGAAGTCGTCGAGCCAGGTTACGAGACGGTTTCTTTGCATGGTTGCTCCTTCAAGCGCCGGCCGCGGATCAGGAAGATGGCGACCGCGAGTACCAGGGTGATCGCCCCCAGCACCCCAAGTTCCACCATGGTCTCCTGGAAGGCGGCGGGCGCCGGGGCGGGCGAGGCGGTGCTGAGCGTCGCGGTGATGACCAGGATGCGGCGCACCGAGGCGATGATGCCCACGATCAGCACCGGTTCGATCTGCAGCACCCCGGTTTCGAGGAAGGTGAGCGTGGTGTAGACGACCTGGGCAAGCATCAACGTGAGCAGGGAACCGTTGAGCAGCGCGAGGGTGCCGTCGGTGTAGCGGGTTTCGAGGTAGAGCTTGGCCACGTAGACCAGGGTGTAGCCCAGGTAGACGAGCGCCCCGACCATTAGCGAAACCGCAACCAGCCAGTAGATGATCCGTTCCCCGTGTTCGAGGGGAGGGATCAGGTTGGGGCGCAGCCGCGGCACGACCCCAGTCTACCGCCGGCGGATTAGGAAAATGGCCAGCGCAAAGAAGACGATGGCCACCGAGAGCAGGCCCAGCTCGGCCAGCACGGCCAGGAAGTGGGCGCTTTCGAGGCTCATCTCGGTGGCGCTCTCGGCGGTGATCACCAGCATCCGCCGCACCGCGGCGATGACGCCCACCACCAGGAAGGGCTCGGCCTCGAGGTGGCCTTCGCGCGAGAAGCGCGCCACGGTGTAGATGATCTCGGCGATCATGAGCGCCAGCAGCACCCGATCGAGCAGCCTCACGATGGCCTCGGTGAGGTCGTGGGTCGAGAACAGCTGCAGCGCTTCCCATACCGCGTAGCCGAGCAGCACGGCCGCGGCCAGCGACAGAATGTAGCCCGCGGCCAGGTAGATGGCGGCCTCGATGCGTTCGAGCAAGCTCGTCGGGAAGCGGTCCATGCCTTAGTTTAGCGCGGACGTAGGGCCGCCGGGGGGAACTCTTGCATTCCGGGCGCGCCTGTTGGTCTCCTCCGGATGGGGTCGGTTCGTGATGCACGGTGCGTCGTAGGGCAGGCCGCTGCGCCCAGCCGCAATCTTGAAACGACGGTCGAAGGCGGCGAGGATGCGCCGACCCCACCCGAACGTCCAGCAACGGTGGAAGGGGGTTTCAAGCTCTCCTCCGTACAACCGTGGGCCCTTGGAGTACGTCGGGTGCACTGACGATCTTCCCTCCGCCTGCTTCTGCTATTCCAGCCCCAGCAGCTTCCGCGCCAGGGCTGCTTCGTCCCAGGGGAGCACCTCGCGGGCGCGCTCCAGAGTGCGCTCGTGGCCCTTCCCGGCGAGCACCACGGTGTCGCCGTTCGCGGCGAGCGCGAAGGCCAGGGCGAGGGCGCGTGCGCGGTCGGGCTCGAGCCAGAAGCGCTCGCCTTCGCACCCGCCGGCTGCTTCGGCCCCCCGCGCCATTTCGGTCAGGATCGCCTCCACCGGCTCGCTGCGGCTGTCTTCCTCGGTGAAGACGGCGAGGTCGGCGCGCTCCATCGCGGTGCGGCCCAAAGGCGCGCGCTTGCCGGGGTCGCGCTCGCCGGCGGAGCCGACGACGACGATCAGCCGTCCCCGGGTGGTGGGCCGGAGCGCGTCCAGCGTCGCCGCCAGCCCCCTTGGGGTGTGGGCGAAGTCCACCACCACCCGGAAGGGCTCGGTACGGACGATCTGCATTCGCCCGGGTACGCCCGAAAACCGGGGAAGGAGTTCGGCGGCGCGCTCCGGTCTCACCCCCGCGGTGTAGGCGGCGGCCACGGCCGCGAGGGCGTTCTCGGCGTTGTAGCGGCCCAGCATTGGCAGCCGGGTTTCGAACCGACCCTCGGGGCTCGAAAACGCGAAGGCGAGCCCGTCGGCCTCCTCGTGCAGCTCGCGCAGCTCGAAGGCGCCGCCCGGCCCGTACTGCAGGTGGGGGCGGTGCACCAGCCGCAGGGCGTAAGGGCAGGCGGTGTTGAGCACCGCGAGCCGCGCCCGCTCGACCAGCAGGGCCTTGGCGCGGAAGTAGCCTTCCATGTCGCCGTGGAAGTCGAGGTGCTCGGGGCTGAGGTGGGTCCAGACGGCCAGGTCGAAGTCGACTTCGTCGAGGCGGTGTTGCGCCAGGGCGTGGGAGCTGGACTCGAGCACCGCATGGCTCAAGCCCCCGCCCACCATGGCCGCGAGCAGTGCCTGCACCTCGGGAGCTTCGGGGGTGGTGAAGTGGTCTTCGGGCAGGACGAGGCCGCGGCCGACGTCGTAGCCCACGGTGCCGATCAGGCCCGTGCGCCGCCCGCTGGCGGCCAGCAGGTGCCGCAGCAGGAAGGCCGTCGTCGTCTTCCCGTCGGTGCCCGTGACCCCGGCGACCCAGAGCCTTTCGGAGGGGCGGCCGTAGAACCCCGCCGCGAGCCACGCCAGCGTCGGTCGCAGCTCGGCCTCGGGCAGGCGCAGGTAGGGCACTTTGGGGCTAAGCGCCCGTGCGCCCACCACGGCCACGGCGCCCCGGGCTACGGCGGCGTCCACGAAGTCGTGGCCGTCGAAGCGCCGGCCCGGCAGCGCCACGTAGACGAAGCCGGGTTCCACCCGCCGCGAATCGTGGGTCACCCCCCGCACCTCCACGTCCGCAAGGGCGAGGC
>Ga0256841_1003597_pt1 | contig 11511 bp, 10 predicted proteins | sample 356308metaG_FD_185971 | JGI IMG/M metagenome (GOLD analysis project Ga0256841, IMG submission 185971) | Hydrothermal vent microbial communities from Mid Atlantic Ridge, Atlantic Ocean - 356-308 | ecosystem: Environmental > Aquatic > Marine > Hydrothermal vents | place: Atlantic Ocean: Mid...
GAGGGCAAATGTGGTGAAGGCATGAAAAAGAAGGCCGAGGGCAAATGTGGTGAAGGCATGAAAAAGAAGGCCGAGGGCAAATGTGGTGAAGGCATGAAAAAGAAGGCCGAGGGCAAATGTGGTGAAGCCAAGTGCGGTGCTAACAAGAAAAAGGCCGAAGGCAAATGTGGTGAAGCCAAGTGCGGCGCTAACAAAAAGAAATAGGGTTGTTCCTTTCAGTTCTCGGAACTGAAAGCTCCGAAAACGGATGAATTCGAGAAGAATCATCCGTTTTTTTGTTTTATTTAAAGCCGTTTGAAACTAAGATGAGAAACTGTTGTCACAGATAAGTACAGGTTTATCTGGACGAAATTCATGATTCAGATGCTCCTGTGAGCTTACGCGAAGTAAGTATTAATGAAAGGGGACTCTTTCCTGTTAAATATTTCCGAGGAGGTAATAAAAATGTCCAAAAAGCACTCTCTTAAACCTGTCGTTGCAATGCTGGGTTCAGCTTATATCGCATCACTGGCTTTCTCATCGGTAGCCAATGCTGAAACCAATCCTTTCTCTGCCAATGATCTGACCACAGGTTATATGGTTGCCGAAGGTAAGTGTGGCGAAGGCATGAAAAAGGCCGAAGGCAAATGTGGCGAAGGCATGAAAAAGGCCGAAGGCAAATGTGGCGAAGGCATGAAAAAGGCCGAGGGTAAATGTGGCGGTAAAATCGGTACTGGCAAGAAAGATCCAGCTGTATGTGGAACTTTTTCTGCTGCCAAATGCAGTGTCGGTCATTTGAAGAAATAAATTCAGAGATGAAGAAAGCACGGAAGCGATGTCCATGAAACAACAGCCTTTTGTAGTTCATGGTACCGGATTGGGTCTCCGGCGGGTCTTACTCGACTCGCTGGAGTACCGCATCCCCAGACAGATTGGTTTCATGGAAGTGGCACCTGAGAACTGGATCAGTGTGGGGGGGAGCTTAGGCCGCAAGTTTGCAGCAATTGCTGATCGGATCCCGATCACGGCCCATGGGTTGTCGTTGAATATAGGCGGTTCAGCCCCTCTGGACGAGGCTTTTCTGCACCGAGTCAAAAAATTTCTGGATCGTTTCAATATCGGAATATATAGTGATCATCTCACCTACTGTGCAGATGATGGTCATCTCTATGACCTGCTGCCAATCCCTTTTACTGAAGAGGCAGTGAGTCATGTAGTGCAACGTATCAAGCGGGTGGAAGAAATCATCGAGCGACCGTTCGTGATTGAAAATGCTTCCTACTATGCAGCGCCCTCCAGTGAACTGACAGAAATAGAATTTATCAACGCTGTACTCGAAGAAGCGGACTGTCAGATACTGATCGATATCAATAACATATACGTCAACAGTGTCAATCACCGTTATGATCCTGAAGAATTTATCAAATCTCTGCCCGGTGATCGTATCGCTTATGCTCATATTGCAGGGCATTACAATGAAGAAGACGATCTGATCATAGACACCCATGGTGCAGATGTGATCGATCCTGTCTGGCGTTTGCTGGAAGTTGCCTATGAACACTTTGGTGTTTTTCCAACACTTCTAGAGCGAGATTTCAATATTCCTCCATTGGAAGATTTGATGACAGAAGTGGATCGAATAGCAGCGATCCAGCAACGCTTTCAGAAGAGAGGAATCAACGAAAGTGTCCGGCAACATGCTTGAGTTCCAGTGGTTGCAGGATCAGTTTACACGACATATTCGTGATCCCGAGCACCAACCTGCACCAGCAGAAATTGAACAACGCCGTATGGCGATTTACCGCGATCTTGTTTACAACAATATCGAAAGTTTCATGTCGGACAATTTCCCTGTTATCAGGGAGATCATGCCTGATTCTCGCTGGCATGCGCTTATCCGCGAGTTTCTGATCAATCACAGGGCCAGCACACCCTTGTTTCCACAACTTCCTACTGAATTTCTCCAGTTTCTGGAGAATAGAAACGATAAAAAAGATTTTCCATTTCTCTCTGAACTCGCACATTACGAGTGGGTTGAGTCAGCACTTTTCACAGATACGCGAGAGATCGATTTTTCTGGCATTGATGAGGAAGGCGATCTACTCTCTGGAATCCCTGTACTTAACCCACTAATCATGCAGTTAGCCTACACTTGGCCGGTACATAAAATTGGTCCCGAATATCTACCTGAGGAAGCACCTGAACATCCTACATTTCTGGTGGTTTATCGTGATCGTCGAGATGAGGTAGGTTTTATGGAACTCAATGCTGTCACGGCGGCTCTTTTGGAAAGGATCTCTGCAAACACAAAGCAGACGGGGCTCATGCAACTGCAATCGATTGCAACGGAAATCCGGCATCCTCAACCAGAAGTGGTGATTCAGGGAGGTCTTGAGGTCATACAGCAGATGAAACAGCGTGATATTATTCTTGGAACCAAGAAGACTTAATTCTCCTTCTGATAATAAAAATTCGTTATAATCCAAGGTTTTGTGAACCTGTTATCATTTCCCGAATTTTTCCGTTTATCGACGGAACTTGGTGAAAATACATTTTTCTAAGGGTTCGCTATTAACACTTCTACAAGAAAAATATACTGACTCTTCAGGATTATTCAAAATGCTTGGAAACACTTATCAAGGGATCTTGTCCAGACTCCTGCCTGTTCTGTTTATTTGTGTATTAACTGTACCGGTCTTTGCAAAATCGGAAGAAGATAACAGGAAGCAACAGAAACCCTTGACTGCGGGGTGGTTGGAGATGATTGTGCTCGAGCCATGGGATATTCGCCTGCGAGCGAAACTGGATACTGGTGCCAAGACCTCATCGCTTCATGCGGTCGATATTGAACGTTTCAAACGCAAAGGCAAGACATGGATTCGTTTTCGTACTACTGACCCCGGTGAGGATGATAATCCCTTGACCTTCATCGAAACACCTTTGATCCGGGAAGTGAAAATCAAACGGCACAAGCAGAAACCACAAATACGACCGGTTGTGGAGATGACCTTCTGTCTCGATGGAAGAATCTATACCTCAGAGTTCAGTCTGACCGATCGGAGTCGGTTCAACTATCGTGTACTGTTGGGGAGAAAAATGCTACAACAAGGTATAATCGTCGATCCAGCATCTACCTTCACTCTCAAAACGAAAAAGAAAAGCTGCAAAAAGCTGATGAAGTCCAAGCATAAAAAGTCGCAAGAGAAAGCTTCACCAAGACCTGAATAAGAAAGAGATCGGAACATTCTATTGAGAAACCTTCATGTAAGATTCATAGCTTTGGCACTGATAGTTACTGCTGTCGGTCTGGTCTATTTTAAGGTAACAAAACTGGGTTTGCCTCTCTTCCCAAGTGAAGAGATTGAGGTCTGGAGTGTCGAAGCGCGTCTTGCTTTTGAGCCGAAGGGTGGACCGATAAAGGTCCATTTTTCTCTCCCAGGCAAGCCTCCTGGATTCATTATTGCAGATGAGAATTTTGTATCCGGTAAGTATGGCCTGGCGATAGAAAAAGAGGGTGAGAATCGTTTTGCCGAATGGGCGATCAGAAGGGCCAAAGGAGAGCAGGTACTTTATTATCAGTTGCAGCTGGCACGTGATGAAAATGAACAGATTGAAGAAGATAAAGAAAAAAAGAAGAAAAAGGGAAAGGTAGAATTTCCCGAGATCCCAGAATATTCAGAAGGGATTGCAACGGCAGTCAATGCGTTACTTGAAGAGGTCCGGCAGAAGTCAGCGGATATCAAGACATTCACCCGTGAGTTACTTTCCAGAATCAATGCAGAAAAACCGGACGAGAATGTAAAGCTGTTGTTGAGCATCGCTAAAAACGAACAGGAGAAGGTTCAGCTGATTCGGCAGATTCTTGCCGGTGCTCGTATCCCATCGAGAACCATCCAGGTTCTGTTGCTGCGCGAAGGTGTACGTCATGGTGAACTGAGTCCCTGGTTACAGGTACACAACGAACAGGAATGGCTGACATTTAACCCCGATAACAGTGAAAGTGATTTACCAGGGAATTCGGTCATCTGGCACGTAGGTGATACCGCAGTTTTCAATGTGGATGGTGGTAAGAAACCGGAGCTGGAATTTTCGATAAGCCGACTGACACAGGAGCCTGTCCAACTGGCAGAGCAGCGTGCTCGAAAACTTGGATCCAGGATGATGGAGTTTTCTCTTTTCAGTCTGCCGATACAGACACAAAATGTGTACAAGGTGTTATTGATGGTCCCCTTCGGGGCATTATTGATTGTATTCTTGAGAAACGTAATTGGTCTGAAGACATTCGGCACGTTCATGCCCATTTTGATTGCTCTTGCCTTTCGTGAAACCGATCTTATTTGGGGGATCGCGCTATTTACTCTGATTGTAGGGTTTGGGCTGGCATTACGTTTCTATCTTGAATATCTGCAGTTGCTCTTAGTTCCAAGGCTGGCGGCAGTATTGATCATTGTTATCATTCTGATGACCGTGGTGACTATTTTCAGTTTTAAACTGGGGTTTGAGACAGGCCTTTCGATAGCGCTGTTCCCGATGGTAATCATGGCGATGACGATTGAACGAATGTCCCTTGTTTGGGAGGAACACGGTCCTGCGGAAGCACTCAAACAGGGGTTTGGCAGCTTGGCAGTTGCTGCACTCGCATTTATCGTGATGAATAATGAAATCTTAAAACATATGGTTTTCGTTTTCCCCGAGATATTACTGATCATCCTTGCCTTGACGCTGCTTCTGGGACGCTATACAGGATACCGTCTCACAGAGTTGTGGCGTTTCCGTGAAACATTCAAGAGATAGACCATGTCAATGCTTGAACGTCTATTGCCATGGAGGGTATTGAAGGCCCGGGGGATCATGGGCATGAACAAGCGCAATGGTGATTATATTGCCGTTTACAATAACCGCTCACTCTATCCATTGGTGGACGACAAGCTGAAAACCAAACGACTGGCCGAGGACGCGGGGGTCGCAGTACCCAAACTCTATGCGGTGGTGGAAATAGAAAGGCAGATCAAGAGTCTTTCTGAAAAACTGGAAACCTACAGTGACTTCGTCGTAAAGCCAGCCCATGGCAGTGGTGGCGAAGGAATTCTGGTGATTACCAAGCGGACCTCGAAAGGTTTCCGCAAGAGCAATGGCCAGATCATATCTGAACAGGAACTCGGACGCCATATCTCCAATATCCTGAGTGGCATGTACAGTCTGGGCGGCCTGCCTGACACTGCTCTCATAGAGCAGCGGGTGAAATTTGATCCGGTTTTTGCGGATGTCAGCTACCAGGGAGTACCAGATGTGCGCACCATCGTCTTCCGTGGGGTGCCAGTCATAGCCATGCTCAGGCTGCCATCCAGGATGTCCGATGGGAAGGCCAATCTGCACCAGGGTGCCGTCGGTGTCGGTATCGATCTGAAAACTGGCAGGACAAGTGCCGGTGTTTGGAATGAACAGGTCATTGTCCATCATCCCGATACCGCTATGCCCATCGCTGATCTGCAGATCCCGAACTGGGAGGAAATCCTTAAGCTTACGGCTCATTGCTATGATCTGGTGGGGCTGGGTTATATCGGTGTGGACATTGTACTCGATAAACAGCATGGTCCGCTGATGCTTGAGATGAACGCCCGTCCGGGACTCAGTATCCAGATCGCAAACCGTTGTGGCCTGTTGCACAGACTGGAAAAAATCGAGTCCATGGACAGTATCCCAGACAGCATTGAACAACGGGTCGCGATCGCCCAATCCCTCTGAGCACCACATGACACAAGATTCTAATCCTCAGTAAAGACAAACCCGGCCTGTCCGTCTATGCTGAAATCAGAAACGGCACCATCACACCGAGTGTTCGTTGGTGGCATGTTCATTGCCTGTTTTTAAATTAAATAAAGCGAGAGGTACTGCTATGGCGACGCATTTCCCACTCATGATACCGGGCGTGACGACTAACGACGGTCTACTGGACGTCGTGGCCCCATTTGATTGCAACCTGATTGCCACCACAGAGACGGCCGACGCAAACGCCGTCGAGCGTGCTTTGTCCACAGCCTCGGAACTCTATCATGATCGTGATCGATGGCTGCCCGTGCCCGAGCGTATCGGCATCCTCGAACGCACTGCACACATCATGCAACAGCGGTTTAACGAATTGGCCGTGGAGACTGCGCGGGAAGGTGGTAAACCCTTGAAGGATTCAGAAGTGGAAGTGGCCCGAGCTATTGATGGCGTAAAGCTTTGTGTGGAAACGTTGCGAACAGAAGCCGGTGAAGAGATCCCCATGGGGTTGAATGCCGCTTCCCTGGGGCGTCTCGCCTTCACCCATCATGAGCCCATCGGTGTGGTGGTGGCAGTCAGCGCCTTCAATCATCCACTCAATCTGATCGTACATCAGGTTGCCCCGGCGGTCGCCACCGGATGCCCGGTGATTGTGAAACCAGCGGAAGATACACCACTTTCCTGTTTCCGGTTCGTAGAAATCTTGCGCGAGGCCGGGTTGCCAGAGGCCTGGTGCCAGGCCCTGACAGTCCACGATCTTGAGGTTGCGACGAAACTGGTCACCGACGATCGGGTTGGTTTTTTCACGTTCATTGGCAGTGCACGGGTCGGCTGGATGTTGCGATCCAAATTGGCACCGGGGACCCGTTGTGCCCTAGAACATGGTGGCGCGGCTCCGATAATTGTGGCCGAAGATGCCGATCTTGCAGATGCCATTCCTTTGTTGGCAAAAGGTGGTTTTTACCATGCGGGGCAGGTGTGCGTCTCTGTACAGCGGGTTTTTGCTCATGAATCTGTTGTGGCAGAAGTTACTGAGAAGTTGGTGGTGGAGGCCGGGAAAATGAACGTTGGTGATCCGGTATTACCAGAAACCGATATCGGCCCGTTGATTCGACCTGGTGAGGTCAAACGGGTACATGAATGGGTGACAGAAGCGGTAGAGTCTGGAGCAAAACTGCTCTGCGGCGGCGAAAAGCTCTCCGAGACCTGTTATGCACCTACTGTGCTTCTCAATCCGCCGGATCATGTCCGGGTTTCAACAGCGGAAGTCTTCGGTCCTGTTGTCTGTGTCTATTCCTGGAATGAGATAGATGATGCCTTGCAGCGCGCAAATGCACTGCCCGTGGCTTTCCAGGCCGCTGTGTTTGCAAAAGACATCGACACTATCATGAGGGTCTACAAACGGATCGATGCTTCTGCCGTGATGGTCAATGATCACACCGCCTTTCGAGTCGATTGGATGCCCTTTGCCGGTCTGAAACAGTCGGGTTTGGGGGTCGGAGGTATCCCGCACACCATGCATGATATGCAGATCAAAAAGATGATGGTTCTTCGGTCAGCAGAAATATGAAGAGGTAAATTTATGGATCTTGTACACACTGTAATTCAGTATGCTGTTGGGCTGTTTCTTTTTACGTTCCTGTTCATGATCGTCAGCATTGTTGTGATGTACGTGGTAGATGTCACTCAGACCAAGCAGACCATCCGCAGGAACTATCCGGTGCTCGGCCGTTTTCGTTATTTCTTTGAGCATATGGGCGAGTTTTTCCGCCAGTATTTTTTCTCTATGGATCGTGAGGAAATGCCTTTCAACCGGGCCCAGCGTTCCTGGTGCTATCAGGCGGCCAAGAATGTGGATACCACCGTGGCTTTCGGTTCGACCCGGGACTTGAAAATCCCGGGCACGGTCATCTTTGTCAATTGCCCATACCCAACGTTGAAGGAGGATGCTGTCGATCCCCGCCCTGTTACCATAGGCGAAAATTGTCGTACACCCTACACCACAGCCTCCTTGTTCAATATTTCAGGGATGAGTTATGGTGCACTGTCGAAACCGGCGGTTCAGGCCTTATCCAAGGGTGCTGCCATGGCTGGCTGCTGGCTGAATACCGGTGAGGGTGGGCTTTTTGATCACCACTTGTCCGGGATGGCCGATCTGGTGTTTCAGATCGGAACGGCTAAAAATGGTGTGCGCGATAAGGATGGCAACCTCTCTGATGAAAAACTCAAAGAGGTGGCTGCCCATGAACAGGTGAGGATGTTCGAGATCAAGATTAGCCAAGGTGCTAAACCGGGTAAGGGGGGTATCGTCCCAGGAAGCAAGATCACCGAAGAGATCGCACATGCTCGAGGCATTGAGCCCGGTCAGGATGCAATCAGCCCCAACCGTCATCCCGATATTCGAAATGATGATGATCTGCTGGATATGATCGCCCATATCCGGGAAGTTACCGGCAAGCCGGTGGGCTTCAAAAGCGTGATCGGTGAAGCGGCCTGGCTGGACTCACTGTTTACGAAAATTAGGCGTCGCGGTATCGAGTACGCACCTGACTTCATCACGGTGGATGGTGCAGAAGGGGGTACGGGTGCAGCACCCCTGCCCTTGATCGACGATATGGGGATGCCATTACGCGAGTCGCTACCACTTTTGGTTGATAAGCTGAACGCCTATGGCCTTCGGGAACGGATCAAGGTGATTGCTTCAGGAAAACTGATCACACCGGCTGATGTGGCCTGGGCCCTGTGCAGCGGTGCCGATTTCGTCGCTTCGGCACGTGGATTCATGTTTGCTCTAGGTTGCATTCAAGCATTGCAGTGTAACAAGAATACCTGTCCCACCGGGATTACGACCCATAACAAAAAACTCCAGCGCGGTCTGGTACCTGAGGAAAAGGCCTCTCGTGTCTACAATTACGCTACCAACATGGTGCATGAAGTAGGCATGATCGCTCATTCCTGCGGTGTACGGGAGCCTCGGGAATTACACCGTCATCATGCCCGTATCGTGATGCCGAATGGACAGACCAAAGCACTTAACGAACTCTTTCCTGAAGTTGTACCATTGAAAAAGCCAATCGGATCAAACCATTGATCGTTTTTGAAGTCATACCAACATACCACTATTAAAAATGTGGAACGACCTGATTTAAACCGGGTTTTTCGTGGTATAGCGGGACTGATTACAAAAACTTTCTGTGGAGAGCCGATCATGAATAACAATAATTTTCTCATCTGTGCACTCAATTGGTGCCAGGATATTCTCGATAAATTTCGCATGGTGAATTTTTTGGTTCCACTGGCCTTGAGACTTTATCTGGCCCCTGTATTCTGGGTGGCAGCGAACAACAAATGGGATCCCTTTGATCCAGACAGCTCACTCGACCCGGTGATCGAGTGGTTTGGAAACAGCGAATGGGGACTGGGCTTGCCTTTTCCAGAAGTTATGGCATACCTCGCTTGGGGTGCGGAGTATTTTGGTGCCATTTTTCTACTTCTGGGGTTTGCTGTACGCTGGATCAGTATTCCTCTCATGACGACAATGATCGTTGCCATGACGACTGTCCATTGGGAAAACGGCTGGCAGGCAGTACACGATCTGATGAGTCCATTTCCTTCCGAACATGCAGAAGAGGCGATTGAACGACTCAATATCGCCAAATCCATTTTGCAGGAACACGGTAACTATGACTGGTTGACGGAATACGGAAACTTTGTCGTGTCCAACAATGGGATCGAGTGGGCTGTGACCTATTTCATCATGCTGCTGGTGTTATTCTTTATAGGGGGCGGCAAGTACGTTAGTCTGGATTACTGGATCGCTAAAAAATTTCGACACAAGGGCCATTGCTGATCTGAAAGTGTGATTGAATGGAGGCCTCACATGCAATTCTGATCTTCATGGCAATGTTGCTGGTGGCCATTCTGGTCGAACCACTGGCAGCGAGGATCAGGTTGCCTTTCAGTGCTGCTCTGGTTCTGAGCGGTTTTCTCATGTCTGAGATGATCGTTGCAGCCGGTATGGATACCGGTTTGCGCTGGTACAATTTTCAAACGATTATTTTTTATGTATTAATACCAGCATTGGTCTTTGAGTCTGCATTCAGGATCAGATTCAATGCGCTTTTACAGGATATCGTATCAATAGTGATGCTGGCTGTTCCATTGATGCTGGTGTCCACAGGTATTATCGCGATTGTTCTGTTTTATACGATTAATCACCCTGCCGGATTTCCCTGGATTGCCGCCTTGATTACCGGTGCTGTTTTGTCAGCGACTGATCCTGATCCGGTGCTGTCAATAGTCAAGCAAAACCGTGTATCAGAACGATTGAGTTTGTTGCTGGAAGGCGAGAGCATGTTCAATGATGCCACAGCAATTGTGCTTTTCAGTCTTCTGCTCTCTGTCGCAATGTCTCAATCGGGAGAGACTCAGATTGCAACAGGGGAGTGGACAGTTGTGATCGGCCGTTTTTTCCTGATTTTTCTGGGTGGAGTCGTAACGGGCCTTGCTGTCGGAAGCCTGGCCTGGATCTTTGCCAACTGGTATCCACATCCAGTCAAAACGTCGGTGATTACCATCGTCAGTGCCTACCTTTCTTACCTGATTGCAGAAGATGTCCTCAATCTTTCCGGTGTCATGTCAGTGCTTTCTTGCGGCATGGTTTTTGGAGAAGGTTTGTGCCGGAATGAAGAGTCCGGAACATACGTTTTTCCATTATGGGATGTGATTGGATACATTACCACCGCAGTTCTTTTTCTCCTGGCCGGATTTACAATCAATCTGGATATGTTCGCAAGTCACTGGCTGGCAATTCTGTTCGGTATTGTTGCCGTCATACTGGCTAGGGTTTTCTGTATCTATGGATTATTGCCCATCGTAGATACCTTGCCGAGAACCGGATCACTCTCTGGGTGGCATCGCTTCTTCATGACCATTGGTGGTGTCCGAGGGACGGTTACCCTGGCACTTGCCTTATCGCTTCCTGTCGAGCTGGGTTACTGGTATTCGGTTCAGTCTATTGCCTACGGTGTCGTGGTGTTCAATATTTTTATCCAGACGCCTGCGATGTCCTGGTTGATCAAGAAACATTTAGAAAAATCTGAATAAATCAGATTTTTCTGTTCTACACACTGCTGTGACGCCAAAATCGATCGCACTAACCGATAGATTTTGAGATCAAAGAGAAGCCCCTGTTTTTCGTTCCATGCCATCTGAAATCGCTTGCCTGTATGTCAGACTACACTCTTCGGTTTTTTTACGATCGTTATCCTCAGCAAATGTGCCATAAATGAACTATTTCTGGGTTTTTTCAAGTTAACCTTCCAGATCAACTTCTACAGGTTCAAAATCCCCGGTGTTCTGATTGAGCATATGGAGAATCCCCCTTTCAATGCCGAAATGCCAGCCATGGAGCGACAGTTTGCCTGCCTCGACTCGTTCTTTTATCCATTTGAAAGTCATCAGGTTACGCAGACTGAAACGGACCAGTTCATATTCCATTTCGCGTTGCAGATCTTCTGATATTGTTTTGCCTTGAGCTGTTATAACCCGGGCTCTTGCGTCTTTAGCCAGATTCATCCAGTTGAGTATAAAGTCATCCGGCTCGGGTTTGATGACATCGGTCTCTAACAGTGCCTTTGCACCACCACACTGAGCGTGGCCCATGATAACGATGTGTTCGACTTCAAGCGAGGTCACACCAAACTCCAAGGCTGCGCTGGTGCCATGATGACCGCCATCCGGTGTGAAGGGAGGGACCAAGTTGGC
>Ga0256841_1003598_pt1 | contig 11511 bp, 14 predicted proteins | sample 356308metaG_FD_185971 | JGI IMG/M metagenome (GOLD analysis project Ga0256841, IMG submission 185971) | Hydrothermal vent microbial communities from Mid Atlantic Ridge, Atlantic Ocean - 356-308 | ecosystem: Environmental > Aquatic > Marine > Hydrothermal vents | place: Atlantic Ocean: Mid...
TCACCTTCGCCCCCGCCTCGGAAAAGAGGCGCGCCACCGCGCGCCCCACCTTGCCGAAGCCCTGCACGGCCACGGTGCTGCCGGCGAGGTCGCGCTCCTGGAACTTCGTAAAGGCCTCGACGGCGTAGAGGACGCCGCGGCCCACGGCCTCGCCCCGCTTGGAAACGCCCCCGAGCTGCGGGGGCTTGCCGGTGACCACCCCGGGTTCGGTGAAGCCCCGGTTGGTGGAAAAGGTGTCCATCATCCAGGCCATCTCGCGCTCACCCGTTCCCAGGTCGGGGCCCAGGATGTCCTTGTCAGGTCCGATCACGTCCACCAGCTCGGCGGCGTAGCGGCGGGTAAGGCGCTCCACTTCGCCCTTGGACAGCTTGCGCGGGTCCACCGAAACGCCTCCAGCGGCTCCGCCGTAGGGCAGTCGGAAGACGGCCGACTGGATCGTGGCGACGGCCGCCAAACCCACCGACTGGCCCAACGACACGCGCGGGTGGAAGCGCACCCCGCCGCGCGCCGGCCCCAGGGCGATGTTGTGCACCACCCGGTAGCCGCTGAAGAAGTGGACCGTGCCGTCGTCGAGCTGGACGGGCACGGTCAGGGCAACGGTTCTTCGGGGGTGGGTCAGGTACTCTACGGTCGCCGGGTGGGCGTTCACGTGTGCCAGGGTGCGCTCGAGCTGCATCAGGAAGTCATTCCAGAGCCCGGGCTCCCCGGGAGGTTTGTAGGCGCTGCTCAGCATCTGCACCTCCTAAGGTCCCGCCACGCTAGGTCTACTGCAGCCGCTCCAGTTCCGCAAGGGCCAAAGCTTCTAAGGCGGATCGGGCTTCCGTAGGGGGCAGCGGCCCCAACGCCTCCGCCGCCGCCTGCACGCGTGCACGGATGGCCGCGGCCATCCGCTCGGCCACACCGCTTCGCACAGCCAGCTCCCGCAGGTAGGCCACGTCGCCCTCGTAAACGGCTCGCCTGAACAACACCTGGGAAACGCTTTCGGGATCCTCCCGAAGCAACCACAGCGTAATCAGGGTCACCTTGCCTTCACGAACGTCCCCGCCCACCGGCTTGCCCAGGTTTGCGGGATCGCCCATCAGGTCGAGGTAGTCGTCACGCATCTGGAAGGCCAGACCGTATTCGCGGCCAAAGCTCGCCAGCGCCTTGCGCGCGTCCGGCGCCGCTTCCCCCAGCAGGGCCGCACCCTCGGTGGCCGCACGCATGAGGGCCGCGGTCTTGCTCTCGATGATGCGGTAGTACAGCTCCTCGCTGTACTCCTGGTAGGCGGCGGCCTGGAACTGGAGCACCTCGCCCTCGGCGAGCTGGCGCGCCGCCTCGGCGAAGAGGTGCACCAGCTCGATGCGCCCGGTCTCGGCGAGCAGGAAGAGGACCCGGCTCAGCAGGTAGTCCCCCGAGAGGACCGAAACGGCGTTGCCGTACTTGCGAAAGGCGGCCTCGCGGCCGCGGCGGATCTCGGCGTCGTCCACGAGGTCGTCGTGCAGCAGCGTGGCCGAGTGCAACAGCTCTACGGCCAGCGCCAGCTCGATCTCGTAGGGGACGCCCCCGAGCGCCCGGCTGGCCAGAAGGGCCAGCCGGGGGCGGATGCGCTTGCCCCCGGCCGTGACCAGGTCGTCTTCGATCAGTTGGATGAACTCGACGTCGGACCTGAGCAACGATCGCAGCCGTTCCTCAAATTTAGGAGCCTCGGCAAAGATATCGATGGTCGTGGATCGAAGGCTCACGGTAGCACCATACTACCGAATGCGCTAGTGAATGACGAGCGGCTCGGGCAAGGATTGGGTCAGTTTCTTGCCGTTTTGCCCCACCACGATGTACTCGTCGATGACGTAGCTTCCTTCTGGGGGATAGCCACCGAAGGAAAGTTTGTAGTTGGTGGTAAACGGACCGCAATCCTTGTCGGAGGTGGGTGGGCAGCCCTCCACCCGGGTACCGGCGGTCAACGCCCCTCCAGCGGCCAGGTGGTAGGTGTTGATAATCCCTGCGGGAGAGCCTGGCAACGAGTATGCGTTGAGGGTGAACTCTAAAGTCCACAAGCCCGAGTTGTCGTCGTACGTCAGCGACCGATCTCCAATCCCCAAAGTAAGTGTGGGTATTCCCACCGGATTGGCGAGCTTGAAATTACCGCAGCTCGTAAGCATCCCTACCGTTAACAGCAGCACGATAAACACGATTTTTTTCATCCCATCATCTCCTCTCGCCACCTTGGGTTCAGCATAAAGAAACCTAAACGGGAAAGTCCAGCCATGAAGTCCACGTTCTCGACGGCCACTTCTTCGGGAAGGCTCAGCACCACCGGCGCGAAGTTGAGCACCCCGCGCACGCCCGCGCGTGCGAGCCGTTCGGCCACGGCCTGAGCCTGGGATTCGGGAACTGCCAGCAGGGCCACGTCGACGTGCTCGCCCTGTACGGTAGATTCGAGCTCTTCCATCGAGCGCACCTGCACCGGCCCAACCCGCCGGCCCACGATCTGCGGATCGACGTCGAACCCGGCCACCAGCTCGTAGTTTTCGGAGAGGCCCGGGTAGTCCGCCAGCGCCTGACCCAGCCGGCCCATGCCCACGAGGACCAGCCGCCAGCGCCGGCCGAGCCCCAGGATCTGGCGCAGTTCACGCCGCAGCACCGGAACGGTGTAGCCGACGCCGCGGGTGCCGTAGTTGCCGAAGTAGGCCAGGTCCTTGCGTACCTGGAACGCGGTCACCCCGGTGGCGCGGGCCAGCTCCTCGCTCGAGGTGCGCACCGCGCCCGCTTCTTCCATACGCTCCAGCGCCCGCAGGTACCGCACCAGGCGGGTGATCGTCGCATCGGGAATCTTGGCCACTAGCGCACCTCGACGACTTCAAAACCGGCGCCGGCAAGCTTCTGCTTGAGCAACGCGGTCTGACCCGGATCGACGGGGCCGACCCAGACCTTGATCCAGGGCTTCTGGTACCAAAGCACCACCGGGCCGATCCCCTGCCCGCGTAGCGACTGCACCGTAGCCTCCGCCGAGGCCAGCTGCTTGAAAGCCCCGACCTGCAGGTAGGTCCGGGTAGGCTCGGGGCTGTCACCGCGGTAGACCTGGGGCTCGTAGTCGGAAAGCTTGCGGGCCGCCTCCAGAGCTGCGGTCTTGCGGTGGTAGGGCCCTACGGCCACGCGCGTGACCCGGCCTACGGGCTCGAGCCGGACGGCGTAACCCTGCGCCTCCAGCTTCTGCGCCAGGGCCAGCGCGTTCACGGGGTTACCAAACGCACCGACGGAAACGCGGAAGACCCCGGCCTCCGGCCCCGAGGGCGCGGCCGGTTGAGGCTTGGAGGCGGAAGCGGGCGATGCCTGGGCGGGAGCGGAGGGCCGGGTCCCGGTCTTGCCTGCCGCAGGCCGCGGTGCCGAAGGCGTCTGGGGTGCCGTTTCGGATGGGGCGGCCGGCTGCTCTCCGGGAGCTTCGGGCAGGAGCGGCACCACCGTGACCGGACCTTCCACCTCACCGGCGGCGGACTCGCCCGTCGGGCCGGGTTCTGGCGCCGGCTCGGCAACGTGCGCCGGAGTCGTCACCCCAGACGGCGCGGAAGCCTTGAAGGGGTTGACCCCCGTGAGGAAAAGAACGATCCCTACAACCGTAACGGCGAACACCGCAAAGATGAGGGCGTCGATCCAGTTGTCACGTAACCAGCGCATAGGCTCTCCTTGGCGGGCTCACTTCTTGATCAGGCTTCGGGCGGGCTCGAATCCGAGTTCGAGGGCGCGCTTCCAGGCGCGCTGTGCTTCCGACTCCCGCGCCAGAGCCTTGAGGGCCCAGCCCAGGTTGTACCACGCCTCGGCGTTCTTGGGGTCTTCGAGCACCACCTGCGTCAGCACCTGTTCGGCGTCGCTGAAGCGCTTCTTCGCCAGGTAGGCGGCCCCCAGGTTCAGACGCGCCACCGGCGCGGGGTCGAGCTGTACGGCGCGCTCGAGCGCGGGGATCGCGGTGTCCAGGTCCTGCAATGCGTAGGCCGCCAGACCCAGCCACAACCAGCCCTCGGCGCGATCGGGAACCAAATCCACCACTTGCAAGAGCTGGGCCCGGGCTTCGCCGTAGCGGCCCAACCGGTACGCGCTCTTTCCGGCTACAAGCAGCGCGTCCGCCTTTACCGAGCCTTCGGCCGACGCGGCGGCCAGCTTGGCGTACCTCGACGACTGTTTGTAATCCTTCTTCTGAAAGTACGCGGCCGCCAGACCCACGAGGATTCGCGGCTCGTCGGGCTTGACACTGTAGGCCTGCTTGAAGGCCTCGAGGGCCCTGTCCGCGTCGCCGGCCCGCAACCAGTGGGTACCCAGGTCGTAGTGGGCCTGCCACAGCCGGCTGTCGAGCCGCGTGGCCTCTTCCAGGAGTTCCGAGGCCTTGGCGGGATTCGTGCCCTTGAGGATCATGGCCTTCTTGAGCAGCAGGTTGGCCCGGACGGCGGGGTCTTGCGCAGCCTGCAGCGCGCGGTCCAGCTCACGCAACGCACGCTCGGTGAGGCCCTGGCCAACGTAGATGTCGGCGAGCAAACCCACCGCTGCCACGTGCGTGCGGTCCTTGTTGAGCACCTTGTAGAGGTAAGGGATGGCCTCTTTCGGCTTGCCGGCCATGGAGAGGTTCTCTGCGGTGAGGTAGAGGATCTCCTCGTCCTCACCCACCTTCTCGATGGCGCCAATCAAGACGCCTGCGGCCTCCTCCGGTGAACCCTGCTTGCGCAGTGAAGCCGCCAGCCCCATAAAGGCGGGGCGCAGCACTTCGGGGGCGAGGTTCTGCTCCTCGCCCAGCGCCAGCGCCTTGCGGAAGGCCTCGGCCGACTCGGTCCAGCGGCCCATGTCGGCGTAGGTCACGGCCAGGTTGTACCATCCCTCGAAACGGTCCGGGAAAAGCCGCGTCACCTGGTCGAATTCGAACAGCGCGCCGCGCAGCTCGCCCCTACGGTAAAGCGCCAGTCCCAGCCCGAAGTGGGCCTGGAAGTTCTGGTAGTCGAGCGCCAAAACGTCCTCGAAGACGCGCGCAGCGTCGTCGAGCCGTCCAATGTCGAGGTAGGCCCGCCCCAGGGCGACCATCGTGGGCAGGTCGCTGGGATGCTCGCGCAGCTGGGCTTCCAGCGCTGCAGGGTCGGGGCTGGCCGTAGGGGCGGACTGCCCGAAGGCGAGCCCGCTCCCCAGAAGCAGTAGGACGATCCACGTTGATTTCATAAGACGACTTCCTCCCGGTACCGACATTCTTTGCGCTATTCTATCAGGTTGTTCACTTACGTCACAAGAAAATCTGCACCTTGCCCCGGACCTGCCGGGCGGTCGTCCCCAACCCCGGGCGGCACGCACGCTTTTCTTGACACATGGCGCTCTTTTTGTTACATTGACCGATGGCGGCGCGGGGTGGAGCAGTCTGGTAGCTCGTCGGGCTCATAACCCGAAGGTCGCAGGTTCAAATCCTGCCCCCGCAACCAAAACCGAACCGCCGCGCCCCCGGGGGCGCGGCGGTTTCTTCGTTCCGGCTTCAAGCGGGCACGCCGTAGCGGGAAAGCACCCAGTAGACCATCCAACCGGTAAGCGCCGCGTAAAGCCAGATGGGCACCGCCCAGCGCACCCAGGCCCGGTGCCGGGGCAACTCGCCCCGCAACGCCCAGAAGACCGCCCCCAACACGAGGGGCAGGTTCAGGGTGGCCGCGAGCGTGTGGGTCAGCAGCAGGGCCAGGTAGGGGGTGCGTCCCCAGGGGGGCCCCGCGTAGTGGGTCGCTCCTACGAAGGTCCTCTTGAGCAGGTAGAGCACCAGGAAGGCGGCCGCCAAGGCCACCGCCGCGAGCATGACGCGGGGATGCAGGTCGCGGTGGCCGCGACGAATCAACCCCACGCCGACGATCACCAGCGCACCGCTGGCGAGGATGGACGCAGCCGCCCAGGCAGCTAGCGTCTCCACGCAGCAAACTCCCCCCGCAAACGTTCGGCCAGGAGCCGGGCCTCCGGGTCGCGGCTGGTGCGCGCGTAGCTGTAGCCCGCCAGGAAAGCCCGCTCGCGTTCCTTGCCCTGGCTGATCCGGGCAAGCTCAAGGTACGCTCGGGCTACCCTCCCGTCGCGTGCCCGCGAGGGCGGGAGCTCGAACAAGCGCTCGAGGGTCGAGTGCAGGGACTCGGTCGAGCGCTGCGCTTTCCTGGCGGAGGCATCGTCCGGACCGGGCACGCGGGCATACTACCATGGGGGTATGAACGAAAAGGAAGCGATCGCCGCTTTTCTGAACGACCCCGACGCTCCCTCGCTGGCAGGCCTGGCCGAAGCGCTCGAAGAACGGCCCGAGGCCGGAACGCTGGTCAAGCTGGCGGCGCGGGCAGTGTTTCTGGAGGACGACCGCCTCGAGCGGCTCCTCGAAGAGGCCGTGCGCGAGGCCCAGCGCCTTCTGGAGGTCCTGCCGTGAACCCACGCGAGGCCCTTGCCGCACTCGATGTACGCGTGGGAAGGGTGCTTCGCGCCGAGCCCAACGAAGCCGCACGCAAACCTGCGTTCAGGCTCTGGATTGACTTCGGCCCGCTCGGCGTCAAGACCTCGAGTGCCCAGCTGACCGGCCTCTACCGCGCCGAGGAGCTGGTGGGCCGCCAGGTGATCGCTGCGGTCAACCTCGGCACCAGGCGGATCGCCGGCTTTGCCTCCGAGGTGCTGGTGCTGGGGGTGCCCGACGCCGAGGGGCGCGTGGTGCTGCTCGAGCCCGAACGCGAGGTACCGCCTGGGGGCAGGGTCTACTGAGAGAACCCTTCCCCGGGGGGCCGCTGGCGCAGGCTGGACTACCCGCGCAGGTCGTCGAGCCAGCTGCGCAGCTCCTTCAGGCTGAGGGTGTTCAGGACGCGCTCCGGGCCCAGCCAGGCCCGCTGCGCCGTGCCCACCGCAAGCTCCATGAAGCGCAGGTGGTCGAGCGCGTGGGCGTCGGTGGAAAGGCTGACCCACAGCCCCAGCTCGCCGGCGCGCCGCGCCAGCACGTCGGGCAGGTCGAGCCGGGCGGAGTAGCCGTCGATCTCCACGGCCTTGCCGAGCGCCCGGGCGCGCTCGAAGATCTTCTCCCAGTCGGCCTCGATGGGGTCGCGCTTGCCCAGGTGGCGGGCCGTGGGGTGGGCGAGGATGTGGACGTAGGGGTTCTCGAGCGCCTTGAGGATCCGCTGCGTCTGCCGCGCGCGGCTGAGGTTAAAGTGGGCGTGGATGGAGACGAGGACGATCTCCAGCTGAGCCAGCACCTCGTCAGGGTAGTCGAGGGTGCCGTCCGGGTGAATGTCCACCTCGGCGCCGGCGAGCAGGTAGGGGCGGCCCCCGGTCTTCTCGTTGACCGCGCGGACGGCGGCGATGCGCTCGGCGACCTTCTCCGGCGGCACCCCGCCGGCCACCCGCACCGCGGGCGAGTGGTCGGTGACGGCCAGGTATTCGTAGCCGCGTGCTGCCGCGGCCTGCGCCAGCTCCTCAAGCGACGCCTTGCCGTCGGACCAGGTGGAGTGCACCTGCAGGTCGCCCTTGATCTGGTCCAGCTGCACCAGCTCGGGCAGCGCGCCCGCCTGGGCCGCTTCGATCTCGCCCCGGTCCTCGCGCAAGGGCGGTGGAATCCAGGGCAGCCCCAGCGCCGCGTAGACCCCCTCCTCGGTCTTGCCGGCGATGCGCTCGGCACCCTTCCAGACCCCGTACTCGTTGATCTTGAGTCCGCGGTCCAGAGCCATCGTGCGCAGGTGGATCGAGTGGTCCTTGCTGCCGGTGAAGTACTGCAGCCCCGAACCCCAGGCGTCGGGCTCGACGATCTTGAGGTCCACCTGCAGGCCCGTCTTGAGGAAGACGGTGGCGCGGCTGGCCCCGGAGAGCAGCACCTCGTCCACCTCGGGGAAGCGCACGAAGGCGTCGGTGACCGCGCGGCCGCGGCGGCTGGCGGCCAGCAGGTCGAGGTCGCCCACGGTCTCCTTGTAGCGCCGCGCCGATCCCGCGAGCGCGGCGTGCTCCACCTGGGGCAGCTGCTCGAGCCGCTCGACGAGCGCGCGCGCGACCCAGAGCACCTCCCCCAGCGGACGGCGGCGGCCCGCGGCCTCCACGAGCTCGAGGTTGTGCAGCAGCCGCGCCCGCTTCTTCTCGCCAAAACCCGGCAGGTCGAGGACGCGCCCGCTCTCGAGCGCCTCCTTGAGCGAGGCCAGCGAGTCGACCCCCAGCTCGTCGTAGAGCAGCTTGGCCGTCTTCGGCCCCACCCCCGGCACCCGCATCACCTCGAGCACGCCCGGCGCAACCTTCCTTTTCAGCTCCTCGTGCTTCTTGACCTTACCGGTCTCCAGGTACTCGAGGATCTTCAAGGCCAGGTCGTGGCCGATGTAGGGCAGCTCGTCGAGCGCCTTCTCCCCGCCTTCGGCGACCTTCTCGATCGGCTCTTCCATATCCATCAGGTAGCGCGCCGCCGACCGGTAGGCGCGCACCCGGAAGGGCGAGTCCCCCAGGAAGTCGAGCATGTCGGCGATCTCGGCGAAGATGCGGGCGATCTCGGCGTTTTTCATTTCCAATCCCATTGTAGCGCGGCTTACAACCATGAGCGTAGAATGGGGGACATACGTCCTACTTCGTCTTCGTACGCTTAGGTCAGTGCTCGCGGAGGTGTATCAAGATGAGCAATGAAGAACGGCCCACAGGTACCTTGTTCGTCATCGGCGTGTTGGTAGCCACCATCCTGGTCTTCTGGGGTGGCGTGTTCTACCTCTTCATCCAAAGGGGTTAGCCATGGACAACGAGAAACTCATCCACGCCATCGAACGTTACGAGCGCAGCTGGCTGCTTTTCGCGCTCGTGATGATCGTGGTCTTCCTGATCTTCATCGGCTACACCCTGACCGGTTTCGCCTTCTACGTGCCCAGCGCAGCCGAGCGCATCGACCCGACCACGGCGCGCAGCGAGGGCAGCCTCTTCGCCAACCCGCGCGTAGAGAAGACCGGAGACAACGTCTACACGGCCTACGTGCTCGCCCAGGCGTTCACCTTCCTGCCGGGTGAGATCCGGGTACCCAAAGGGGCGCGGGTGATCTTCTACGTCACCAGCCCCGATGTGCAGCACGGCTTCTACATCCGCGGCACCAACGTCAACGTCCAGGTCATTCCCGGCGAGGTCGGCAAGGTGGAGCACACCTTCGACGAAGCCGGCGAGTACCTGGTCATCTGCAACGAGTACTGCGGCCTCGGGCACCAGGACATGATCGGCAAGATCATCGTGGAGGACAAGTAACATGGCCGTACGTAGCGCTTCCCCCGAAGACATTTACGCGACCCATCCCGAGAAGAAGGTGTCGCTCTACTTCATGGTGCTGGGCTTCATCGCCCTCACCATCGGCGTCATCTTCGGCCCCTTCCAGATCTTCAACTACGCCAACATCGACCTCTACCCCGCGCTTCAGCCCATCTTCAAGTCCTACTACCAGGGCCTGACCCTGCACGGGGTGCTGAACGCCATCGTCTTCACCCAGTTCTTCATTCAGGGCTCGCTCCTCTACCTGCAGGCGCGCGACTCCAACCTCCGGCCCCTCATGCCGGTGGCCTGGACGGCCTGGTGGATCGCCCTGATCGGTCTGGCCCTGGCCGCATGGCCGCTCCTGCTCAACAACGCCACCGTGCTCTACACCTTCTACCCGCCGCTCAAGGGCCACTGGGCCTTCTACGTGGGCGCCGCGCTGATCATCGTCTCCAGCCTCGTCAGCGTCTTCCTCTCGGTGGAGATGTGGGTGCGCTGGAAGAAGCAGAACCCCGGCAAGCCCACCCCGCTGGTCACCTTCATGACCACGGCCACCTGGATGATGTGGGGGCTGGCGGCCATGGGGCTGGTCGTCGAGGCCGTCTTCTTCCTGATCCCCTGGTCGCTCGGCTGGATGAAGGGCGTCGATCCGCTGCTGGCGCGCTCGCTCTTCTGGTGGTCGGGCCACCCGATCGTCTACTTCTGGCTGCTGCCGGCCTACGTCTCCTGGTACGGCCTGCTGCCGCGCCAGGCGGGCGGCAAGCTGATCTCCGATCCGCTGGCGCGGATGGCCTTCCTGGGCTTCCTCGTCTTCTCCACGCCGGTCGGTTTCCACCACCAGTTCGCCGACCCCGGCATCAGCGCCTTCTGGAAGGGCGTCCACACCGTGCTCACCATGATGGTGGCCGTCCCCAGCCTGATGACCGCCTTCACCATCGCCGCCTCTCTGGAGCTGGCTGGCCGCGCCAACGGCGGTAAGGGCGCGCTGGGCTGGGTCAAGGCCCTGCCCTGGAACAACCCGAGCGTGGTCGCGCAGCTCCTCGGCGCCATCGCCTTCATCTTCGGCGGCGCCGGCGGGATCGTGAACGCCAGCTTCACCCTCGACTACGTGGTGCACAACACCGTCTGGATCCCGGGCCACTTCCACCTCCCGGTGGCCACCGCCTCGACGCTCACCTTCTTCGGTATCGCCTTCTGGCTGATTCCCCACATCACCCACAAACCCCTGGCGGCGCCGCGTACCGCGCTGGCGGGCGTCTGGCTCTGGTTCGTGGGCATGCTCTTCATGGCCTTCGGAATGCACCTGATGGGCCTGCAGGGGGTGCCCCGGCGCGCGCACATCTCGGCGATGAACGCGATCAACGACGGCGTCTACGCCAGCTCGGCGGGCTACATGGTCTTCAACGCCATCGCCGGCGTAATCCTCACCATCGCCGCCGTCCAGCTCTTCTACGTCCTCTACGCCACCCTCTTCTCGCGGCGGCGCCTGCCCGCCGACCAGGTGCCCGAGGTGCCCCTCGCCGAGGCGATCTCCGGCCCCGAGGGCAAGAACGGGGTCAAGGTCATGGACCGCCTCTTCTTCTGGTGGGGTGCGGCCGTGGTGCTCGTGCTGATCGTCTACATGCCCACCCTGGTGCAGCTCTTCCTGCACATGGTGCCGGCTCCCGGCATGCGCCTGTGGTAAGCCGTCTTACCAAAACCCGAAACCGCCCTCAGCAGGGCGGTTTCGGGTTTTGGGCCCGCGCGCCGCGCGGCACCGTTTGACAGCAATGCGCCCACCGTGTAGGCTGGGGTTTGCTTTGAGGCGGGGAGGGCTCCGGCGCTCCCCGACCTGACGGAGGAAACGATGGCACTGACCGCAGCGGAAAAACAGGAAATCATCGAACAGTTTGCCCAGTTCCCCGGCGACACCGGCTCCACCGAGGTGCAGGTCGCGCTCCTCACCGAGCGGATCAACCGCCTCTCGGAGCACCTGCGCGCCCACAAGCACGACTTCCACTCGCACCGAGGGCTGCTCAAGATGGTGGGCCAACGCAAGCGCCTGCTCAAGTACCTCGAGCGCGAAGACGCCGAGCGCTACAAGAGCCTGATTGAGAAACTTGGCCTCAGGAAGTAGACTGAGATGCAAAGCGAAGGCGGGACCGGGGCTCCGGTCCCGCCTTGTCGCGTGACGAAGAAAACAGACAGGTGAACGATATGCCCATTGCCACGGAAAACACCCCCCAACCCCACCGCTTCAGCGCCGTGCTGGGCGGGCGCGAGCTCGTCATCGAGACCGGCAAGTACGCCCGCCAGGCCTCGGGCTCG
>Ga0256841_1003599_pt1 | contig 11509 bp, 7 predicted proteins | sample 356308metaG_FD_185971 | JGI IMG/M metagenome (GOLD analysis project Ga0256841, IMG submission 185971) | Hydrothermal vent microbial communities from Mid Atlantic Ridge, Atlantic Ocean - 356-308 | ecosystem: Environmental > Aquatic > Marine > Hydrothermal vents | place: Atlantic Ocean: Mid...
CTCCTGCTCCTCCTTCCCTGCCTCACGCTGGCCGACGAAGCTCACCCGCTCACGGCTCCTCCAGGCAGCGATCGCGAAGCCTGGGTAAGACGCCGCATCGAGGAGCTGCTCGATCAGCTGCCCGCCCCTCGAACCGGCCGCGTGGACGATCGATGGGAGTGGGCCCTACCTGTCCTCCTCGACCCAAGCCTTCGAGACTTCCTCCGTGCCTGGCGCCGCGATGAAGACCTTCCGCGCCCGAATGCCAAAGTCCTGGGAGCCTACTTCCGCGACCTCGTGGAGCTGGACGTCAACACCCTCGGCCGTCGCCCGGCGGGGCTCGTCGATCTCCTCCTCGACGTGGCCCTCGGTTCGCCCGCCGTGCTGGCATGCCGCGCCTTCGCCTCCCTCGGCGCCTCGCCCCGCGCCCGTCGCGAGGCGGCCGTCCGCTCGGCGGACGCCTTCTGGCGCCTGTTCAATCGGCCCACGGTCATAGCCCTGCTCGCCTCTCTCCACGAAGAGGACAGCTCCTCGACCGACGACGACGCCTACTGGAGACTCGTCCTGCGCTATTGTCGCAACGGCAACTTGCAGGCGGTCCTCGACGAGGAAGTCCATCGCTTGGGGGACCAGGCGGCGTGGGCCACGGCGGCGACCGTCGACGACATCACGCTGAACGCATCCAAGGAGCTGGCCGCCGTGGTCCAACCCCACCCCTCCCGGGTGCACGCCCGCTTCCTGCGACCCGCCCAGGGGGGGCGCAAAGTCCGCGAGGACACGCTGCGCATCCGAACGGATTTTGCTCTGCGTTTCGGGGGCGCCAAGCGAGACGACGACGCGCTGAGTCAGGACGGGATTCGCACCTCTTTCAACAGCGCATTCCGTCCCTTCGTTCTGGCGAGTACATCCATCGGTCAGGAGGGCCTCGACTTCCATCCCTGGTGTCATGCGTTGGTCCACTGGAATCTCCCGGGGAACCCGGTGGATCTCGAACAAAGGGAGGGGCGCGTCCACCGTTACAAGGGGCATGCCGTGCGCCGCAACGTGGCCCTCCGTCATGCGGCTCGGGCCCTCGAGCAGTGGCGTCCGGGCGATGATCTTTGGCGGATCATCTTCGAAGAGGCGCGGGCCCAAGCCCGTACCGAGGGTGGCGGAGACCTCGTGCCGTTCTGGATCGCCCCCGGTCCCCATCGCGTCGAACGCCACGTTCCCCTGCTTCCCTACACCCGCGAGGTGGCGGCCTTCGACCGCCTCAAGAGGCAGCTCGTTGCGTACCGGGTGGTTTTCGGCCAGCCCCGTCAGGAGGAGTTCCTCACCCTCCTCGACACCGCAGCCATCCCCCCTTCCCGCCTCGCCGCGTGGTCGATCAACCTCGCCCCATCCGAGACGATCCGAGACTGAGTGCACAAGCCGAAACACCGATGGCTCTCCCCGTCGTCGGTCTCGTCGGTGACAAGATCGGCTTGGAGCACGGAGTGTCGAAGGTCACATCCGTAGCTCATTGATCAAAAATGACTTGCGGACGCCCCTTGGTTATACGCAGAAAAGACATATCCTGCGTATAACGATGATCCACCGACACCCGGAAGACTCCCAGACCCTGCACTCCGAACTCCTCGCCATTCTCCTGGCGGCGGAGAGCGAACGAGGCTGGTCACACCTGTCAGGCTCCTTCACGACGAAGCTCGTCAAAGGCTTGGAGTACGTGTACTTCCAGTATTCCGATCCTGGCGGGTCGAAACGCCAGCTCTCGATCGGTCGCCGAAACGATTCACTCAACGAAATCATGAACAGCTACTCTGTTCAACGCGCTACTCGCGAAGCGGATAGAGCGCAGATCGCGCGGCTCGCCGGCCTGTTGCGCGCCGCCGGAATCACCCTGGTCCCCCACGGAAGCGGGCGGATCCTTCGCGCTCTCGCGGATGCCGGCGTATTTGCCTCGGGCGGAGTATTGATGGGATCGTATGCCTTCCTGATCATCGGTAACCTCCTCGGCCTCGCGTGCCCGGAGGCTGCGTGGCGCACGCAGGATGTCGACATTGCCGGTCATGTGCGGGTGGCCGTTCCCGCCCTCGACGCGAACGTTCCGAAAGCGCTGGAAAGCCTCCAAATGGGTTTCATCCCGGTGCCCCAGCTCGACCCGAGACATCCATCCACCTCATTTCGCGTCCGCGGCAAGCAACTCCGCGTCGATCTCATCACGCCCGGTCGTGACGGCGACTCGGCGCCAATTCACATTCCGAGGTTCAAGGCTGCTGCGGCTCCCATCAAGTTTCTCTCGCTCGCCATGGAGGAAGCTCAACCGGCCGCAGCGATCGAGAGCAAAACGGCAACGCTCGTGGCCGTCCCTTCACCGGCACGATTCGCCCTCCACAAGCTCCTCGTCAGCCAAACCAGGTCAGTCATCCAGCAGACCAAATCAGGAAAGGACCTGCATCAGGCGGCTCTTCTGATCGAGGCCCTGGCGGAGGACAGACCGGACGACCTCGAGCACGCAGCGCTTGCGTTCGCCGAGTCCGGACCGGCTGTCACCCGCAAGGTCATGCGGGGGCTCGCCGCGGCTCTCAAACGGTGGCCCGATTGCGAAGCGGGCGCGGCCCTCGTCGCGTCGATTCTCGAGGATTGAGTCCTCGAAGGGGCATGAGGAGCCGAGAGGCTCTCGATCCTCGACGTTCTTCTTTGCCGCTCCGCGCCTCCGTGAGAGAACAATGAGAAGGTCAACGAAGATCCAGGTGAAGGAGGCTTCGATGACATGGAGCCAAGAGCTAGCTCTTCATGCCTTTGGTGCGCGTTCTCAGTGAGCCCACTTGGCGATCCAGCCATCGCCGGAACCGCCGGCGAAAAAGGGCTGGTACGCATTCACGTAGGGGAACCCGGACATGCAGTTTTGGAAGTTGATCTCGGTGTTCTGGCACTGCCCGTAGCCGCCGACGACGATGCCCGTCTCGTTGACGTCGAGGGTGATTCCTTCCTCGAAGAAGGGGCCGCCGATGGCCGTCGTCGAGATGAGAGCGCCGAAGTCGCCGAGGATCGTGAGAAACCCGTCGGCTCCGAAGATCCCGGTGATGATGCCTGTGACGTAGACCTGATTGTTGTAGAAGCGGATGTCGTAACCGACGTCGTAGGCCGTCCCGCCGATCACCGTACTGAATCGGATATCCGTGAGCCCCAGCCCATTCGGGGTGATGCGAGCGGCATACATGTCACCCCCGCCGTTGATGGTGAAGCTGGAGAGATCGAGCGGGAAGTCCATCGAACCCGAAAGTCCCGTGATGAAAGCATCGCCCGTGTCACTGACATCCATGCCGAGGAGGTTGTCAGGTCCGGACCCGCCCCAGAAAGTGGCATAGACGAGGTCGGCGGGTCCCTGGTTGCGGGGCCGCAGGATCGCGAAGAGTCCGTCACAGAATCCGGCGTTGGTGGGCTGCGGCGAAATGATGTCGACGAGATTCGGAAACGTCGAGAAGTCCACCGTGGAATCGCTGAAGCCTCCAATATAAACCAAGCCCGAGCCCTCGGGGCCAAGCTTCATGTCGAGACATTCGTCGAGTCCACTCCAACCGAGGTAGGTCGCATACGAGTAGAGGGACTGCCCCGGTTTGAACTTGACGAGAAACATGTCCTCGACGCCGCCGAACACGGCTTGATAAGATTTGGAGAGGGTCGGGAAGTCCGAGGAGTAGGTGTATCCGCCCACCCAAACATAGCCGTCCGCGTCGATTTCGACCGACGTGGCGAAATCCAAGCTCGTTCCACCTATATAGCTGCTGTAGAGGATGCCATCGCCGTGAGGCGTGACGATGGTGACGAAGGCGTCCATCGCCGTGCCGTTCCGCTGGGGCTGGATGGCATCCGCCGTGATGGGGAAGTTCGACGACTCGGTGAAGCCAACGACGTAGACGTTGCCGAATCGATCCACGTCCATGTCGAGGCCCCAATCCGCGCCCCCGAAAATACTGAAATTCGTCGGGTCGCCGCCGCCGAGGTAGGAGCTGAAGATGAGGGTTTGCCCGTCCTCGCTCAGCATCATCACGTAGGCGTCCGCGACCTCTCCGTTGTAGGTGGGGTCGAACGCCTGTGGCGTGACAGGCCATCCCTGGCCCGCATTGACCGCGGGATTCGAATGGGTCCGGCCGGCCATGTAGATACGACCGTGTTTGTCCATCTTGGTGGAGATGCAGTGATCCGTCCCGTTGCCTCCGAAGTGGGTGGCGAAGATCACGGTGGGATCGATCACCAAAGGATGATTCGAATCGTACGTCCCCAGTTGGAAGGTCACTTCGCCGTCCGCGTGAAGCTGGTACTTGATATCGACGTCGCGGCGTTTGCCGTCGATCTGCTGCCACGCCACGGGCGCCAGCTCCCTCATGCGACCGTCGATGCCGTAACGGGAATCGCCCAACTCCAGAACGAGGTCGCCCGTCTTGGTGTCCACGGTGACGTTCTTCACGCCTTCATAGCGCCAGCGAATGGCGCTCGGGTCCGCACCGGCGTCCACGAGGAACGTCCCCTTCAGGCGACCCTCGCGACCCGTGTAATCGAGGTCGATGCCCTTGTAGAGATCGTCGTAGATCACCTTGCGATACGTCGCGAGCCCGGTCAGCCATTTCTTCTTGTCGGATCCGGAGAAGAAGTTCACCGTCCCCGGAAGGCGGTCGACCGGTGAGAGACCGGCCGAGGACTGGGCGTTCACGAAACGCACCGCGACGCGGAAATCCGGGAGAGGCGAGGTCGTCGGAGCGGGACGGAACCCCGGTGGCGCCGGCTCGGGCGCAAGGCTGAGCACGGGCCCCGAAGACAGGAGGGCCACGCTTCCCGAAACGCCTCGCGCTTCGTAGCGGATGAGGGGATGGGACTGTCCCTTGTTCTCCATGAACCCCAACGGAAGCGACCCGAGTGCCTGAGGGGGCACGGCAGGCGCAATGTCCTGCGCACGAAGGGACCCACCGAGAAAGAGAAGCCACAAGATGCAGAAGAAATGGGGGTACTTGGCGCTCATGCGATCACTCAATCCAACTCAATCGATACCTGTCCCTGGAAACCTCGTCCAGGCGACGCCTTGAAGTCCATATAGAATAGGAAACGTGGAGCTTGCTCCTAGAGAAAGCGGAATTTTTGGCCGTTTCGGTGGGAAAAAATCCGACTTTTCTCTCATCGAGTGCGACAGCGACCGCCGAATCCCCTGAATCCGGGGCGATTTCCAGGGGGAGACCAACGAGGGCGAAGACACGGGCGCCACGTCGGAGGGCCAAAGGTCAGCGGGATTCCGTCTCCGGAGCCCCGGTCAGTTCGAGCAACAGGTCGCCCGCGTTCACGGTTTGCCCGGCTTCGACGGCGATTCTCCCCACGAGCCCCGTCGTCGTGGCGCGGATCTCGTTTTCCATTTTCATGGCTTCGAGAACCAACAGGGCCTGCCCCCGTTCCACGCGGTCGCCCTCTTCGACCTGGATGCGAACGACGATGCCGGGCATCACGGCCCTGACGTCCTCCTCGCCGGCGTCACCGCCGTCCGCCGAGACCATCCGAGCGTGGTATTCACGCTCCGTCTCGACCAAAAGTTCGACACCCAAGCCGTGATGGATCACGTCCACCCTCGGACCGTCGGCGAGGACGAGCAATTCGTAGGAACGGCCGTCGAGAACCAGGGACACGATCGGCCCTGCCCCCGTCGAACGGAAATCGGCATCGAAGAGCTTGCCGTCGACCTCGACGCGGAAGCAGCCGTCCCCAAGATCCTCGATGTCGAGGGTGTGTTCCGCCCCATCGTGGCTCACCAGATACTTCATGGTCTCCCCAGCCTCTTCCACCGTCCGAGCGCCTTCCAAGGATCCATGCCCCCGGACTGGGTCGAAGCCGCCCGCGCCGCCGACCCGATGGCACCCCCGTGGCGAGTCAGAACCGCGGCCACGAGAGCCGCCCGAAGGAGGTCCTCTCTCATCTCCGGAGGTCGAAAGTCGTTCAAGAACCCCGTGTCGTAGAGTCCCTCGGCGAAACGCTCGTCACGCAAGATCGCGCCGAGGAACGGGATGTTCGTCTTGAGCCCCGCTACCTTGAATTCGCTCAAGGCCTGCTTCAGCCGCCCGAGGGCTTGGTCGCGATCGGTCCCCCAGCAGATCAACTTGGCCAGCATGGAGTCGTAGTGAAGGGTCACTTCCAATCCCGGTGCGAGCCCGGAGTCGACGCGGACTCCCGGCCCGGCGGGGACCGTCAACGCCTGGACCGTCCCCACCGCGGGCATGTAGTTGCGTTCGGGGTCCTCGGCACACACACGCACCTCGATGGCATGCCCGTGAGGAGCGAGATCTTTCTGCTCGAAGCTCAAGGGCTCACCGGCGGCGACGCGGAGTTGCTCCGCCACGAGATCGACCCCCAGGACCATCTCCGTGACGGGATGCTCGACCTGCAACCTGGTGTTCATCTCCAGGAAGTAGAACTTCCGGTGCCTGTCGACGAGGAACTCAACGGTGCCGGCGTTGTCGTAGTCCATCGCCTTGGCGGCGGCGACGGCGGCCTCCGCCATCTCCGCACGCAGAGTCGGAGTCAGAAACGGACTCGGCGACTCCTCGACGACCTTTTGATGCCGTCTCTGGACGCTGCATTCCCGATCGAACAGATGGACGACATTCCCGTGACGATCGCCGAAGATCTGGAACTCCACGTGGTGGGGCTCTTCGAGCGCCTTTTCCATGTAGACCGTGCCGTTGCCGAAAGCCTTCTTGGCCTCGCCCACCGATTGCTCGTAGGCCGACCACAGTTCGGACTCCTCCCAGACGATGCGAATGCCCTTGCCGCCCCCACCCGCCGTCGCCTTGAGCATCACCGGGTAGCCGATGGATTTCGCCGCCTCGGCCAGAGAATCTCGATCGAAGGCGTCCGCTTCCCGGCCCGGGACGACGGGCACGCCGGCCTCGGTCATGCGGCGCCGAGCGTTGATCTTGTCGCCCATCGCGTCGATGGCGTCCGCGGACGGCCCCACGAAGACGAAACCGGCCTCGCGGACCGCACGCGCGAACTCGGCGCTCTCGGCGAGGAATCCGTACCCCGGATGGATCGCGTCCGCGCCGACCTGTTGCGCCGCATCCAGAATCCTCTCGGGGTCCAGGTAGGAAAGCCGCGCTTCGGGCGGACCGATTCGAACAGCCTCGTTCGCCAACCGTACGGCGCGCGTCGTACGGTCCGCATCGGAGTAGACGACGGCGCACTCGATGCCGTGAGTACGGCAAGCGCGGATGATTCGAACCGCGATCTCGCCCCGATTCGCCACGAGGACCTTTTTCAGCGGACGGGCTTCCGAACTCATAGGGGGAGATTCCCGTGTTTCTTGGGTGGGTTGTCGTCCTTTTTGTTCGCGAGCACGGCCAAACCCTGAATGAGACGCAGACGGGTCTGATGCGGCTCGATGACGTCATCGACGTAGCCGCGTTCCGCCGCGAGATACGGGTTGTTGAAGCGTTCCTCGTATTCTTGAACCAGCCGCTGCTTCTCGGCATCCGGGTCCTCGGCCGCGGCGATCTGACGGCGGAAAATCACCTCGACCGCTCCCTGCGCTCCCATGACGGCGATCTCCGCGGAAGGCCACGCCAGGTTCAGATCCCCGCGCACGTGCTTGGAGTTCATGACGTCGTACGCCCCGCCGTAGGCTTTGCGAGTGATGACGGTGATCTTCGGGACGGTCGCTTCGCAGTACGCATAGAGCAGTTTCGCTCCATGACGAATGATGCCCCCGTGTTCCTGCGCCACGCCGGGAAGAAAACCCGGGACGTCTTCGAAGGTGACGATCGGAATGTTGAACGCGTCGCAGAAGCGAACGAATCGGGCTCCCTTGACCGACGCATCGATGTCGAGGCAACCGGCCAAGACGGACGGCTGGTTGGCGACGAGCCCCACGACGCCGCCGTCCAGACGCCCGAAACCGATCACGATGTTCTGGGCGAACTCCTTCATGACTTCGAGAAAGCTCCCGCGGTCCATCACGCGGTCGATGACCTCGCGGATGTCGTAGGGCTTGTTGGGGTTGTCCGGCACGATCGTGTCGAGTTCGGGGTCGGCACGGTCGATCGGATCGTCCGACGGAATGCGAGGCGGGTCCTCGGCGTTGTTGAGCGGCAGATACCCGAACAGCAGGCGCAGGAGGTTCAGCGCATCCGCATCGTTCTTCGCCGTGAAGTGCGCAACGCCGCTTTTTTGTGCGTGCGCGCGGGCGCCGCCCAACTCTTCCGACGTGACGTCCTCGTGCGTGACGGTCTTGAGAACATTGGGGCCGGTGATGAACATGTAGCTCGTCCCCTCGACCATCGTGACGAAGTCGGTGATGGCGGGCGAGTAGACGGCCCCTCCGGCGCAGGGTCCCATGATCGCGGAGAGCTGCGGGATGACTCCGGAAGCGAGCGTGTTGCGGAGAAAGATGTCCGCGTAACCTCCCAGACTGACGACGCCCTCCTGAATGCGTGCGCCTCCGGAATCGCAAAGACCGATGACGGGCTTGCCACCCTTCATGGCCATGTCCATGATCTTGCAGATCTTGGCGGCGTGCGCCTCGGCCAAAGATCCGCCGAAGACCGTGAAATCCTGAGCGAAGACGTAGCAATGTCGGCCGCCGATGAGGCCGTAGCCGGTGACGACGCCATCCCCGAGGGGGCGCTGCTTGTCCAGCCCGAAGTCGCGACAGCGATGTCGGACGAAAGCATCCAATTCCACGAACGAGCCTGGATCGAACAGAAGGTCGATCCTCTCCCGCGCGGTCAACTGCCCCCGCTCGTGCTGCGCCGCGATACGGGCTTCGCCTCCACCCAGCCGCGATTCCTCACGGAGGCGTCGGAGTTCTTCGATTCGGTCCTTCATCGGGGCGCCTCGGTCAGTTCCAAGAGAACTCCACCCATGCTCTTCGGGTGGACGAATGCAATGCGGTGGCCGCCCGCTCCGCAACGAGGCTTCTCGTCGATGAGCCGGAGCCCCTTGGCGGCGAAGGCCTCGAGCGCGGCCTCGAGGTCCTCGACCTCGAGACAGATGTGATGGATTCCGCCGCCGGAACGGACCAGGAAGCGACCGACCGGCGAGTCTTCCTCCGTAGGCTCCAGCAACTCGATGACGCTCTCTCCGGCGCGGAGTTTCGCGACCTTGACCTTCTGATCCGGGACGACTTCGATGTCCTGGAGCTCGAGTCCCAGAACGTCCCTCCAAACGCCAAGGGCTCTTTCCAGGTCGGGCACGGCGACGCCGATGTGATCCACCTTCGTTCCCACGGGTCTCTCCTTCACAGCACTCGGGCTTCCTCGTATTGGCCGAATTCGTCCTCGAGCACACCACAGATCTCGCCGATCGTCGCTTCCGACTCGACGCATGCGAGAACGAGGGGAAACAAGTTCTCCGACCCTTTCGCCGCCGACCGCAAGGCATCGAGGTTTCCCTGGACGACGGACGCGTCGCGTCGCTCGCGGAGCGCATCGAGCTTGCGAGTCTGCTGTTCGCGAACGCTCTCGTCGATGCGCAAAAGCGGCGGCGGAGTTTCCTCGTCGACTTCGAAGCGGTTCACTCCCACGACGACGTCCTCCCCCGATTCGACGCGCTTCTGCGCGGCGTAGGCGGAGCGATGGATCTCCTTTTGCACGAATCCATTCTCGATGGCCTGGACAGCGCCGCCCAACTCGTCGATGCGATCGATGTACTCCTGGGCCTTCTTCTCCACCTCGTCGGTGAGCGCCTCGACGAAGTAACTGCCGCCCAAGGGATCGACGGTCCGGGTCACTCCGCTCTCGAAGCCGATGACCTGCTGAGTGCGAAGGGCCAGCCGCGCGGATTCCTCCGTCGGGAGCGCGAGCGCCTCGTCGCGGCCGTTCGTGTGCAGACTCTGCGTCCCCCCGAGCACGGCGCCGAGGGCCTGCAAGGTCACGCGCACGACGTTGTTGTCGATCTGCCGACTCGTCAACGTGGAGCCCGCGGTCTGAGTGTGAAAGCGCAGCATGCAGGACCGTTCGTTTCGTGCCTGGAACCTCTCCCTCATGATCCGAGACCACATGCGACGGGCCGCACGGAACTTCGCGACCTCCTCGAACAGGTCGTTGTGAGCGTTGAAGAAGAACGACAAGCGACCGGCGAATCGGTCCACGTCCAACCCGGCGGCGACGGCCGCCTCGACATAGGCGACGCCGTTGGCCAGCGTGAAGGCCAACTCCTGGACCGCCGTGCTCCCGGCCTCCCGAATGTGGTACCCGGAGATGCTGATCGTGTTGAAGCGGGGGGCGTGATCGGCGCACCACGAGAAGATGTCGGTGATGAGTCTCAAAGACGGCGCCACCGGAAACCGGTAAGTGCCGCGGGCCGCGTATTCCTTGAGGATGTCGTTCTGGATCGTTCCGGAAATCTCCTCCGGCGCCACGCCCTGTTCCTTCGCCACGGCGACGTAGAAAGCCAAAAGCACCATGGCCGTGGCGTTGATCGTCATCGACGTCGACACCTTGTCCAGCGGGATGTCGGCCAGGAGGCGGCGCATGTCATCCAGGCAACAGACGCTGACCCCGACCTTGCCCACCTCCCCTTCCGCGAGGGGGTGATCCGGGTCGTAGCCGATCTGGGTCGGCAGGTCGAAGGCACATGAAAGGCCGGTCTGACCCGCCTCCAACAAGTACCTGAAACGGCGGTTCGTCTCCTCGGCCGTCGAGAACCCCGCGTACTGACGCATCGTCCAGAGACGTTTGCGATATCCGGTGGCGTAAACGCCGCGAAGGAAGTCCGGAGAACCGGGCACGCCCAGCGCCTCGGCGGGGACGGAATCGAAGTAGCAGGGATCGATTCTTATGTCCGACGACGTGTGGACGGAAGGCACACCGGCGGCCTGTTTCTTCCAGGCTTCGATTCGCTCGTGGAAGTCGGAGGAAGTCATCGACACACCCGCTTCAAACTCTTGGGAGATAACGGTTTATTGGGCGGAGAATCCTACGGACAACGCTCTTTGCCATCAACGTCCCGAGCGAGCCGGTTTCAATCCTCGCTGAAGATCTTGCGTTGGCGGGTCGACGGAATCCCCAGAGCTTTGCGATATTTCGTCACCGTCCGGCGCGCCACCTTGATACCGAAGTTGTCTCTGAGACGTCGGACGATCTCCTCGTCGGACAAGGGATCGTGCTTGTCTTCCTTGTCGATGATCTCCTTCACGCGCTGTTTGACCGCGTTCCGGGATTCCATGCCACCGTTCACACTCTCCGCCGCTCCCGCGAAGAAGAACTTCATGGGGAAGATCCCACGATGGGTCTGCATGTATTTTTCGTGAGTCGCCCGGCTGACGGTGGAAACGTGAATACCAAGGTCGTCGGCCACCTGCTGCATTTTCAAAGGCCGGAGGTAGTGGGGCCCGAATTCCAAGAAATCGTATTGGTAGTGCACGATCCGGCGCGCCACGCGAAGGAGGGTGTTCTGCCGCTGTTCGATCGCCTGCACGAGGAGCTTCGCCTTCTCGAACTGCTCCTTCGCCTGCTCCTTGAATTCCGGGTCGGCGCTCTTGTCTCGACTGATCAGACGATACGAGGTCTCGTCC